>Ga0209088_10000354_pt1 | contig 33676 bp, 21 predicted proteins | sample S_140625_EF_Meta_FD_187324 | JGI IMG/M metagenome (GOLD analysis project Ga0209088, IMG submission 187324) | Freshwater microbial communities from Lake Simoncouche, Canada to study carbon cycling - S_140625_EF_MetaG (SPAdes) (version 2) | ecosystem: Environmental > Aquatic > Freshwater > Lake ... | reverse complement strand
GAATACCCATTCACCAACTTCTAAACCGGCACCACCTTTGATGTAGAAATTACCATCCTTTGCTCCAAGTGCTTGGTCGTTTCCTAATGTTTCGTCCTGAACATAAATCGTACCAGTTCCAAACCAGATTTCTTTAAATCTTCTTGCAGGAGAACCTAACGACCAGATATTAGTTGCATATGGAAGAATATCTGAGTGAGTAACAACATTACTATTAGCACCTGCATTTAATGTAATGTCTGTATTATCAAGTGTTGCGACTGATAAACCAGGATTAACAACTGCACGAGCAAAGTTAATGATTGTTCCATAAGGTATAGGAGATACACCTGCACCTACGGGGAAAGTCTTATCGGTAATAATAACCTTATTATATGTACCAGTACCAATACCAATAATCGCACTTCCAATTGAAATACCTGCACCAGCAACAACATCACCGATTTGAAGTGTGGGTGATGGAACTACTTGGAGTTCATAAACTGCATAATTAGCACCAGTAATACCATAGGTTAATCCATAACTACCGATACCAAGATTAGCATATGGTCCATATTCAAGAACTGAACTTAAATTTGCTCTTGTAATATTTGCAACAATTGAAGATACTCCAGTAATCACCGAACCAACTGGAAGATTTACAAACGAAACTCCAATCCCATTCGTGGTTGTATTTCCACGATCCGTGACTGTATCCAGAGTTTCATTACTTAAAATTTCTCCAATAGATGTTGAAAATTCTGCTTTGTTTGTTGTTGAATTCCAGGACAGAACTTTACCATCATAAGCAGCAGAATTAGTTGCAACACCTACAACATCATCCAAATATCTAAAACGAGTTTCTCCACCACCACCGATTGTGGAGAGTTGTTGTTGAATACGAGAAAGGAAGAGTTTATAATGCTTTTCTAAATCTTCAAGTGTTGCGAACTTTTGATCCAGAGGAGTTAGTGGATCATTTTGTTGCTTGATATTTGAAGGTTCGGAAAGAAGTCCTAATGATCTCTCCATCAATGTTGGGTATTTTGGTTCTTCAAGTTCTTCTTGAAGTTCTTCTACTACCTCAACAATTTCCTCAATTACTTCTTCATTAATTGGTTCTATTTCATTCGAAGATAAGAAGTCCTCAAATACTTTGAGTGCCTTATGTCCTTTTTTATTTTTTATTTTACTCTTCGTTTTAAGAATAGAAACTTCTTCAAAAACAGAATCTAGTCCTAAGTCACCGACTAAAGATTCATATTCTTCTCTTTTTTGTTTCTTTTCTTGTGCTACTAGTTTAAAAAGTTCTGACAGTTCATCCATACTAACAATTCCACTTTCTCAATGACTTATTTATCCTTGAATTGGGATCATTGGCAGTTTTTGCGCTTGTTAATTTTGCTTTCATGCCGGACATACGACTACAAAATGACTTTCTGCGATTTGCTGATTTTGATCCTTTTTTTAATTTGGATGGTTTTGTTGTAACCGCAAGTGAGAGATTTGATCCAGGATTCTCTTTACGGTAAGAAGCAATCCCTTTTTTGTTTAGACCACCCTCAGGATTCTTTCCCTCTTTTCTTTGCCAAGCAGCGGATGCTTCAATCATAAATTGAGAAAGAGTTTTGCCTTCAAACTCATAATGTGCTAATTGAAGTTTTGGTCTTTTTGGTGCGGGAACATATGGATTTTTTGGATCTTCTTTTGGTGCATTGTATGGTTGACCAGGAGATCCACCTTCTCCCTTTGCCAAAGGTAATTGTGGTTCTTTACCTTTTATGATTCTAATCTTCACATCGTCCGGATTTTCTTTTGGAAGAGATGGATTCTTATATGGAGATTTTCCTCCAGAAATAGTTGGACTAATTGTTTCTTTAACTAAACGGTCTGCTTTGATAATATCAATAATTTGGATAAAAGTGTTTCCATTTGCATCTTCGATGGTAGTATCTTCGTTTACTTTACTTTCCCTACTATCAACATAATCGGCAGCAGTATCAATATAATCTGCTGCTTTTGTAATTTTTGACTGAACCCATGCTTCAATATTACCTTCCCCTTTCATCCTTTTCTTTAATCTCTTTGTAGCATTCGCAATTGTATTCAGTTCAGAACGTGCCATTGAATACTCATGATCCTTTTCTTCTGGCATATTTCCAGGATGAGGAGTATTTGGTGTATAGTCCTTCAGAGTAATTGGCATTGAAAACATGTCCCAATATTTTTGCCCATATTTGCACTCATCACGAGTTTCTTCTTTTGCACATTTTGGGCAATATCTCTTCATTTCGGATGCTTCTTTTACTGGAACACAATTTGGAACTTCTTTACCGTTCTTTATTTTTGTCCCTTTAGCAACTTTACCAGTCCAGCACTTACTTGCACCAACATTTTTACGTGCTTGCTTTAAATCTTCTTCAATTTTTAAAGTTTTTGGATATCCCTTTTGTCCTGGTTTTTTTCTAGGAAGTCCTTTTTCTCTGCGAGCATGTATATTGTCCCAAAGACCCTTTTCTTCTTTCATGTTCTTTTTTGCCCAAGTATCTGGAGTTTGATTGTGTTTATCAACAAAATCATTATGAAGTTGTTTGGCAGTTACTTTTCTTTTCTTCATAATGCGTCTCATTAAATTATCAATAGAATCATAAGATGCGTCAGGTAATTCAGTAATACCTCTTTGAAGATCGGTTACTGCATCTTCTTTTACATCCTTAAATTTCTTATGCTCCTTTTTAGCATCTGCTTCCATTTTTTTCAGACGAGTATAATAATCTGGAAACTCGTCAAGATGTTGAAGAGCAATATCAGTCGCTAAAGTTTTATTGCGTGTATGTTCATGTTCAATTGGAATTCCCATATCCAGTTGCTTCTGAATATCGGAAACATCCATACGATGCTTCCTTGCAATTTGTTCAACTGTTCTATGAGACTTCAGTTGCATTTATATACTTAAGATTTATCTTTATTATTTAGAAAACCTTGTTTGAGTAATTTTTGTAGTTCTGATGTTGATCCAACAAATACCGCATTGTTTGTCACATTGTTTGTAGTCTTTACTGCCTCATCTTCAATCGTTCTCATTTTCTTTTGAAGATCGATTAATTTATCTGCAGTATCTGCCACACTCTTTAAAATTTGACCAGCAACTTCATATGCTCTTGGACTATCGGTTTCTGCCGCTAATTCCATAATACCATTTAATGTTTCCTGTCCCTTTTCTATAAGAGAATATAGTTGCCCTCTACTGTACTCATAGTCTTTTTGTACATCACTCGAAGTAGATTTTATCAATTCTACGTTTGATGGTTTTACTTCAACTTCAATAATACTTTCAGTATTCAGTGCCTTGTCTATAGATTCAAAATCATTTGCCATATCTATTCATCAAATATCCTTTTGTTGCGTTGGACTATAAGTCTTGGAATCATTAAAGAATTCCCAATTCTCATTAAATCCAAAATCATCATCTGGACCAGCATCAATTGGATCGGGTTCGACAGTATATCTCATTTCCCTCTTTGCATTTACAATATCCGAACTTGTATATACATCAACCTGAACCTTGCGGATGAGTCCATCAGTAGAATCTGCGATAGGACCGAATAAGTAAGTTTTTGCTGTAAATTTTAATGTATAGATTAGTGCCCTTCTTTCAGAAAAATCTCCTTCATAATCATCTCTAAAAGAAATATAATCCAAATTTAATGGAATATCTCTTTTTTCACCAATCGAATCTACAAGATCCACTGTTAAGGTAAATGCTGGTTGAAAATATGGTAAAATTTGCTCAATAATCTGCAAAATATCATCATTCAATTTTGCAAAAATACTCAATTCAAATCCAATATTATATGGAACTGGCATATAAACTTTTTTTAAATTTTGTCCATCAGATGCCTTAAATGATTGAGTAACGGTTACCTTTCTAGTTGGATCATATCTAATAGAGGTCATTTCAAATGACATTCTAGGTAAAGTAGTTTGAACCGGTTTATTTAAATCTGCTTGTTGTTCAATTCTAGCAAGAAATTTCTGCATTGGACCGTATGCCAATGGAACTCTTAATTCACTATATGGTTGATCATTAGCATCTTGGTGTTTAATGTAAATTTGATTAAAAACTGTACCAAAAGCAATGATTGTTTTTCTTATAATGTGGTGATAGTAATAAGTTCCGAGCATTAGTAAGTACCAAATGGATTAGACTCTGAAAAATCTACAATGAGATCTGCCTCATTTTCAATTTCATCGTTTTGTTCATATTTATCAGCAAATTCACTTTGAGAAATATTTTTAAGTGAATATATTGCTGATGATGCCGATCCAACAATTATTTCTCCCGGTTTAAATTCCCCATCAATTACACCAACTTGAAGAACATTTGTATCCTTATCCCAAGATTTAACTCTTGATGTTGTTCCAGAAATAGATCCAGTAATTATTTCATTAAATTTATATGTACCAATTCCAGTAATTAATGGGGGAGGTACTATAGTTATAGTTGGTTGTGAAGAATATCCAGTTCCAGCATCTTCAATAAGAATTTGTGATATACTTCCAGAAGTTCCAACAATACATCTACCTTGTGCAATATTTCCTAATCCTGGAGAACTGAATGACACTGTTGGTGGATTTACATATCCAGCACCAATAGATGTAATTTGAACGGGTCCAATTCCATAAGAATCTTTGACCAAAACTGTTTTAGCTTCGGCTCCAGCGCCGCTGCCATTTGAATAAACTGTAACTGAAGGTGCTACAGTATATCCAGATCCTGGATTTACCAATAAAATTTCTTTAATTGAACAAACACCACCAGAACATTTTGTTATTGCAACTGCTGAAGCAGTAGTTCCACCAGCAGGTGATGGAGTAAACCCTACCGTTGGAATTCCCACATAATCATAACCATCATTAGTCAACGTAACTTTTCTAACATATCCACTTCTAATACCACAATTTGCAATTGCTGTTTGTCCAGTAGCAAATAATTGTAAAGAAGTAATATATCCTTGATTTTCTAAAGTACTATCAATATCTTGCACAGTTGCATTTAAATTGCCAAATCCACCAACCTCATCTTCAAGTTCAAATAGTTCACATTGCAATTCATAGACATAAGTTTTTCCTAATTGATAAAATGGTTTCTCATGTTCCACAAATTTAACTTCAAACAATCTTCTACCTAGAGGGAAATATACAATATCTCCTTCTCTTGGTCTGGTTGATAATTCATATCCTCCATCAACCGCTAAAAAAGGTGATATAAAATCCTCAAATCTCTCTCTAGAAATAATTAAAGTTATCTCATCCTTCAAATTCATTCCAAATTTTGTTAAAATATCTCCAGATCCGGAATATCCTTCATAATTACTCACATAAGCTTCCAATGCAAAATTATCATCAAATTTTGAAGATGTAACTTCTCTTATGATAGTTTCTTTTCTTACAAATTTTCTTGGTATGTAAGATACTTCTACACCATAAATTTTCAATTGTTCATTTATTAACTCCTGAATGAGTCTTTGTTCTCCAGGAGATCCTTGTAAAAAGAAGGGATTGAGTGCCATTATCCAATAAAATCGTAAGGTGGAAGTTCATAATCCATTGACATTCTATCCATTATCGATTGAATTTCTTTTTCGGCATCATCATATATTTCTCTACCATTTAATTCAATACCACCAGGTAATTTAACTCCTCTAAATTTGATTAGATTTTGCCCCCACTGCCTTTTAATTAATGCTGTGAGATATTTTTTAATAAAACTATCATTATAAACTTTAGTAAAATCATTGGGATCTAATATCCGATAACAATCAATAACAAAAAATGTATCTAATTTTTGTGCGCCCCAATCTATGTCAAGGTACATCCTATTTTGTCTTTTATTAAATCTTATTTGCTTATCAGTTTTTAATAGAAAATCAATATCTTCCAAATACGTTTTAACCATAGCAAATTGTAGAAGTTCTACAGAATTGAAATAATATAAATCGTTCAAAAATAATTGATATTTAATACTAAACATTCCACCAGAAATATCACTAGTATCAAATTTATATACTTTTTCAATTCCAATTACAGAATCTGGAACTTGAATAAAATTTGAAGTCTCGTAAAAATTAAAAGTTGTAGTACCAATACCACTAATATTTGCAGATCCCGTAGTGGTTACAATTCCAACTCCATTTGTTCCTTTGCCACGACCTCTATCCAAATCTTTTTGTGTTATCTTATATTTTAAATACATTCTTTCAACACCGTCAAAATGCCTCTCATAGAACAATTGAAGGGCATCATCAACCAAATCATCTATTTGGTCATCATCGACGTTAATCTCCAGTACAGGAGCACCTAGACGCCTTAAACAGTAATCTATAAGTTCTTGACGACTACTTGGTTTTGCCATTAGTAAGTACCTCCATCTAATACACTTGTCCAGGTGATAATTCCAACATTATTAGTCGTTAGAACATAGTTGCTATAATCTATTGAATTTGCTGTTGAAGCAGCTCCAGTAGAAACTACAAGACCGGAGGGATCAAAATAAGCAACTCCGGATTTATATGTAGGATAATATAATTTATCTGTTACTGATGCAATTCCTGCACTAAATTTATCTACAGAAAATTGTCCTACAGATAAACTACCACCAATTGATACCGATCCACTTACGGATAGTTGGGTAATAGATCCAATTCCACCAATTACATTTTCAGCAGTTACTGCTCGTCCTCCGGCAGATCCAGAAACACTTGCAACAACTTTTATTGCATTTTCTTGACCTACTCTGACTCTTATGTCTGCCATTATCGGGTAACTCCTTCTCTTAGGAGAACCATACCCTCAATAACTCTATTTTTAACTGCATATGAATCTGTAATTATTACGTCATACACATATCTTCCAGGTCTAATATTTTTTGTTTGGGTAGCAGTCAATTTTAATAATATTGTACCATTGTATGCTGGATCAACAATATTTGCTGTAAAATTTATTGCAGTAGAACTTCCAGACCACTTTCTCATCTGAGCAGAGACTGTATATCCTGTTAAATTAAATGAGGAATTCGTATCAGTTCCTTCCAAAGTGAAAGTTTGTGTGAAATCGGATCCAGCATTTATTACTAAATTATTGACATATACAGCTGCCATTTATTCTTTAGATTTTAGATCTACTTTTTATTTATATTAACTAGTAATATCTGAAAGAATTTCTTGTTGTGCAAGATGTAGTTTTACATAAGATTTTGCAATATTTTTTAATAAGATCAAATCTTCACAACTATCAATTTCTCTAGAAATTTTTTCATATTCAAATAATTTATTCACACTATTAAGAGTAATATTAGATGGATTCATTTTTTTCCAACAATTGTTTAAGTAAAGATTTTATCTCATTTATATCATTTTTTATATTATCAATTTCTCTTTTTTGAGAATCTCTAACATTTAATGAATTAACATACTGATTATATGCAACCGAATCGCAATTTATAATTGCTCCAGACTTTTCATCTCTATAAAGATTTGGATGTCCTTCTACTCTTATCATCGTACTGCAATTGCTCTAAGTTCTTTGATTCTTACTGGATGTGCTTGATTTGTTCCTGACATTACAATTTTAATTGCATAACCAGTGAATAAATCTAGATTATCTGCAGTAAATTGATATTCTAAAAATTCATTATCTAAACTTGGTCTAACAAATAAATCGGGTAAACCATCATTTTTTGCCGGATCTATAACAAAATATTGACTCGTATCACTGTACTGTAGATTGTTATATCCGGGAAATAATTCAAATGCTTGAGGAACCTCACTAGAATCTGCTCTAATTAAACTATAAAGAACTCTAAAGTCTGAAGATGAATGCCTATATGCGGATAAAATAACCTTGAGAGATGATGCAGGTTGAGTCAATGATACAAGTCTGGAAACATATGAAGCTGCATGGGGATCATTTGTTATAGAATTAGATCTGGAATCCGTTATATAATCCGAAATTGGATTGTCTATACGATTATTCCTAAACTCTGTAGATGAATTCCCCAAATGTATTAATGGCGATAGATATTTGTCAGAACTATTTAAAGTTATTCCTGTAGTAAATGACTTATTTCTAGGTAAATTGCCCAAATAAGTAGTTTCATTCTCTTTAGAGCATACTAATCTTACCGATTCAAATACATTTAGGGTATTTAATTGAACTGGTTCAAATCCATTATCAAGGAATGAAGTTTCATCTCCTCCAGCACTAGTACCACTCGTAGTTCTGATTACTGCAGTAGCAAAGGTATTTCCTGGAGTAATAAGATCATAACTGGGAACTAGTGCATTATACAATATATTTGTCGTTGCATATACGCTAGATCCTCCAGCATTTGATTCATTTGTAAATGATAATTCTGGAAGTCCTGGCAAATCTGAAGATCTGTCAATACCGTTTGATGTCCTATCAATTTGAATATAATAACTATCCATTTCTACCCCAAAATCACTAATATCGTGAGATGTATTAATTCTTCTCAACGAAATACCATTCATCTCATACTTATACACCAAACTATTAATTTCATAATCTAATGATTTGGTCAAATCAATTGCCCTAGTTACGCCATTTAATGTACCATTACCAACTGAGGTGTATGAAATAATTTCATTTTCAATTTTTATATATCCCGGATTGTTTCCATTAACTGAAGCCCCTTCAAAAGTTCCAAAGTTTGAAGTATCGGCAATACTAACAACAGAAACATCAGTTTTTAGAAGTTTTGTGGAAAGTGTTGTTGCAGGAACACTAGATTCTGCACCACTAATAACCAGTTTATTTGTATTTGAATACATTCCATGATTAAAATGATCAACTTTAATATAGTTGCCAGAATTTATATTTCCAGATTCTGAAAAACTTCTAATTGTAGTACTCGCAAGAGATACAATTTGACCGGCATCATTATAATAACTCAATCCGGCGCCAACATTGAAGGTTTTCCCTTGAACTCCCGAAAGTTGTAATGTATCTAATCCAGTAATTCCGCTGATAGTAATATTTGCTCCAGTACCAGTATTAGAAGATACCGTGGAGGTTACAATACCAACAACATCACCAACAGCATAACCATTCCCACGTCTTACAATTGTTGGAGTTCCAGTAATTACACCATTTGTCGCACTAATATTCAACACAAGTCCAGAACCTGTTCCAATTATATTGAATGTATCTACATTAGTATCAGTAGCATAATTGCTTCCACCAGTAGTAAGTCCTACTGATGCAACAGAACTTCCAGAACCAACAATATATCCATAAGTAGCAGATTGTGATCCTACAGTTTTTCTTCCATTTGTTAATGCTGATGAAAGACTAGTTGATGTTGTAAATCCGATAGTAACGGTTTTTGGTAAAGTTTTTAATGGATTATTCGGCAACTTTTGAACGTATCCATTACTCTTATCCAATGTTGGATTGTAGAAAAATGCAGTTCCAGTAGGTGATGTAAACTCTGCTTTATAAAGTTTAAATTTAAGATCCTGATACTGGTTTGCTGTCCATATAGATCCATTCTGGGATTTGAATAAACTTCCCATCGAGAATTGCTTACTATACTTTACACTATCAGCATCTGGTAATGACTTAGTATTTACAGTCTTCTCACCCATTGTTGCACACCACAGTTCATATTGATCACTTGTTTCCGAAATAATTACTACTGCATATTCTCTTCCGGGTGCTAGATAAATTGGTTCGGGGAAAGTAACTTTAGTTGGAGTCTCTGCATCATCAGATATATTAACTTGATCTGGTCTCAATGTAACGTCTCTTCCAATTCTAATTCTTGTTGGAGTTCCTAACTCAACTGTTCTTATCTCTACTTTTACTGGAGCATTTCCTTCATCCTTTGCTCCAAAGTACAAATCTACCGCAGTTAAGAAGGCACCATTCACATCATCATTGGTATTTGTTGGTGAAGGTGCTTCAACATTTCCACCAACAACAAATGATTGTGCGAGAGGGTCCACATACCTTGTTTCTGTTGTTGTAGTAGCAGCATTCAGATCTATATTTGTTGTATTGGTAGTTGTAACTGTAGTTGTGTTTATATCAGTATTTCTTATAGTTGTGGTTATCAAATTTTCCCACTGCTCAACCATACCATCAGCACTATAATTTGATTCTGCATAAGAAATTGCATTACTTCCGGGACGACCAAGAGCATTAGTTGAACTTGAAGATAGTTTGAAAGTCTTAGTTCCAGTTTCAATTCTAACCGAAGGTGGTGGAGTTGTATTTGGATCTTTTAAGAAACTTGTACCGATTAAATCTCCATAATTATCAGCAATTAATCTGAGATCTTTAACGTATGCAACTGCACCACTGGTTTGTCCAACCAATCTCATTCCTTTGACCAAATAACCAGAATATTTTCCTTGTGCTTCTTGTGATAATGAATATGTATCAATATTCAATACTTTTGAAGATGAACTATATGTTGATGGCAATGATTCACTTTTAATATATGGATTTATCATATATGTTGAAGATGGCGAATTAAATGCACCATACTTATGATTTGCACTTGCTACACGGAATGAAATTAAATTCTGACCATTGCTAGTACCAACAACTTCTTCACCAACAACAAACGATCCAGAAGAACCATAATTTGCTAATGTAGTATCATTAGAAATTTCTACTAATTTTGGAACAAAATCGACTGCACTATTTGAATCAAAGAATAGATAAAATTGTGTAGATGGCTTCAGGTTTGTTATTGAAAACTCAATGTTTCTGGATCTTATAAACTTCTCTTCAGCAGAAGCTACTTTTATATTTTGAATTGTAGTATCATAATCCGCTATAGTGCCATTATTTGCAGTACTTGATGATGTTGACGATGATGATGTACTTGATAGGGAATATGTTGGATCAGTAGTAGTTGTTTCTCTCCAATTTCCTCTACCATAAACAACATTCTCAACAGTTGTATTGGTGGAACTATTGGTAGTATTGACAACATTATTTGAAACATTATTTGTGAGATTTATCGATGGCATTGCTATCGTGTTTGATACATGCCTATCTGGAAGTTGGATAGTTCTAATCCAATAATCTCTGTCTGGATCTAATTTAATGTCCCCAATATATACGATAACATTGAAGGGATTGACATTCTCAACTCTTGTTGCGAATGGTTGTTCAATCCAACCTACTGAGTTATATTTTAAAGTTACGGCATTTCCAGTTTTTTGCACATTTGGATCTAGTAGATCATAATTAACTGATAGATCTAATTGCCCATCAATAAGTGCAGTTGCTGGTGCAAGTTGCGACTTGAGGGAGTTTCTACTAATGATGGGAATTAATTCATTAGATTCACTGTTAATTTGAATTGAGGACAATCTTCTATTAATTGAGGTATAATCTTTAAAGTCATCAACAAAAAATCCGGTTTTGAATCTATTTCTTCCATCAGAATCTTGAATCTGGAGTGTTTGTGTATTTACTTCTAGTAATGACAATGAAGTAACTCTTTCCAAATTGGAAACTCTTTCCTGTATTTTTCCAATATCTCTCATAGTAAATCTTCTATTGTCAATTAGAGTGACAACAGCATCTGATTGGTGGTACAAATATGGTGGTAAAGTAATGGTTGCAATATCCATCACATCGCCTTTTTTATTTGGAACTCTAGGTTTTTTCGATGATACACCCTTTTCCAGAATAAAAGTACCAAATTTATCAAGATATAATTTATCTATTCTTGGGAGATAATAGTCATATCCAATTAATGAACTTTCATTTGAGGATAAAATAACCTTTGGATTTGAATTAAAGTCTCTTGAATCAAAATCAAATGGTGATTTATTTGTAACGGTAAAAACAGATACTCTTGGTCTAAAATCCAGTGTATCGGATGCCCTTACGTTTCTAGGTCCAATTGATGGAATATCATTTAAAAATCTTTCTTGATCATAACTTAAAACCGTGAATACATCCCCAGTATCATTCGATGGTACTGAGTAATAATCAAATACTATTAGTAATTGTTTGGAAGGTTCTGGTGTATTTTTATTTCTAACCAATCTAGAATAATCATAATATTGATCTCTCTGACCTTTATCTAATTGATATGTGAATGTAATATCTTTATAATTTCCTACAGTAATAGATTGAATATCAACAGTTATATTTGATTCTTTAAACTTTACAGTTTCTCCATCAGAAAAACGTTCTGTATTTAGGTAAACAATTCCCAAAACATGTAGAGATGGTTTAGAAACAACTCTTGCAATTGCTTTGCTAGTATTTCCAATTATATTTTCGCCAATTATTGCATTAGTACTAACATCGGCACTGGCCGTAAATTGTACTGTATCTAGTGATGGGGGTAACGAATCATAAGATTCATAGACTGCCAAAACCTTACATACATCAGGATAATTTAAACTTATATCCCCATCCTGAACTCGCAATCCATAAAATTGATTGTATGTTAATCCATCATTTATTGAAGAATTGTTAGAACTTCCTGATTGTGAATATTTTGAAAGTGTAACATTCGATATTTTACTTCTATTATATTCCTTTTTCTTACTTTGAATTCCATTTTTAATTAGTGTTGCGTTTACAGTAGCATTACTACCATCGGTTAATCCACTAATAGTAACTATATTTGAATTCAGACTAAAAGAATCTGGTGTTACTGTACCAATTCCTCCCGCAGAATAATGAACTGAATATCTTTCTTCGTCAAATGCTGCAAAAAATGCACTGGAAATTCCAATAGTACTAATGTCTGAAGAATTGAGAGTTAATTGGCCACCCGTTATTGTTTTTCCTGTAATTTGTACAGAAATAGTCAATAATGAATCTGAAAGATTTACTGAAGATATATTTGAATCTGGTAATTGGGCATATAAGTATCCAGTAGATTCATTTCTTACAATCGGTGCTCCAATTTGAATATTTGGTTCAATTGTACCTGAAGGTAGATCACCATCAAAAACTCCAGGAACAGAAGTAATTGCTGCAACAGTCATCGATAATCCTGTAGCAGAAACAGATGTTATTTTGTTGAATGTTTCTACTGAAGAACCTTGTTTCTGATATCTAATAATCGTATTTTCACGTACACCACTAAACACTTTCCCTGCAGAAGTTACATTGCCCCCACTAGTAATAGTTACTTTACTTACATTATTTTGAAAATTAAACCTTTCGAGGAAAGCATTTGCATTAAAATCTCCTCCACCAAATGGTGCAGTTTGTTTTACTGATTTTATGTTCTGAGTCCCATACGATGTGATCGATTTGATAGACGTGGAAGAATCTACACCATTTATTATTAGTTGCTCACCCTGAGAAAATTTTCCAGAAGTCTGACTCAAGTATATTGTTGCAGAACTCCCACCATCTGCAGTCGCATACCCACTAGCACCACTACTCTTACCTTTTACAAAAGATGATTTTGGTAGTTCGGTGGTAGTTATATTTTTGTTTAAAATTAATTTTGTATTAGTTTGTATGTCATATAAGCATAAATCCCATTTAGATGCATTTCCACTATATGCTGCATCAGTTAATCTGAGACTGTATGCTCTAGCATATCCTATTATATCTCCACTACTATTCAGTTCATTGTATAATTCTACTCTTTCTCCCTGTTTTGGCGTTCCTGATACCTTATTAACTCTTAAAATATTTCCCATTTCGAAGGGAATATTCATTGTTGGTATTGTTTCAGTTTCTCTTGGTTTTTCTACATCAATAATTGTTGTTGAAATTTTATCTACATCATATCCTCTCACATATGCTTTGCCAGGAGATATTTTGACTCCCATCAAATCATTTGATGGTGTATTATTTTGATCAGTAGTTTCATTATCAAAGAATAATCCATTACTACCTAATCTATCATTCAAAGAATTATGAACAGAGACTGTAAATGGTGTTACTGCATAATCACCAGATTCATCATATGTTCTATCAGCCATATAATCTCTAATTAGATTATAATTAGTTTTTGATTCAATTTTTTTAATTTTTCCATCTTGAACTCTTAATAGTTCAACAAAATCGGTGTCATTAAGATCATTTAATAACTTTTTAGTCAAAGTTAACTTAATTTTTAATCTATCGGCACCTGGTGCTGCGTAGTTTGTAAATCCTTTTGCATTATCATATAGAGAATCATCATCTTTTGGATTAATTAATAATTCATCAATCTTTAATCCAACTCTATATGATGGAGTATCTGTATAATTATCTAAGATTAAAGTCTGCTTAGTTACATTTACAAAATAACCTCTAATAAAATATACACCATTCCCAATAGAAGCCGCAGATCCTATTGAAGTTGCATTTAATGAAATTGAAGATGCGAAAGGTGTACCTGCATTAATTGTAGTATTTCCATAAGTTATATTTTCTTCTGCAAGCAAAGATTCCCCATCTTGGAATTGATTGAATATGAAATTATTATCAGAATCTATGTATTTTACATATATGGTCAAATCTTCGACATTAATATTATCAGGTAAAGATACATATTGAATAATTGCTGTCGTTCCTGATACTTGTCCTACTACTTTTTTACCTAAGAACTTATCAATATAGAGTGAAATATCAATTCCAAAGTTAGTTGGATTTAATTTTACTGCATAGAATTGTCCGTCATATGCAATATTTCCTGGGATCACCATTGATCCCTCTTTAAACATATGACTACCAAAAGATTCTATTTGATTTTGTAAAATTGATTGTAAAGTTGTTAATTCCCTTGCTTGGATTGGCCGCCCTGGATTAAACAGTACTTTATAAAAGTTTTTTTCAGCATCAAAATCGTCATAATATGGACTGATATTTAAATCTGTTTTTTGTGCCATTTTTTAAAATTCCAGGATAATTTTAATGTCTTCTTTTTGTCTAGAACTTCTAGAAACTAAAGGTCTATTATCGATGTAGATAACGTCTCCCGATTCTTTATTTATCTCAGGATTTGCAAGACCTCCAGTAAATGTTGCTCCCAAATCTATAACTTTTGTTCCAATAGTAACTTTATCAGTACCAAAAGTTCTATCAATAGATGCAGAATATGGAAGAATTGTATTTGTGGAAGATTCAAATTCTAATGCCTTACCATCAGTAGAAACTGTAATGTAGTCAGTTTCATCACTATTGCCTGTTGCACCAAAATATAAAGATCTATCTCTAAAATATTTTAAAACTTTTGTAGTACTATCGTAAGATGCAACATATCCTTTTGCAGTTCCTCCAATTACTGTTTGTGAAATTTCATCACCAACAACTGGTGTTCCATTAAAGTCTGATGTAAGTTTAATAGAATAAAGTGAAGAATATTGATTTTGAGTAAAAATTGAAGTGGAACTATATGAAGTTGGATTTTTTAAAATACCAATTTGGGAAAATTTGGTATCAATTGGAAAATCTTTTGTAGAATCGTCAAATCTGGCATATATTAATATCTTATCAGCACCTAGTTCTGTATAGAGATCATAACCATGTCCCTTTGATGGTGGAATAATTGGTATAAGTTTTGCTGGATATGGTATACTTCCTGGAGGTTGCAGAGTCCCCAAATCAACTATTCCATAAGTATATCCACTACCACCAGAAGTTACTGTAGTAGAAATTATTGATCCACTACTATCAACATTGATTAAAACCTTTCCACCATTACCATCACCAAGAATATTAACTTCTCCAGAACTATAATTTTTCCCCCCATCTTCAATATAAACTTTTTTAATCTGATTATTATTTAAAGTTGAATCTCCATTTTCTCTAACTGAAACAATTTGAGAATCTGATGTAGTTCTCCAATCATTGGGAATGGTAATATATTCGGTAGAATCGAATTTTATAATATCACTTGGAGAAACGGTAAACAAATATTTCCATAAATATCCATCTCCACTTACTCCAGCTGCAGATGGTTCTAAATCTGTAAATGTTGGTTCATCCTTAGAACCATTTCCTTTAGGATTTACCCCAGAAGAACCATTATCAATACAAATATAAACCTTATAATCACTATTCATTACATAATAATTAGCACTATAAAGTCTACTTGAGTTTGATATTGGCGACTGATTTAAAATACTATAATCATGCCTATACATTTCATATTTTACATTCACAGTCCAATCAATTCTTCTTATAACTCTTCTAATATTTGAACTAGTAATTTTTTTACCAAAAATAGAAGTATCACGATAATGATTTAAATATTGAATGTTATCGATTGGATCTGGAATATCAGTATTCCAGTCATCTGCCCTACCAAAACCAATCGATTCTGGATCCGGATTTGGAAGTCCAACAAATACATAGTATGAATTTGCAGTATTTACTACAGAGTCAACAAAATTATTAGCATTCAAAATTCTAAATTGATCTGTTACAATTGCTGACATATTAATCGTCTTTTTTTCTATATTTATAATATATTATTCAGATTAGATAATATTACCTTTAATTAAAGATCCAGTTTGTCTCAATCCAGTACCTCTTCTTTGAATTGTTGCAAATGTAGACAATCCCGAAGTTACTGTATTTCCAGAAACTCCTATAGAAATTGGTGAACTTGATCTGGTAAATCCGGTCATTCTTCCCCAAGAGAATTTTCCTAAAGGATTTGATACATTTCCGGTGGTTGCAATTCCAACTATTGAAGATGATGAATGAATATTGCAAGTAATACTAGCATTAGATGCAAATGGAACAAATTGATGTATGTGATATATATTATCTAAGAAGGATGATCCAATACCAACCACGGAAGAATTTGAATTATTAATAGAAGTAACTCCATTTCCGACACAAGTATCGAAAATATAAATTGGATATCCTGTGGTTAATCCAGTAAACGATCCAGTATCAGATTTTAGGAAAAATTTAATTGCTAAAGGATTTCCTAAAGTACCTGTTGTAGTTGTTATTCCAGTTATAATTCCTGAGAATCCGTCAACTGAATTAATTTTTGAAATTAATTCTACTGAGGATTGTGCAGTTGTAGAAATTCCATTTACAATTAAAGCATCAAATGTGTCGCCAGATAGCAAATTGATATCAGAATCAAAAAATTGAACATTATCTACAAAAATTTCAGTATCTGTAGATGAAAAAGATCTTATGATATTTGCAGTTGGATATACTTGAGATTCAATTGAATCTCTTGATTTATAAACTATTTGACCATTAACAACTCTGTCTATTTTCTGTTTTAACCAACTTAATGGTTTATAATTATTAATATCTACTCCCTGACCAGAATATAAATCTGTTTCAAATTTATCAGAATAATTTAAATTAGTTATAGTTCTTTGATCTTGCGTAACAGTACCTGGAATACTATTATTTTTTAATACTTGAACAGTATCTCCCTCTTTTAATGATTGATTGACGTTTGTAATCAGAGCACTGTCTCCCCCCTTTGTTCCCCTATAAAAGAATATTGCAACATTATCTTCTCTTTTTGGTGCTGTAGTAAATTTCACCGATGTTCCGCCTTCAAATTCGTATGCAAATCCAGGTTCTTGAATAATTCCATTAACAAATATTAATAGACATTTATCCAATTCCAATAAAGGATCCGAATCATCATTTTTTTCAAAACTGAGCAAATCGCCATTATAAAATAGTGGAAATCTCTGACGACTCCCATCTTGATATTTTTTAACCGAATCGATATAGTCAAGTTCGCCAAATTGCCAAGAAGCAAAAGAATCTGTAAAAGTATCGAGAACAGTTAAAGTAAACTCTGATAATGGGGATGCTAATCTCCTATCAGTAACTAATCCTACAGGTTTAAATACATCTCCACGTTGGAATGAATATCCTTGTCTATTGATATTAAATCCAGTAACTTCAAAATAAGTAGATCCAATTCCAGTAGTAGAACTTGCTCCAACCACAACATTCATCAAAAGTCCAGTTCCAGTAGATGTTGTTGATCCAATACCTAATCTAGACACTCCAACAACTTCAAGATCTTCATAAGAAGGTTCTGAAACAAATATTTTGGGATTTGTGTAACCAGTTCCACCACCTACTACTTGGAAAGATAATGTACCACCCACCCCTACTGATGCAGTTATTGATGCAGCTGCACCAGTATGTCCACTTTCATAAACTGATACTCCTATAGAAACTAATCCATTATATCCAGATCCATAATTTCCTACAGTAGTTCCAATACCAATTGAAATAATTGATCCACCAGCACCAACTTTAGCAGTTACTGATGCTCCTACTAAAGGTTCATAACCTAAACCAGTAGATGAACCGAAAGAAATTATTATTCCACCTCTTGGAGTTTGATTTTGATTTACATCATACTTTGATGTTATTATATTTTTAGTTTGTGGATCTTCAATTCCAGAAAATACTACACTCGTAATTCCTGCAATAGAATTCTCAATAATTTTAAAATTATTGTTTGGATTATTATCTGTTGTTGGTGTCTGAAAAACATTATTGATGAATAAAATTCCATTTCCACCAGTACTTCCCAATCCGACCGTATTAATTCCACCAATAGTTAATGTGAAGGTTCTACCTATTCCAGTAAATTGATTGGAAATATCATCATAAACCACATTTGTATCATAATCATTTCTCAAAAATACTCTTCCACTAAAATCTGAAGTTTGGAATGGTAGATTACCATCATTAAAACTTATCTGAGGATTTCCTCTAGGTGCTTCTGCAAAATGAATTTTATTATCGACAATATTATAAGAACCTTTATAGATTCTTGCTATTGCAGAATCAGTATGAGTAGATGCAGATGATCCCACAAATCCTCTAGAAACTTGTACTAAAGAAATTGATCCGCTATTTGTGATGGGTCCATTATTTGTAGTACCTATCCCAACATTTTCAATTTTCATATATTCATTATCAATTTTAAGAATATCTTTTGGAACTATTGTAGATATTCCACTTAGAGCAAATATTGAAGATGCAATGGAAATTCCCCCCCCATTTCCAGATAAGGTATGAGCAATTGGAGTTCTTATTAATGGATATTGAACTACATTATCTAAAGTAATAAGTGCTTTTTCATTTTTCTTGAACATTTCAAGTTGATGTGCATTTCCAGAACCACCGGAAGAAAATACTACACCAATTCCCGATAAAGCATTATTCTTTGTAAGTGCCAATCTAAAAGTATTTGCAGATTCTCTAATAGCATAAACTTCTGATGGAAGTGACGATATTCCAACCATAATAGAACTGGCGGCAACTCCAATAAAAGTTGATTTTGGAGTATATACTAATCTTTCACCATTGCTGAAGAAATGATTGTCTATTGTAAATAACCCAGTTGATAAATTTAATACTGATGCATCCAATGGATCAAAAGTTTGAGCAAAAATTGGATATCCATCATTAGTAGTCATAGTAAATGCAGTTCTATTAATTCTATCGCCATTTAGAGCATTGTAAGAATTAACTTGAATCGAATCTGTTAAAGTTCCATAAATTAAATCTGGTGGAATATTGATATCATCAATTGTAGTATAAATGCATTGGTTGAATGATGAAATTTCAAGATTATTGGATACTTCTGGCGATTTATAGAATTTTAATATGAAATCACTTCCAGAATATTCTCCACCAAAAGATCCAATACCGGTAGTACTTCCAGCAGAAAGGAATGCAGATTGCTCTACAAAAATATTATTGGTATCTTGAAGTAACGAAACTTGATGTAAAGAGACGGTTGATCCAAAACTCACTTTAACTAATGATTTGAGTGCAATAAAATTATTTTTATTTAATAAAATTATATCTGTTGATGCAGTTGAAACATTAGACTGATATTGTGATTCATATTTTACACTTCTTTCATTTCCACCAATTTGTCCAGATTTTTTAAATCTATAAGTGCCAACACCAACTGCTGTTGATCCAAATCCAACAATTTTTGATCTAAGTTTAACTTGATGTGTGCTGGTATTATTGAATTTTAGAGATAATATTCCTGAAGATATTGTTGAACTAAATGATCCTATAAAATTTCCAGAATAATTGCCAGTTTCTGATTCTGAGTCAACATAATATTCTGAAATATAAGTATTTGTACCATCATGTGCCAAATATAATTCAACAAAAGTCATTTCATTTGTTATGGTGTCAATTACTTGTACATCTGCATATAAAGATTTTAATTTACTAGTTTGTGCTGATACAATTGATGTAGTTATTCCAGATTGCACACCAATATTCAACCCAGTTAAGTCCACAAATCCTATGGATTGTGTACCAATTCCTGGAAGAATTGTATTAAACGTAGTTTTGATAGATTTTAAATCATAATCAATATCATATGGATTAGTTGGAGTAAATCTTAAATATGAATCATTGAATTGGTCAGTAAATATTGAAAATTCTCCAAATAAATCACCAGTATTGGATATGGAATTCTTATTTAATAGGAAGGTATCGATTGTATTATTCAATACTACCAATTCTGTAAATTGAATTTGAGAATTATCTAAATTAGAAATTCTGAATATTAGATTATTGTATGAATCATTATATCCCAGTTTGAGAATATTCAAATATTCACTGGGTTCTGTTTCTAAATTGGAAAATTGGCGATTTATATTGTCAATTCCCAAAACAACGTTATTCTCACATTTGATATAATCTGTCAATGTTATATTTTTTAATTTTAAAGTCTTGGAAGAATTTTCTAATACATCAATATCTTTAACTAAGTCAAAATTATAAACTGTATCGACTCTTTTTTCATTAATTAGATCTATAATAAGTGAATCTACAGTATTTCCTGATATTTCTGAACTTGCAGTAGATGTAATTCCAGTGTCTGCAAAGTTTTTTAATCCACTGGTATGAAGAAGACTATTAACTGGAGTTTTTAGATCTTCATACTGAATGGGACTTTTTACTGTATATGAAAGATTCTGATAATAGTCATTATCTGGTATTGATTGGTTGTCATAATCCAATTTTCCAATATCATTTGTCCATCCGATAGTTTTTTTAGTTGAGTAATTAATCTCAAATAATCCTGTATTGTTTTCGATTTTTTTTATAGTTGCTATATTTCCAGATTGCTTACCTTTAATAACTTCATCTAATGATAACTCATAAGAACCAAATACTTTGATAAAAGTCTTAGTACTCTCTGTAATAATTAAATCTCTTTCAATATCGTTTGAAATAATTTTTTCACCAATTAAAAAATATGAAGGTATTTGAGTTACTTTAAAGCTGGGATAATTTTTGGAATTTACAATAGTTGCAAAAGAATCTTGAATTTGATTTGCTAATCCGGTATTTGATGTTAAATTGGAAATATTAAATATAACTTTATCTGGATTAGTTGCTTGATATCCGGATACAGTTAAAAATTCATATCCATAATCTTCAGAATTAAATCCTGTCCCGTCAGATCCAATTTTTTTTATGCCCTCAACAAAAACTTTATTGCCAACACTGAACGGTGCTGTAGAGTATCCCAATATTGGGGTTGTTATATAACATGTAAAAATTCCAGTAGAGGATGATTCTACGGACTGTATACTAACACCATTAGTATTATTTGTTGAAGACAATTTTACAGTTGTGGAAGGTAACCCCTTTGGATTTTGCACTATGTCTACTGAAGAAATAGAATTATTTGCTAGTTTTGCTTGTAATACTCCACTATCAATTTTTTTCCCAGTTATAGTATCTACAATTACTATTGACGGTGGACTTATGTAGTTTGTCCCACCATCGGTTACAGTAACAATGCCAATAGTATCTGAATTTTCTATTGTAATTAATGGTGATATGTAAGCAAATGGTTGTAATGTTTTATCTGAAGAATATTCAAATCCTTCATTAGTAATTCTGACTTCTCTTATATTTCCTATCGTATTTGATTTTGGAATAAGATAAGCGTCTTTGCCCTCAATAGAATTGGATCCACTAAATGTAGGTAATTTTTTATAATCAGTTCCGCCAGAAACAATATTAATTTTATTAATTGGTCCTTTTGCTGATAAAGAATTTGTAGTGTATTCTAAAATATTGCATTCATTTTGGGAATATGATAATTTTTCTGGAATTCTATTCAAAGAAAAACTGAATGTGGTAGATCCCACTCCAAAAATATTATAATTAAAACTTGAATCATATGCACTATCTACAAATAAAATTTCAGAATTATTATTTACAGAAATATCGGAAGTACTTATATGCCCACTTTTTTCTAAATTATAATATAATTTTGTTGGCAGTGATAAATCATAATTAATAGTAAGTGATGCTATAGAAGAAATTCCAATTGTTCCTATACCAGAAAGTGTAAATCCAGTAGTTTTTGCGGTAGAAACAAATTCATTTTTAAATTCTTGATCATAATAAACTTTAAATTTATATCCAGTCAAAGATGAATCACTTAAATTAAATACTAAATTATTACTTTTAATTGATTTAATTTGAGGATTTATTAATGAAATAAATTGATTTTTTCCTCCAGTACTTGCAATACTTACTGTAATTGGTGGATCATTCTTACAATCAAAATATGTTTCCGAAAGTTTAATTTGGTTATCATTAATTTTATAAACATAGTATGAATCGGATGATAATCCAGATGCAACCAAATCTGCAGAATAAGATATTTTATCACCAGTATTTAAATTGTGAGAAGTAATTGTAATTGTACTTGTCGAGGTATTAATACCTGTTGAGTTGAATCCTATTGGATTGATTAAAATATTTCCATTAATTGCACTTCTTTTTACATATACTGATGTTGAAGTTCCAATTCCAACTGAAAGATTTGGTTCTACTTTCAGTAAAATATTATCTCCATTTGATAGTTCGTGTGAGGTTGATACTGAAACGGTAGATTTTATTCTTTCAACTTTTCCGGATATTTGTGAATATGTACTTTCAAGAGAATAATAATCATCATTATTTCCACCATTAAGATTAACAAAAAATAATTCTGAAGAATTAATGGAAGTTTTTAACCCAATAACATTTTTATTTTTATTTACTACATAAAAAATTTGAGAACTTCCGGTAGAAGGTATATTAAATTGTGTACCAGTTGGCGAAGTTGATACCGAAATATATTCTAATGTGGGTCTTCTAAAAATAACTTGCTGATTTGTAATGAATGGGTGATTTTCAATATAAATTGCTTGAGTTGGAATAATTCTTGTAGTATTAGAATCACCAAATTGGAAGGTTATTGAAGACGTAATTCCAATTTGAGTTCCAATCCCAATTGATTCTGTTGGATTAAAATAAACTTTATCATTAAGATTAGATTCAAAATAATCTATATTTTTAGAAATAGTAAAAGAATCTGGAATAAAGTTTACTTGAGAGGTTGCAGTATGAGATACTCCAGATGAACCTCTTTGTACCTTCAATATATTAAGATTTTTAAATACTTCAAGAACTGATAAAGTTTCTGTTCCAATTATAATACTACTACCAACAGATACTTTCTCCGAAGGCAATTGTGATAGATATATTTCGGTCGTTAATCCTGCAGTTGATACTGGAATACTTTTCAATACGTTTGAATAATAAGAAGTAACGCCTATTTGATATGAACCATTTAATTTAGATAAACTTGTAGAAAATCCAGAAATTATAACATAATCATTATTTGATAGAGTATGATTTGGTGATATAGAAACTTTTACAGTATCTGCAGATTTCCAAGTAAAAATAGAATTACTATAAGTTTCTACAGAGGTATTCAGTGATACAATATCTTTTCCCTTTACGGATGATACCTTTGTAATCAATCCCCCACCTTCTGTCCCAGTACTATCAAATTCTAAAATATCATTTACTTTATAATCATATCCAGAATTTAGTATGTCGATTGAGTTTATATATCCATCTGTTACAGATTCTATAATCGTTTTTTGATTTAAAATTTCATTAGATTCAATTATAAAATCATTGTTGGCATATATTTCGGATATTTTATATGGGAAAGTATTTCTCAATAAATTTGAATTATTGAAATTATAATTTTGATTTAATGTAAAATTTTCTTTAATTGTATTTGATCTATAGGTATCTCCAATAAAATATGGAAATTTGGACTTCAAGGTTTCTTCTTCAATGGTTGCAAAATATGCATAAACACCATTTGGAAATTCTGGAGTTTTCCCAAATCTTCCATTATTCTCATCCAAATCTCCGGAATTTTTGTATTCATAATCTTCTACAAAAAATCCATCAGCAAATTGTAATGGTCTATCAATTAGATTTGAGGTATTTAATTCATATCCAGAAGTCAATGCTTTTTGTGGTGTATTAGGATCTTCTGGATTTGAATATCCATATGCACCATATATTGGATTTCCATCATATGCCCATCCAATTATTGGAGAATGTTGAGTGCCATCATCATTCAATGATAATCTCAGAGTATCATAGTATCCACAAATTGAATATTGTAAATTAATATTAGATTCAACTAATAATTCATCTCCAAATTTTACATTATTGTTAACTCTTAAAGATCTAACATTGGAATCTAAAACTGCATTAGATCCGGATGGTATAATTTTAACAGTGGTTGAAGAACTGGAATATCCAATACCGGGATTTATGATACTCACAGATTTAATTTTGTTATTAGTAACAATTGCTCTAAGTTCAGCTCCAGATCCAGATCCACTAGAGTCTTCAACAATTAAATCTGGAATTGAATAATATTCATATCCACCATATTTTATGTTTACTGAAACAATTGATCCATTAATAATGGATGGAGTTATTTGAGCTTCTTTTCCAGTTTTTATTTTTATTAATGGTTTTTTGTGCAAATTCAATATTGTTGATCCATATCCAGTTCCACCGTCATACAGATAAGCATCAATAATACTTCCCTTAACTACTGGAGTTGCAGTAATTGTCCGCACCTCAGTATTTACTCCCACAGGAGAATATTCTATAGAAATAGAAATTTTTGGATAATTAAAATATTGATAACCAGAACCGGCAGAAGTAAATTTCACATATTTTTTTCTATCATAATTGGATCTATTTGTTCCAGCAACTCCAGCATCACATAATCTAAAAGAATCATCATTAAATTTTAAAATATAATATTGGTTTGTGGTTAAAATACCAGTTATATTTGATGTTTGATAATCATACGATATTAATTCTCCATCATTGAAACCATGATTATTGAAATTGATTGTATGATTAATTGTAGATATTCCGGTGGGAGTTACAATTAACTTTCTATTAGTATAATCACTTCCACCATCAATTACTTTTAATTCAGATAATGTTTTTTTATTTGAAATAGTCCTAAACTTATGAATACCTGAAGCATTTATTCCAGTAAATCCTATTGTATTGATTCCTGAAGAGTAGTCTGAAAGAGTAGGATACAATTTAATTGTAGTACTATTATCAACTTTTGCATAATAAGTTGCATTGTTTATTAATGTTATATTTTGATCAAAATTTGATCCACTATAAGTTCCTATTCCAAGAGATAAATTTCCATTTGAATTGTAAATTATTGGATCACCACTTGTGAAATTATGATTCGTTAAAAACTTAATAGTTTCATATGTAATATCAATACCTTCAGTAGTTCTTGCATCGAAATAAACTTCCCTAACTCTTTTTTTAATAATTGGTTCTAAAGTAACTCCTTTACCATTTCCACCAGTAACATTAATTGAAATTATATTATTAATATCAAATTCTTGATTATCAACATAGACCTTTTTAATACTTCCACTAACTACTGGTTGAACTGATGCATTTACTCCTTCTCCAGGAGATACTGATACTAAAGGTGGGTTGATAACATCATAATCATTCCCACCATTTAATACTTTAATTGATTCTAATGGACCATAATAAATTTTATCATCAGATTTATAATTCTTAATTTCCACACCATTGATTAACATTCCAATAGATCCTGGAATTGTTAATTCATTAATACCATTTTGAATATTTGAACTTAATGGGTATTTTCTAAGTAATTTTTGGGCAGATATTTTTGCTGACCTTTGTGAATATAGGGTAAATATGTGTGTTTGGGATATAAAATTTGTATTAATAAAAGTTATATATTGATCTGTACCAACAAATGCCTTCGATCCATATAATCTTATCTTATTTCCTGGTGATAATACTTCAACATAATAACTTCCAGTTTCTAAATCTAAAGTAGAATTTTCTGGAGAAGAATAATAAACTCGATCACCATTAATAAATGGTACAGAAGTGTTGAATAACAGTGTAGAGTATCTTCCATTAGAAATCTGATCACCCAGTCCACTAACAGTAACGGTATTAATATTTTTTGTTATCTGATATGCATATGGAATTATTAATCCATTATTGTTTGATGGTAATGAATTAGAAGCAACGTATATATACTCATCATTTTCATTATATACATTCTGTATATCAGACAGAAGTGCATTATTTCCAAATTGAATTGGAACTATTGAGCTACTTGCTTTATTAACTTTTCTTCTCAAATCATATTCCTGACCATTAACTGGAATAAATCCAGAAAGATTATTCAAATTAATCTGTGTATCGGAAACAACTATAGAAATATAAGGTAAATTTAGGGGATCTGAAAGTATGTTATTTGTACCCCTCTCAACAATTTCTACACGATCTCCAACTTTTAAACTAGACCTATCAATTTTACTACTTAATACAAATGCAGATCCATTTATACTTAATATTTGATATCTAGAACTTGTATTGTATATCCAAGAATTTGCGAAAATTTCCTTATAAGATTTATTTTCTGATGGATTTCTAATAATTTCTCCAAGATTTCTGACAAAAATTTCATCTCCCTCACTCACCTTCAAGGATTCTGAAATTTGTTTAAATTTGGATAATACTCCTGTTAATCTTAATTCAACTTTCTTAGAAGTATCTCCATCTTCATATCCATAATAAATCTCATTAGACCTTATATTATCACTTAAAGAAATTTTATATGCAATTCCGGTACAACCAAAAAATTGATTAATACTCTTACTTGTATATGAAATTACATTATTACCTGAAAATATAGTTCCAGATTCTGGAAATGAGATTGTAGAATCTACAGTAATGACCGAAGATCCAATTTCAACATCTTCTAAACATTTTGTATTTGGTGTAATTGTAAAATTACCTTCAACGGCAGAAAATTCATTATATCCAACAAAAAATGAAATTTTAAAATATTGTTTATTTTTTCTAGTAAATGTTTCTACTTCAGATACTGATGCACTAGTAATAGTATCTGTAGATTTTTTGATTGTTTGGCCAATTAATCTTGTAGGATCTCCAGAAATTCTTTCTGCTACCACAACTTCTCTTCTTATAAATTCAGCAGAAGATGGTTTGATTAGAAAATCTTCTAAATTTACTACTTTTGGTGTTATTCCATAGAGAACATTGAACAAAATTCTAAATGATTCATCAGTACCTTTAGACTGATAAAAAGATCTGGCATTTTTTATAAAGTTTCCTACATTTAAATTGGAAACGAAATCAGTATTCTCCAATCCGGGAGTTAATGATGCTTTTAACTTTTTATAAAATTCTTTTAAAAATAGTGAACTTAAATTTTCTACCGAAGTCTTTCCAGCATGTGATACCTTCTCCGACTCTGAAAATACCAATTCTTCGGAGTTTAAATCTTGATGATAATTAGTAACACCACTAAATCCACGAATACAACCAGTAAATGTATTTGTTGTTATTCCAGTATAGGTAATAATTTCATCATCAATTTTAATTAATCCATATTTTTGGGGAAATCCTTTCGTACTTGTTACTGTGATAATTCCGGCATTCGAATCAATATTAGTAGTAAGACCAACATTACCTACAATAACTTCTGGAGTAAGATTATCAAGTTTCAAATATTGATCCAGATTCTCTGCAATATCTACAGGACCACCTTGATATTCCTGAGAAATATAATATTGCTTTAAAAAATCAACTGCATTAGGACTTTCATCCAGTATAAATTCTGGAAGTTGATTTTGAACTATTTGCTGTACTTTTACTCTAGATTCAAATCCAGTCCCTATCATGTTACACTACTCTTATTAGTTTATCGTTTGGATAACTTGACGTATAGAAATCTCTAGAAAATACTGTTCCAGAAATCTCATCTCCTGAAGAAATTACGTCTCTCACCATATTTATTGTACTTGTTGTAGTGCCAAAAACTAAATATAAATCATTCAATCCAATCACATCATTTGATTCTGGAAATGCCTGAACCTCAATAATATCATTTGATTTAGTTGTTGAAATAATTTTAACAGTACCTAATTTAATTTCACCTTTTATATAATCTATACTACCTGCAGATTTTATAACAACTTGAATTTTACCTGGAGTTGCAGTTGGTTTAACAATTGAAATTATTCCAGTTCCGGTTAGAATTCCCCTCGAATCTTTGGATGGAGTATCAGTTAGATATACTGTATCGACTTCATTAGAAATTTTAAAACCAGTAGATCTTATATTATATCCTTCAGCATTAATATGAAATTTATTACCAAAACACAATTCATATTGTGCGAATTGATTTGTTGTTGCCTTAAGATCTCTTCTCATCCTGATCTTGGTAATATTCGATGTAATTGCATTATCAGTATTATCAATGATTTGAAGAACTTTACTGTACTTAAATCTTCCACCAAATTTATTAAAATCTATCGAATCTGCATATTTTGTCAAAGAATTTGATACTTTGGTCTTTAAAGACTCTAAAGAAGATGTTTGAGATGCATTATAATAGATTGAAGAATCAATCTCAACATATAATATCTTAAGATCAATTATTTTCTGATTAATTCCAGAAATACTATATTGCTTTAATTTATTTTTAATCAATTCTTTATTATAGTCTGACACATAAGTACCATTTTTTGGTTTGATACTAATAATTACATTCCCATATTCTGGTGGATCCAATTCTTCACCACCAACAATTGCAACAGATTCTGTATCCGGATATATTTTCTTGATAATTACTTCATAATCTCTTGCAGTTACCGCTCTATACTGTGCAGAATAAATTCTTGGTGCAAAATATTTAATTGAAGTAATATCTTCAATTTCTGCACCATTTTGAGAAGATTGATTTGTAGTAACGGTTACTGTGCCCAATGATATTGGATCATTTGAAGATGATCTTAAATTTCCTTGAAAAGAAAAATTGGAGCATCCATTTCCATCTTTTCCATTAGTTACAATATAGTGAACTGTTACAACTGTATTATTCTCTAATTTTCTACCAAATCGCCCATCCCCGAAGAGAAGTTCATATTTTTCATCTTGAACTTCTTGTATTAGATAAATTTCTGATGTTGAATTGATATTTAAAATATTTTCAACCAATGAATATTCTATTCCAAGCCCACTATCATTGATACCTTTAACATAAACAGAAATTGTAGAAGTATCAATATTTGGATTATCTAAAACAAATCTCTGATCTAAAGATCCATCGACAACAAATTGTTTTGTTAAAAATGTTCCTTGATAAACTGTGATACTATTAAAACCTACAGTTCCATTAACTACTGGTCGAGTAATATTCTCGGGTACTGAAAATGTATATGAGGTATTATCTGCATTTCCTACGCACACCAAACCGGCATTTAAGGTAACTGTTGCCGTATCTGATGCAGTTGATCCACTAAATGATATAATTGCCTTAGATGAGGTTCTGGAGCGTGGTACGTAACCAATATTTCTTGCAAGTGAAACTACATTCTCTCTCAAAGTTGCCGAATCCAAGAAGGATTCATTCACAATCATATTTGAGTTGAATGCGGTAATATAAGTATTATATGCTAACGTATCTAATAGTACTGAAAAATTGGACCCTTCAAAGTCAAAATCCGTGAATGTAGAGTTAGCACGGAGATAATCCTTGATGGATGTCTTAATTTGATCAAAATCTAGATTTGTAAATTTAGTAAAAGGCATTTTATCTTGTTGCCTCTAATAAGAATGTGAATTGCTGAGTCGGAACTTCTTGCCCAATAATATCAAATACAACAGTAACTTCAAATGAATTATCATCAGGTCTAGGATCTACATTTACTTTAACATTATTCACTCTTGGTTCATAATTTTCAATTGTGGTTTCAATTTGATTCTGCACAATAGATGCAGTACCATAATCTACAAATTCAAACAAACTTGAGCGAATATCAGATCCAAGAAGAGAGTTAAAAAATCTTTCTGTTGGAATTGTTTCTACCAGATTTCGAATTGATCTGGTAATCGCTCTTTCATTTTTAAGTATTGGTAGATCCTTTGTCACCGGATGAGGTACAAAGGATAAACTAATATCTTTAAACGATCTAGATATCCTTTGTACTGCCATTCGTAAATAAATTTCTATCTTTTATTTATGTCTATTTCCAGGAAGAACCATAATTTGGTTCAGTTCCATATTCCCAATCATCATAATCTTCATCATTACGAATTTTTTCGTGCAATTCAACCTGTTTTGAAAAATCGTGCTTTGGTGCAAGATCGTGCATGATTTCCTGAATTACTCTTTTCTGTGGTTGATACGCATAATCCGTGACCAATTTGTTGGTTCCCCACATATTTTTCATGTAATTCAAATCTCTATCTACTGGTAAATTTGACATTTTAGCTCCTGTTTTTTGTAAAAACAGAACTTTTTTGGAAGGAGGTTGCTATCTCCCTAATCCTATTTAACGATTTACTTCTCGCAGAGAATAATTAGTAGAATTCAAATATCTTAATAGTTCTAGTGCAATTAACTTTGGATTTCCTTCACCACATGTGTAAACATCTATTGCCAGACAACCCTCTTCTGGCCATGTATGGCACGACACATGACTTTCGGAGAGTGCAATTACAATCGTACATCCTTGTGGTATGAAATCGTGCCGAAAAACATTGAGTACAGTCATTCCACCACGCACAATACCTTTTAGCATTACCTCTTCAAGGGCAATTCCATCGTTAATGAGATCGTGATTAACATCGTACACCTCTAATAAAAGGTGTCTGCCCATTGAAAATCTTTCCAATTTGGTAATGGCAAATAACTGAATATTTATTGTATAAAAAAAGCGGACCTTTGCCCGCTTTGATTGTATTCTATGTTCCTTGACCTCTGTACTTTTTCTTTGATTTATTACGAGAAGTAGCGGCATACTTTGTATGAGCACCGGCTCCTTGACGAGTCTTTTTGGGCTTTGATTCAATAATGTTACCAGACGACGATGGACGCTTAGACATTTTCAATTACCTCAGTTTCAATTTCATTTGGATTTGGAGAACCTGTCTGATAGAAATCAGCTGCCAGGTCCTCCATAGTATTGAAGTATTCTTCCTCTGTAAGATTTGTGTAAATTTTACGTCCATTACAAAGGATATTATACTTCGTAGTCATCAGATCACCCGAGTCTTTTCGTGTCCAACACGAATGCGAGGATCACACCAGATCTCAAATCCGGCTGCGATTGCATCGAGACAGAATGAAACATCTTCTCCACACATATCTTGAACCTCTCCAGATTCAAAAACTTGCATCTTTGGTGCAAACCAAGGATACTTGATGCCATCATCTTCAAATACACCGTGCTTAATAAGCAACCAACCAAAACCAGTATAATCTACTGTAAATGGCTTACGACGCTTCGAGATACTTTCTAGAGTTTCGTGATTCATGACTCCACCATTATTGCGGAAGTCATCTTCTTCTAACCAATGCGCTACTGATGTAGTTTGCCCATCTTCTGTACAATACCACCCGGCGGCGATATCTTTGTCCATGAGAATCAACTGCCAGAACTTCTCAGTATTGAAGACAATATCCGAGTCGATCCAAAGTTGCCAATCATAATTCAGTTTTCCGTCCCAGGGAATCTGATTTGGTCCTCTGAGTACATTTGCCCCAAGACATTTGCACCGGGCAAAGTTTACCATTGATGAATAATCTTGAGAGATTTGAATACTTGCTCCCGCCTGTACAAGATCAAAACAGAGTTGTACAAAACTCTTCAAGTAAGTATAAGAAACTCCCCGACCCGGAAGACAAAATACAATTGATTTGCCCTTAACCATTTCCTTGGCGAGATTATAATCCCACTCTTCTACACTATTTCCGGCAACTGGTGCCTTTGCTTTTACTGTAAATCCTTTTGCCATAATTTCAAGTGATTACTAAAGTATCATACCTCATTATATAGGAGTTGTCAATCCGCACGTTCAGTGAGGATTACCTCATCTCCCTCAATCTTAAAACTAATTTCAGTGTCTTCGTACCATGAGAGTTCATTGGCAATACTCTCCGGAATGATCACATAATAGTCTCCATTGATTGGATCGACCTGTATGGACTCAAAAATTTCCCCGGAATTTTTTTTCATTTCTGCTAAATCTTTTTTCGTTTTTATATAGTATTTTGAATTTTTTGTATGCAGGGTTTTGAAGAATTTTTGTGGGGGGAGGAATTTTTATAGAGAGTGATATATAGAGGTCGATCTGGGTCGTTTATAGATTAGAAGGGACCCATGGGCTTAAACGCCCCCCGCCCCGGAACCATAACCCCTGCAAATCACGAACGAATGGATTGATCAGGTATCCTAATCAATCAAAGTAGGGGCACTAAGTATACCTTACTGCCCCCACGAACGTATAACTAACTGCCCCGCACTAAGTAAGATTTAGAACCGCACGATAGGTAGAACGCAATCATGGATTGTGCTTCACTAAGTGTAGAGAATGACTGCTCTCTTAAATCACCAGAATAAGGCATTGTGTAGACAATAGTGAACATGATCAAAATGCAGTGGGAAAGTATAAAGAAAGGGGGAGGATTGCTCCCCCTAAGTGTAACTTAACGGGACCAGGTTACCCGGATAAACTTATCTCCCTCTGTAACTTTAGCGGCGCCAGTTGCAATCTCTTTAGATTTTGCTGCCTTAAGATCTATCTCAAGACATGTAATAGCGTCACTATAAGTAACTTTATCACGGGAGGTTAGTGATACCAACCCCCACACTGTACGCTCTGAAGATACATCGGCGGCGATCATAATGCCTGCCAATTCTTCTCTCAAACGCTTAGATTCTGCTTCAGTTTCCTTTAGCAGTTTATCTGTGGTTGCTAATGCTCCCATCAAATGTTCGATGGTGTCACTAACGATGGCGGCGGGCAGATCGTAGGATTGTGCCATGATTCGGGATTGTCAGGGGGGGGGATGTAGTTGTTTCCCCCTGATGCAATTATTCTACAGCATAGGATGGGGGGATGGGGGGCATCCTGGCAGAATCGGGACAGTTCGCCAACTGGCACAAGGGACTGTAGATAATAAAAAAGGGGAGCGATTGCCCCCCTTAAGTGTTACTCTACGCTGCTACTTTATTCTTTTGATTGTATCCAGCATGAAGACCTTGTGCCCTACGTTGTCTAATAGCGGCGCCTAATGCACTGCCTTTAGGTTGTGTTCCATGCACAAGTAGGGCGAAAGGTTTATCACCGAAGCAGTGAGAATCATCATGATCTACACTTAACCCCAGCGATTCTGCCTCTTGTTCATCAGCGACCACTACAGAATAGCGTTCGAAATGATCAAGAAAATGATCATACTTTCCACCTTTTGATGCAG
>Ga0209088_10000353_pt1 | contig 33677 bp, 32 predicted proteins | sample S_140625_EF_Meta_FD_187324 | JGI IMG/M metagenome (GOLD analysis project Ga0209088, IMG submission 187324) | Freshwater microbial communities from Lake Simoncouche, Canada to study carbon cycling - S_140625_EF_MetaG (SPAdes) (version 2) | ecosystem: Environmental > Aquatic > Freshwater > Lake ... | reverse complement strand
TAGAATCGGCAACAATCGCGTCAGCCAGTGTTCCAAGCGCTGATGCGATAGCCGCTTCGTAACCAGCATCAATCTTGATGTGTGAGGCAACAAGTCCCCTAATTCCTCGAAGCCCTGCTGAAGTAAGTTCAGTGGTTCCATCTTTTTGCTCAAGCATCAAATTCAGTGCACTGCGCTTAGCTAGCAGACCATCGCGTTCACGTTCGCTCTGATGTAATTCATCGCGAAGAGTTTCAATCTTGGCTGCCACCTCAGAGACTCTTCTTTGAGCAGCCTCATAGTTTTGTTCATAGGAGTTATCTTTCGGTGATGAACTAGCAAGACCTGCTTCAAGTGCTTCATAGTCACTAACAGCACTGCTGTGTCGAGATACTGCCTCTTGCAAAGCTTCTTCGTGACGGGCTAGTTCTTCATTAGCTGAAGAGAGTCTTGCCTGAGCCAGCGTTGTTTCTCCTGCAAGACGAGCAAGCTCTGTATCAAAAGCAGCAATCTCGGCAGACTTACTGGCAGCCTGGTTATCAAAGTCTTCAAGTAGTGCTCTGGCTTCATCGCGAGCAATTTCTGAATCTCTAAGAGCACCACGAAGAGTTTCAACAGCAACGGTTAGTTCCACCACATTGTTATCAGCAGCTTTTGCATCCGCTTCAATAGCAAGTGGATCAACCTGAGAAGCACTTACCGCTGCCTGAGAATCCAGCAAGGTAACTCTCTGGTTAGCAATAGCCAACATGGTACGGAAACGTTCAGTGATGGTATCGAATGAGAAAGCAAGAGATCTTGCAACTTCAACTTCACTGGACATCTGCTGAGTTTCTAGTTCAGTAAGTCTTGAGTTGTTCTCATCTAACTGGTGCTGCAGAATATTCTTCTCTGCCTTACGATCTGCTTCAGACTGTGAAGTCTCATCAAGACCATTGAGTAAATCAACAATGTCTGCTGCCATAAGACGTGCCTTGGCATCTCTAACAACAGATGCAATTCCCTGAGCTTGTCTTGCTGTCTCCGCTTGCTGAGATAGTGGCTTGAGTTGTCTTCTAACTTCACCGGCTAAGTCATTTAGACGAGTCAGGTTAGCCTGCATAGCATCAAGCTTGCGTTCAGTCTTTTCTTTGCGACGACGGTGCTTCAGAATTCCAGCAGCTTCTTCGATATACCCTCTGCGCTCTTCAGGAGTTGCACGCAAAATGCCATCGAGCATTCCTTGACCGACGATGACGTGCATCTCACGGCCCAAACCGGTATCGCTTAGTAGTTCCTGGACATCAAGTAAACGACATGCTTCACCGTTGATTGCATACTCAGATCCACCACTTCTAAAAAGTGTTCTTGAGATAGTAACTTCGGTGTAATCGATAGGTAGCGCACCATCAGCGTTATCAATGGTTAGTGAAACTTCAGCTCTACCTAAGGGACCTTTGGTCGCAGTTCCAGCGAAGATAACGTCTTCCATCTTGCCACCGCGAAGAGTCTTAGCTCCCTGCTCACCCATAACCCAAGCCAGAGCATCAACAACGTTAGATTTACCTGAACCGTTAGGACCAACAACAGCGGTAACACCTTTTTCAAGGATAAAAGTCGTAGGGTTGGCGAACGACTTAAAGCCCTTTAGGGTAAGGCTTTTCAGATGCAAGAGCGTTCGCTTTCGTTCTAAGGTAAGTGGCTCTAGCCAAAGGCTAAAAAATCCACGGGGTCTGTATAAAAATTACCTTATTTGAAGGGCTTACCCTGTCGCTTTAGCCAATTTGGCGTGCCTAAAGCGCTCTAAGCCCTTCTTCTTTGGCAATAAGGGCAGAAATGCGAGCCTCGGTTCATCCAGTTATCCCGCTTGATCGGCCGACCACACCTCTTACAAGGCAAGCCAGTCAAACCATAGGCGTTGAGGCTAATGCTGAAATAGCCTGATTCCCCATTGATGTTCTTGTATTGCTCATCGAAGCTGGTTCCCCCAGCCTCAACAGCGTTAGCCAGCACCACCCTGACATGCTCTAGGAGCTCTTTAGCCTTGGCTTTAGAGATGCTGGCAGCACTCTGGTCATAGTGAATCTTGGCTAGCCACAGGCTCTCATCGGCATAGATATTGCCAATACCGCTTAGGACTCCCTGATCTAAAAGCACCCTCTTAATACCGGACTGCTTCTTCTTGAAAAGCTTCAAAACTGCTTCTTCACTAAAGGAATCATCCAGTGGATCTCTAGCAATATGTGCAACCTGGTTTGGAATCATGTTCAGCCAAGAACCAGTTTCTCCTGCACTAAAACCACCGGGTAACCCATCCGAAGTTTCACTCATGACATCAATTGCTAAAGAACCAAAGATTCGCTGGTCAACAAACCTGAGTTCATACTTCTGACCATCAGCGGCTTTGAGGTAAATAGTTATGCGGTTTAGGTTATCGGCTTCAAAGCCTGGGGTTCTAAGTAGTATCTGGCCACTCATACCAAGATGACCGATTAGGGCTAACTGCTCTTCATTCTTTTGTTTGTTTAGTGGTAACCATAAGAACTTGCCTCGCCTAACAGCTGCTTGGAGTGTTCTGCCAGTTAGGGTTTCAACAAAATCCCCCACCGATGCAGGATGCCGTTTTAGAGATCGATGATCGTGAATAACAACCTTGGTGACTTTTGCTCCAGTAACAACTTCAGCTAAACCAGCACGAACGGTTTCAACTTCAGGTAACTCAGGCACTTTTAGCCTCGAAGAACTTTAAGTGCTGCGATAGCAGCAGTTGCTTCAGCTGCTTTACGAGAACGTCCCTCGCCTTTGGCAATAACATCACCAGAGACAATGACAGATGCAAAGAAGTTGCGGTCGTGATCAGGACCCTCATGCGTAACCTCAAAGATTGCTTCCAGCTTGTTTTGTGATTTCAAAAGTTCAGAGAGAACGGTTCTAGGTTCACTGGTTTCAAGTAGTTCATCTTCAGAATTGATAAGTGGAAAAATAAGTTTTTCGATTAGCTCTGTTGCAACGCTCAAGCCACCAGATAGATAAGCTGCTCCGATGATTGCTTCTAAGGTGTCAGCCAGGATATTTGACTTCTCTTTACCACCTGAAACAAGTTCACCTTTACCAAGACGAACAAATTCCCCTAAACCAATTTGGTTAGCAGCAACAGCAAGAGTCTTGGCAGATACGGTTGCGTTTCTAAGTCTTGATAATGAACCTTCATCCATTTCAAGATTCTGATTGAAGATAAACCCCGTTACGACAAAACCCAACACTGAATCGCCTAGAAACTCTAAGCGTTCGTTGTTGGGTATTTTGCCGTTCTCGTAAGCAAAAGAACTGTGAGTTAGAGCAAGCTCTAATAAAGATTCTTCAATGCTTATGCCAAGCAGATTAGTTAGCGTGGCGTAATTCAAGATCTTGAGCCTATTGTTTAGGCGTCAGCTACCTTGCGGCCCTTGTACTCGTAGAACTGAACGTCACCGTTCGAGTCTTCTACGGCACGAGCACGGTGAGGCAAGCTGTATACGGTCTTACCGTTTACGACAGTCTTTACCAGCTGGGTGTTGTTAGCTATCCATGCTGAGCGACGGTGGCGGGTGTTTGATCTCGACAGGCGTCTCTTAGGTACTGGCATTAGTCTTCTCTTTCTTGTGCAAGCTTCTCTAGTTCACTCCACCGCGAATCAATCGGGGCTTCGTGAGCGTGATCCGGATCTTCATTCAACTTCGCACCACATTCAGCACACAAACCAAGACAGTCTGCACTACAAATTGGGGTGAACGGAAGATTTAGAACAACCGAGTCAACAATGACAGGTTCCAAGTCGATTTTTTCATCTTGGATGACCAAGTCATCTTCTACCTCTAAAGAATAGGCGAAAAGCTCCTGAATATCTACCTGAATCGGCATAGTCAAAGGCTCTAAACACCTTGAACACTCTGCTTGTGCCTCAGTTTTGAGCCCACCTGAGACATAAATACCCTCATGAACGCTCTCTAGGCGAAGAGAAAGCCTGATATCTGCACCTTTAGCAACAATGGCAAGACCTGCACCTAATGGCTCTTCCAGCTGGAAAGTAGGGTCAACTTCTCGCATGTGACCTGGCTTATGCATCAAATCATGCACAGCAATACTCAATGAACTCATTAGCTTCTCAATGCCTTTACTACTACATCTGGAACGTATTTACTGATGTCTCCACCAAGATCTGCTACCTGCTTGACCAAAGAAGAAGACACAAAACCGTGAACTGGATCCGCTGGAATGAACACAGTCTCGATACCGGACAGGTCTCTATTCACCTGAGCCATAGGTAACTCATAATCAAGATCCATGTTGGTGCGAACGCCTTTTACTAATGCATCAGCCGATACGTTCTTGCAGTAATCAACCAACAAACCAGTCTCAAAAGAATCAACTACGAAGTTACCTGACTTGCCCGATAAAACATCTGTAATCATCTGCACTCTTTGAGCTGCAGTGAATCTAGGTTTCTTTGCAGGGTTGTGAACCACAACAATGTGAACAGTCTCAAACATCTTCGCAGCGCGAATAGCGATGTCGAGATGACCGTAGGTGAAGGGGTCGAATGAACCTGGATAAACGGCGATGGCCATGTCTCTAGGTTAGCCGACTATGACTTAGTTAGAAAGTCTTGCCTTACTTTATCTAGCTGTTCCAGTGTTTGGGCCAGTAAGACATGCTTTTCCAGTGTTGGATCAGTCTCAAAAATGGAGATGATCTCTTCCCTTGCCTCTTGAATAAGAGCGCTGTCTGCAAGGACTCGAAGCAATCGAAGGCTAGATTTACCGCCGGATTGAGACGAACCTAAAACATCACCTTCTCGTCTTAGTTCAAGATCTATCTCACTTAGTTTGAAACCATCTGTTGTAGCAGCAACTGCCTGAACTCTCTCTAAAGCTAACGTACCTTCTTCAGCACTGGTGAGCATCAAACACAAACCAGTTAATCCACCACGACCAACACGACCTCTCAACTGGTGCAACTGCGAAATACCAAAGCGATCAGCATCCAGTATCACCATGGTGGTTGCATTAGGAACATCAACTCCAACTTCGATAACTGTTGTTGAGACTAAGACATCTATCTCTTTGTTCGTGAAAGCTGCCATGATGGAGGCTTTTTCTTCAGAAGATTGCCTGCCGTGCAAGACAGCAATTCTTAAGTCTTTTAGAACTGGATTGTTCTTTAAACTCTCAGCAACACTTATCGCTGCAGCCAGTGGTCGCTTTGGTTTAGGCGCTTCACCTTCGGTGAAGAACTCGTCTTCAATCTCAGAGGCTCCACCACTGGCAGAAAGTTCAGCACCATCATCGGCATCATCAATGCGAGGACAAACAACAAATACTTGTCTCCCATTACCAACCTCTTCAGCAACTCTTTGCCAGACTCTAGCTACCAGTTGAGGTTGGCTATCTGTTATCACGTGGGAAGTTATTGCTTGTCTGCCCTGAGGTAACTCAGTGAGAACTGAAACATCAAGATCACCAAAGACAGTAACGGCAAGGGTTCTTGGAATTGGAGTGGCAGTCATGGTTAGAACATGAGGTGGCTGTTTACCTTTTAGTCTCAGTGCTTCTCTTTGGTCAACACCAAAGCGGTGTTGCTCATCAATAACAATGAGTCCTAAATCAAAGAATTCAACCTTCTCAGCAAAGAGCGCATGTGTTCCAACAACGATTTTTGCTTTGCCTGAAACTAATGAGAGCATCGCACTCTTACGATCAGCTTGACTCATCTGACCTGTTAGTAAGGTCAGCCCAAGCGCTTTGGCAAGATCTGTTCCAAGTGTTCTTTCTATAGATCTGAAGTGTTGAGCTGCAAGAACTTCAGTTGGTGCAAGTAATGCTGACTGACCATCACTATCGGCAACGGCAAGCATTGCTCTAACAGCAACAAGTGTTTTACCGGAACCAACTTCACCTTGCAGTAATCGGTTCATTGGATGACCGGTTGCCAAATCCTTTGCGATATCTTCTCCGATAGTTATCTGGCCATTGGTCAGAGTGAAAGGTAATGCTTTATCAAACTGAGTCAGTATGCCCTTTTCTTTAGCAACTCTTACTGCACTTATCTGATGTTTACTTTCAAGGCGTGCTTTGACCAGGGATGCTTGCAATAAGAACGCTTCGTGATAGCGCAAGGTGTCCCTTGCTGCCATCCAATCCCCCATGTTGGCAGGTTGATGAATCTTTTGGATGGCATCTGCAAGTGGAAGCAAGTCATGTTTCTTGATGAGTTCCGCTGGAACTTCATCTTCGATTGGTGAGATTACATCGAGGATGATCTTCATCGCTCTTTGAATCATCCAGGTTGAACAGGTTGATGATGCTGGGTAAATAGGAATTGGAAGTTCAGCCCAGGCTTTAGCAACCTCATCTTCGATTTCATCACCAAAGAGTTCATAGTCCGGGTGAGACAGTTGCAGCTTGTTTTGGTAACTGCCAATCTTTCCAGCCCACAGACCTCTGGTTCCTGGCTTTAGTTTCTGTGCTCGCCAAGCTTGATTGAAGAAGGTTGCTGTGACAAAACCCTGGCCATCGGTGATCTTCACTTCCAGGATGGAACCTGACTTACCCTTCATCCTTCTTTCATAGACCTCAACCACATCGGCGATAAGGGTTACTGTTTCACCGATAGGAATCTCTTTGATTGGGGTTAGTTCCCCTCTGGATGAATACCTTCTTGGGTAATGCTGCAAGATATCGGCAACAGTTTTGAGACCTAGGTTCTTAGCCATTGCCTTGGCAGTCTTATCGCCTATCAGGCGATCAAGCGGAGTTAGTGGCAACAGCATGGTTCAATCTTCGCCGAAGCCTAGGACAAGTTAGGCTAGCCACACTATGACCAGAATCATTGGCGGTATCGCCGGCAGTAGAACCCTAGCCTCGCCAGCTAAAGTCACTAGACCAACTAGCGACCGAATAAGGGAAAGTATTTTCAACCGACTAGAGGCACTGAACCTAATTGCAGGTGCTGATGTATTGGACCTTTACGCAGGAACAGGTGCTTTAGGACTTGAAGCAGCGTCAAGAGGCTGCCGTTCAGTGATGCTGGTTGAACAACATAAACAGGCTCTTGGTGGCATCATCACGAATCAGAGAATGATCAAAGCTGCTTTACAAAAGGAAGAGCTTGACTGTGATATTCGAGCAGAGGGTAAATCTGTTGCTAGTTACCTAGCCACTTTCTCAGGTAAGTTCGACCTGGTTTTCATTGACCCTCCTTATGAAGTTGCCAATACTGAAGTTACTGAAAACCTTGAGGCACTGCTAGCTCATCTGAATGAGGATGCAGTTATTGTCCTGGAAAGATCCTCTAGAACGCCGATGCCTGAACTACCTGAAGGATTGACTCTTACAGAAGAGAAGTCATACGGGGACACTGTGGTTTATTGGTCGGCCAACTAAATAGGCTGAACCAATGCTAGAAACTGCAAAGACGCAATGGTCCAAAATACAAGCTATGGCTTTAGCTAGGGCTTTTAGCCTTTTAGGTTCAGAACTAACCATCTTCACTCTTGTCTTTAGAGAGAAGGATCAGGGACCTGCAGCAGTGGCTGCTTTGTTTATTGTTGGAACACTTCCGATGATTCTCTTTGCTCCTTGGGCTGGAACCGTTGCAGATCGATTTAGCACCAGGACAGTAATTCCGATTGCTTCAGTAATCGGTGGTGCAACTATATTTGCTCAATCACAACAGTTACCTAACTACCTCATCTTGACGTTGTTGTTCATTGCCAACACCTGTGCATCTGTTGTTGGGCCAACCTGGGGAAAGCTAACTCCAACTCTTGCTAAAAAAGAAGACATCGGTCGTGCCATGGGCACCATCCAAAGTTATTTCTCGATAGCAGGATTGTTTGGTCCAGCTGTGGCTGGCTTCTTAGTCGCTCAAACTGGTTTTGTTGTGACCTTCCTGATTGATGGTTTCCTAACCACCTGCATCGCTCTAGTGCCATTCCTAATCAATGTGAACCACAAGCCTCAACCACTTGAACCAGGTGAAAAGACTTCAGTGGCAGCTGGATTCAAGTTCATGATGGATAGCCCGCTATTGCGTTCACTAGTGATCTTGGTTTTCGGGATGGTGCTGTGCATGAGCGTTGTGAATGTTGGCGATGTGTTCTTGCTAACCGACATCATGGGAGCAAGCTCATTCATCTATGGACTAGTAGGAACAGGTTTTGCTCTAGGCACGTTAATCTTTAGCGCAATCGCTGGATCTCGGAAGGTTAGTCCAAAGACTGAGTTGATAATTCTAGGTTTTGGTATGGCAATACTTTCCCTGTCGGGTTTTGGAGTTGGTATCGCACCAAACTACTGGTTCATCATGGTGGTCTGGTTTATAGCTGGAATGGGTAATGCCACAATCAACGCCTACGGTGTTGGGATGATGATTAAGGTAACTCCACACGAGGTGCAAGGTCGAGTATTTGCAGCCTTCGGAGCAATCATTTCGGTTGCCAGCATTGGATCGATGTCTGTAGCTGGTTACCTAATCGGAGTTTTCGGAGTTCGAGAAGTGTTTGTGATCGCAGGCTCTTTAGCCTTCATCGCATTCTTAGTGCTATTCCCTACTGTTTATAAAGAACAGCTGAAGATCATTAAGGCTGAGTAGTTTTAGATGTCTCTTTGCTGAGAGCCGATGTAAAGCTGCTGTGGTCTACCAATCTTGGTAGCAGGGTCATGATTCATTTCACGCCAGTGTGCAGTCCAGCCAGGTAGTCGTCCCATTGCAAACAAAGCAGTGAACATTCTGGTTGGAAAACCCATCGCCTTGTAAATCACTCCGGTATAGAAATCAACGTTCGGGTAAAGCTTTCTTGAGATGAAGTATTCATCAGCAAGTGCAGCGGCTTCTAGTTCTTTAGCAATATCTAGTAGTGGATCTGAAACACCTAGGTCTGCAAGAACTCTGTCTGCAGTAGCTTTCACGATGGTCGCTCTTGGATCCATGTTCTTATAAACACGGTGACCAAAGCCCATGAGCTTTACGCCTTCTTCTTTGTTCTTCACGTGCTCAATAAATTTCTGTACTGATTCACCTGAGTCACGAATATCTGCAAGCATCGAAAGCACTGCTTCATTAGCACCACCATGCAGTGGACCAAACAGCGCTGAAACTCCAGCTGAGACAGATGCAAAAAGATTTGCCTGTGATGAACCAACTAAACGAACTGTTGAAGTGGAACAGTTCTGCTCATGATCTGCATGCAAGACCAACAAAGTATCTAGAGCTTTTACGACAACTGGGTTTTGAATGTATGGCTCAGCCATGTTGCCAAAGGCTATACGTAGGAAGTTCTCAACATAACCAAGTGAGTTATCTGGATATAGAAGAGCTTGACCTAAAGAGTTCTTGTGTGAATAAGCAACAAGTGTTGGCAGCTTTGCAAGTAGTCGAACGGTTGAAAGTTCAACCTGAGCATCATCGTGTGGGTTTAGTGAGTCTTGGTAGAAAGTTGAAAGAGCAGAAACGCTAGCTGCCAAAACAGACATCGGGTGAGCGTTCTGAGGCATGGAGTGGAAGATGTTCTTTAGGTCTTCGTGAATCAAAGTGTGTCGACTGATGCGTTCTTCCCAGTCAGATAGTTCTGAAGCTGTTGGGAGTTGTCCATAAATCAAAAGGTAAGCAGTTTCAACGAAACTCTTACGACCGGCAAGCTGTTCGATTGGATAGCCACGGTATCTAAGAATTCCGGCATCACCATCGATGTATGTGATCTCTGATTTGGTGCTAGCTGTGTTTACAAAACCGATGTCATAGGAGTTAAGCCCGGTGGTGGCATTGAGTTTAGAGAAATCAATAACTGAGTCACCATCGGTGGCCTTGATAATAGGGAAATCCGCAGAACCACCTGGGTAATTTAGTGTGACCTTCTGGTCGTTTTCAGCTGACAAAACCCTGCTCCTGTGTGTAAGTGCTAGTGGTTTAACCCTAGGGCATCATGCAGTCTTCTGGCACCCTCAGCTATTTTGTCATCGGTTGCAGTGATCGAGAATCTGACGTACTTACTACCCCCTGCTTCATAGAACTCACCAGGGACAACCAAGATACCCAGTTCAGCCATCTTCTGAACGGTAACCCAGCAGTCTTCACCTAGGGTTGCCCACAAATACAACCCAGCCTGAGATTCAGCTATTTCAAAACCATATGCTCTAACCGCTGCAAGTAGAACTTCTCTCCGTTCACGATAGATCTCACGTTCAACTGCAACATGCTCTTCATGACCTAAGGCTGCAATGACAGCCTTCTGCACAGGTGTTGGCATCATCAGTCCTGAGTGCATGCGAATGTTTACTAAGCCTTTGATCATTTCTTTAGGTCCAGCAGCAAATGCTGCACGGTAACCAGCAAGGTTAGATTGCTTACTCAAAGAGTAAATAGCTAGCAGGTTCTCATGGTTCCCGTCAGACACTCTTGGATCTAATACTGATGGGATTAGTTCTTCAGACCATCTTCCCCAACCCAGTTCCGCATAACATTCATCGCTTGCTAAAACTGCACCAAGTTCACGAGCGCGCTTCACACATGCTCGCATCTGTTCAACATCAAGTACTCGACCATCAGGGTTTCCTGGTGAATTAATCCAAATCAGTTTTGCATTCTCTGGCCACTTAGCCGGGTCATCTTCAGAAACGATTTCTGCACCACAAAGTGCAGCACCAACAACATAAGCGGTATACGCAACCGATGGTTGCACGACAACATCGCCTTTACCAAGTCCTAGCATCAATGGCAACCAAGAGATGAGTTCTTTAGAACCAATAGTTGGCATGACCTGTTCAACTGTTAAGCCTGGAACACCACGTCTTCTTGCAAACCATTCAACAACTGCTGTTCTGAATTCAATTGAACCAGCAGTTGATGGGTAACCTGGCGCGTTAGTTGATTGGTTTAGTGCTTCTTGAATAACAGATGGTGTTGGGTCAACCGGTGAGCCAACTGAGAAATCAACCATGCCTTCGGCATGAGCTTCTGCGATGGCTTGGTAAGGCTTTAGTTTCTGCCAAGGGTATTCCGGCAAGCCATCAAACATTTTTACTTACTCGCCTTGCGGAGGTAAAACAGCCACGACTGGATGATCTCCTGGGATAGGACCACCTTTAGCAGCACCACCGGGTGAACCAATTTCACTAAAGAACTCCACGTTGGCTTTGTAATAATCTGCCCACTGAGATGGAAGGTCATCTTCGTAATAGATAGCTTCAACAGGACACACAGGTTCACATGCACCACAGTCAACGCACTCATCTGGGTGGATGTATAGCATTCGGTCACCCTCATAGATGCAGTCAACTGGACACTCAGCAATACAAGCTTTGTCTTTGACGTCAACACATGGAAGTGCGATTACGTAAGTCAATTTAGAAATCCTTTTTCTTTGATACTAATTATCGCCTTAGAGGTGGGCTCTTTGCGACCTAGCACGCCACTTGGCTAAATCTATTTTTGGGAATACTGCTGCAACACCGCAAATTAGCATGGCGAACCAGATATACCTATTGCCATATTTGTCATCGGCTATGAAAGCTCCGAAGGTTTCATGTCTTGACATCCACCAAATAGCGATGGTCATACCTGCATTCAAAAGATAAAGAGCACCTCTTGAGTTACGCCAAGTCCTAAGACCAAAAGCAATAGAGGCTGTTGCCCCGAGAGCCAAGTAAAGACCTAACGGTGAATGTCTCTCGTTATCAGCCAATATGTTATGAACATAGGCACCCGCATAAGCCAAAAGAATTCCCAGTGGCAAGCCAAAGAGTGCTCTAAAAACAGGTTTGAACCAAGGTAAGAAGTTTGGGCTTGCCTGACGGAATCTTTCCGGTTGATCAAATCTAAATTCGATACCATCAGCAACTGAATAGGTATCACGCTTGACTGTTACCTGAGATGCATGAGAAAGCAAAGCCAGCTTCTTCTTTTCGGCAGTTGCTTCCCCACCAACAGAAATGGTTGCTCTTTCACCTGGTTCAGCAATAACTAAGAACTGAGGTTTCTTACCCTTAACGGTTTTACGGTAACGACGCATAGCCATAGCCGTTGCATCGTGAGCTTTCTTATGATCTGGATGACCATAACCACCTTTGGAGTTATAGGTAATAACTGAATCGGGTTTGAAGCTGACCATAACTTGGTAAATGTCATCCGCGATAACAGGAGTTGAAACAGCTGATAGCGACATCAGATCTGGTCTTAGCGGAGTAGTTGGTGTCCCAAGGTTTCCGATTCGCATTCCAGTATCTAAATAGGCTCTGGTGCCAGCAAACTTAAAGTTCTTTACCCCGAGCACTGCAAGTGCGTTCTTTAGTTCATTTGCCCTAAAAGCTCCCATGGCTGCGCGATTGGCCTCAAGTGATTTGAGTTCCTCAAGTTTTGCTTTACCTCGTTCACCACGAGTTAGAGTCACAAGGAAAACTTCAGCACCGCGAGATACGGCATCTGCCATAAGGTGACCAGTTTGCAAACTCTCATCATCAGGGTGGGCGTGCACCAAAAGGATGCGCTTTGCTCCGAAAGTTTGTTTAGCCATAAGAAAAACCTTAGTTCAGATAAGTGTTCTCTTGCCTCTGTTTGAGCCTTCAACTACACTTACTTAGGTAACCCTAACTTCGAATGGTCTGATAACCATCGCGAAAGGCTCCCGGTGCTAGCAAACTTCCTCATTGGCCTCAGAGAAGGCCTAGAAGCCTCACTTATCGTAGGTATTCTTGTGGCTTACTTACTCAAAACAGGCAACCGTAAAGGCGCTAGAGCCGTGCTCTGGGGCACTTTGGTAGCGATTATGGTCTCTATCTTGGTTGGCCTAGCTTTGAGCGAATTTGTGGCCATAGCCCCTACCGGCATCAATGAACTAATCGCTGGCCTAGCTTCAATCCTCGCCGTAATCTTCGTTACCTGGATGATCTTTTGGATGGCTAAGCAGTCCCGAGCCCTCAAATCAGAGCTACATACCAAGATTGACTCAGCTGTAAAGGCTTCAACTGCAACACTGGTTGGCGTTGCTTTCTTTGCTGTTATCCGCGAAGGAGTTGAAACCTCAGTGTTCATCTGGAGCGCTTCAAGAGCCACCGGAACAGATACCAACCCGATTCTTGGGGCATTCCTTGGTTTACTCGTTGCAGCTGGACTTGGTTATGGCGTTTACAAAGGTGCCTTGAAACTAAATCTTGCTAAGTTCTTCAAATACACTGGTGCATTCCTGATTGTTGTCGCAGCTGGAATTCTTGCCTACGGCATCCACGAATTACAAGAAATTGGCTTACTGCCATTCCTAACTGCAAATAGCTATGACCTATCAGGATCGATTCCAAAAGATAGCGCTATAGAGACACTGCTTCGAGGAACGATAAGTTTCAGATCGAAACCATCATGGCTTGAGACCATCGTGTGGTTTAGCTACGCGATACCAGTTGCGTTTATATATCTAAAGCCAACAAAAAAGAACTAGAGCGCGTTCTCGTTAGCACGCTTCTTGGCAGAAGTATTACGTGCACGAATGTTGGCATCAAGTTCAACCTTGCGAATACGAGTAGCTTCAGGAGTTACCTCAACACATTCATCTTCACGAGCAAACTCAAGACATTCTTCCAAAGAAAGTTTTCTCGGTGGAGTTAGCGCTTGGAATTCATCGCTTGAAGATGCACGCATGTTAGTTAGCTTCTTCTCTTTAGTGATGTTCACATCCATGTCATCAGCTCTAGAGTTCTCACCAACAACCATTCCTGCATACACTTCTTGAGTTGGGTCAACAAAGAATGATCCACGCTCTTGCAAAGCAATCATCGCAAACGGGGTGGCTACTCCTGCACGGTCAGCAACCAAAGAACCATTCACACGAGTAACAATCTCTCCAGCCCAAGGCTCATAGCCTGCTGAAATAGCGTTAGCGATACCAGTTCCCTTAGTTGTGGTTAGGAATTCAGTTCTAAAACCAATAAGACCTCGGGAAGGAACTAGGAATTCCATACGAACCCAACCGGTTGAATGGTTGACCATGTTCTTCATGCGACCCTTACGAGCAGCCATCAGCTGAGTCATCGAACCTAGGAACTCTTCAGGAACATCAAGAGTTAGGTCTTCAACAGGCTCATTCAGCTTGCCATCAATCTTCTTGGTAACTACCTGAGGCTTACCAACGGTTAGCTCATAGCCTTCACGACGCATCTGCTCAACCAGGATTGCAAGAGCTAGCTCGCCACGACCCTGAACTTCCCAAGCATCTGGGCGTTCTGTAGGTAGAACTTTGATGGATACGTTACCGATAAGTTCACGGTCCAAACGGTCCTTCACCAAACGAGCGGTAACCTTAGCTCCCTTGACGCGACCTGCCATAGGAGATGTGTTAATACCAACAGTCATCGAAATAGCAGGATCATCAACAGTGATCATCGGTAGTGCTCGAACATCGTTCGGATCTGCAAGAGTCTCACCAATGGTGATGTTCTCAATACCGGCAACGGCAACAATGTCTCCAGCCGTTGCTGAATCAGTTGGGATACGCTCTAGAGCTTTAGTTCTTAGTAGTTCCGTAATCTTCACATTCTGGGTGGTGCCATCTTGGCGAACCCAAGCAACCTGCTGACCCTTACGAATAGTTCCGTTGAAGATACGAAGCAAAGCAAGACGACCTAGGAAAGGAGATGCATCAAGGTTTGTAACGTGTGCTTGCAAAGGAGCTTCATCATCATAAACAGGAGCTGGGATGTGCTTCAAGATTGCAGCGAAAAGCGGTTCAAGATCTTCTGAATCAGGCATAGTGCCATCAGCTGGTTTGTTTAAGGAAGCGCGACCGGCACGACCCGATGCATAGATAACCGGTAGATCAAGAATTGAATCAATATCTAGATCTGGCACATCTTCGTGAATGTCGCTTGCAAGACCTAAAAGCAAGTCATGCGTCTCTTCAACAACCTCATCGATACGAGCATCAGGACGGTCAGTCTTGTTAACCAGCAAGATAACTGTGAGGTTAGCTTCCAATGCCTTACGCAAAACGAAACGAGTCTGTGGCAGTGGGCCTTCAGATGCATCAACAAGAAGCACAACGCCATCAACCATAGATAGGCCACGTTCAACCTCACCACCGAAGTCAGCGTGACCTGGGGTGTCAATAACGTTGATGGTGATTTCTTTACCGTTAGCACTCGGACCCTTGTATGCAATGGCAGTGTTCTTGGCAAGGATGGTAATACCCTTTTCACGCTCTAGGTCCCCCGAGTCCATGATTCGTTCGCCTAGGTTAGCGTGCTCACCGAATGAACCGGTTTGGCGAAGCATGGCATCGACCAAAGTAGTCTTTCCGTGGTCAACGTGGGCGACGATGGCAACGTTACGGATGTCATCTCTTGAAACTTGGGCCATTCAGGGTCCTTAGGGCATGATTTACCAGCAAAAGGTTTACTGGGTTTTTGGCTCGATTGAGTCGCTTAAAGTCTAACCGAGGTGAGAATAAATCCCACCTCGGTTAGGGTAAGTAATTTATAGACCAGCTAGCAGTCTTGCACGAGCCTCACGACGCTTCTTCTGTTCCTTAGGGTCTGGAACTGGAACAGCGGCAAGCAAGGTCTTGGTGTATAGCTCCTTAGGCTTGTTCAAGATCTGGTCACGTGGACCCATTTCAACAAGCTTTCCATACTGCATAACCGCAATACGGTGAGCCAAGATGTCCACCACACCGATGTCGTGGGTGATAAACAAACAAGCGAACTTCAACTGGTCCTGAAGTTCCTGCAGCAGGTCTAGGAATCTAGCCTGAACAGATACGTCAAGCGCTGAGGTTGGCTCATCCGCAATCAGTAGTTTTGGCGATAGAGCCAAAGCACGAGCAATACCAACACGCTGCTTCTGACCTCCAGAAAGCTCGTGCGGGTAACGGTTACGGTATGAGCGAGGAAGTTCTACCGAGTCAAGTAGGTCTTCAACCTTCTTGTTCAACTCATCACCCTTAGCAAGTCCTGCTAGGAAGATTGGCTCACCGATAGATTCACCGATAGGAAGGCGGGGGTTCAAGGATGATGCAGGGTCCTGGAACACGATACCGGTGTGTTGACGAATCGAACGGAGATCCTTCATGCTGGCTCCAGCGATTTCTTCGCCTAGAACCTTGATCGAACCTTCGTGAACTGGAAGTAGACCGATAGCGGCACGACCAACAGTGGTCTTACCAGAACCAGATTCACCTACCAGACCTAGAATTTCACCAGGCTGGATGCTGAAGGAAACACCATCAACGGCGCGGAAAGCAGGGATACGTCCACGCTTTGGATACTCAATAACTAGGTCTTGAACTTCAAGAACCGGAGCAGCCTCTACTGATGCTGCCGCCAAAGTTCTAACCTTGGTTGAACCAAGTTTAGGAACCGAAGCCAAAAGTGACTGAGTGTATGGGTGCTGCGGCTTGTTGAAGATCACATCAGAAGTGTTCTCTTCTACGGTTAGACCATCTTTCATAACCAAGATGCGGTCTGAAAGGTCAGCAACAACACCCATGTCGTGAGTAATTAGAAGGACAGCAGAGTTTAGGTTGTCCTTCAGGTTACGCATAAGGTCAAGAATTTCCGCCTGAACTGTAACGTCTAGAGCAGTGGTTGGTTCGTCAGCAACCAAAAGCGCTGGGTCACAGGCCAAAGACTGAGCGATCATTGCACGCTGACGCTGACCGCCGGAAAGCTGGTGAGGATACTTGTCAAAGCTTTTCTCAGGTTCTGGGATTTCCACCATGGTTAGTAGTTCAATTGCGCGCTGACGGGCGGCAACTGGACCCATCTCGAAGTGGTTACGCAGCACTTCAACGATCTGAAATCCGACGGTATAAACAGGGTTTAGAGCGGTCATTGGCTCTTGGAAAATGTAAGCAACTTCTTTACCGCGGAATTTACGCAATGTGGAACTTGGCTGGTTGAGCATCTCGGTTCCCTTAACCTTTACACTGCCAGAGGCACGAGCATTATCAGCGAGCAGGCCCATCAAACCCATGGCTGTGGTTGACTTACCTGAACCAGACTCACCCACGATGGCAAGAACTTCACCAGCGGCGACCTCAAAGTTCATGTCGATTGCGGCTGGATACCAAACCCCATCAACCCAGAACTCAACATTGAAGTTCTCTACTTTCAAAATTGGATCGTTTTTTGCCATTTTGCTTAATTACCTTTCTTAGTAAGTAAGTATTCAGATTTTTGTAGAAGGGTTGATGTAGTGTTTGAAACATGCCCGAATACTACGTTTATCGCCCTAGAAGCGGCTGGGCTTACCTTGCGATTGTAGCTTTGGTTGGCATGAGCGCTGCCGTTTCCTTCTTCTACGCAGGTTTTGTAACTGATGGTTTGGTTAGCCTCAGCAATACCTTCGCAACTAGTGCTCTGCTCTGGGTTTTTGTTGTTAGCCCCAAAGTTGTTTACACCAGCAAAGGAATCGAGATTCATAACCCATTCCAAACCATCAAGGTTGGCTGGTTGAATACCGTTGACTTTGTCACCAAGTACTCTTTCACCGTTGTTACCGAAACCGGCAGATACTCCGCTTGGGGTGCTCCAGCTCCAGGTAGATTCAATGCTCGAAAGATTCACAACACTGACTTCCGCGGAACCGGTCTTGAAGATCGCAAAGTCATCTCCCCTAACGACTCTCCTAGAGCCGAAAGCGGAGTCGCCCTTATCCTTGCTCAGAAGCACAGAGACTATGCCACCAAGAAAGGCACGGCTAGCGAACACACCACCAAGCAGATCAATTTGATCTCCTTGGCTCTGGTAGCTAGCAGCGCACTCGCGCTGGTTATCAACTTTGTTCACTAACTGATTCCTTATTAGCGCTTGTTTACAGCGTCGCGGGTTGAGGTCTTTGCCATGAAGTCCTTGCGCTTAATCTGACGCTTCTGACGTGGGTCGAAGGCGTCACGCAAACCATCACCCATGAAGTTGATGCTCAAAGCAATTAAAACGATTAGAACACCTGGCCACCAGAACAACCATGGTGAAAGTCCAAACTCACCTTGATACTCGTTGATCAAAGAACCAAGTGAAACGTCTGGAGCTTGAACACCGAAGCCAAGGAAGGAAAGGCCTGTTTCCAAAAGAATCGAACCTGAGAGCAGAAGTGTGGTCGAAACGATAATCACACCGACTGAGTTAGGCAGAATGTGCTTGAAGATGATCCTTCGGTTTGAGGCACCCGCAACACGGGCTGCGTCCACGAACTCACGTTCTCGAAGAGACAGGAATTCACCTCTAACCAAACGAGCTAGACCTGTCCAAGCAAAGAGACCAAGGAATACAGCCAACGCAAATACACCCAGGTTTCCAACGTTGTAACCGATAACAGCGCCGATCAAGATTGATGGAACGGTGATGATAAAGTCGGTGAAACGCATCATAACTGCGTCAACGATTCCACCGAAGAAGCCAGAAACAGCTCCCATGACAGTTCCGATTAGACCACCAAGGAAACCGATGACAACCATCACCATAAGAGAGATTTCAGAACCTCTCATAACAAGTGCAAAGTAGTCACGGCCGTTAGGTATTTGACCGAATGGGTGGTCAGCAGTAGGACATCCAGCTGCACATAGCCCAGGAGGTAGCAAGTCTTCGTGTGAGTACTTCCACCAACCCTTGATGGTGAACTTCGCGGTGTCAGTACCAAGGTGGATACCTGAAGCTGAGTAAACAAAGATTGCAAAGACGATCATGAAAATCAAACCAATCACAGCAGGCTTGTGTGCAAAGAACTTCTTGCGGATGATCTGACCCTGGCTCAAGCCCTGGGTTTCGATGTTCATTGTTCCAGTCTCGTTGCCTTCAACAGGCTGGACTGTCTTCTTTTTCTTGAAATTAATCGCCATCAGATGCTCTACTTTCTAATTCTGATTCGAGGGTCAAGGGTTGAGTAAATAAGGTCAGCAGCAAGGGTCGCCATAACTGCTAGGAAAGCTGTGATGCTGAATGTACCCATCAAAAGATTCAAGTCCTGTGACTGAATAGCTTCGTTTGCGAGGCTACCCATACCACGCCAACCAAACACGCTCTCGGTAATAATCGCTCCACCGACGATGCCGGCGATATCAAAAGCAATCAGGGTGGTCAGCGGAAGCATTGCGTTTCTTAGTGCGTGACGAAGGATTACATCACGCTCTGGCATACCTTTAGCTCGAGCCGTACGGATGTAGTCCATGCTTAGAACTTCAAGCAGTGAAGCTCGTGAATAACGCAGGTAACCAGCGAATGAGATCAACGTCAACGCTGCAGTAGGCAGAATGATGTGGGTTAGGAGATCTAGGTTGATAACCCAGAAGTCATTCGAGTCAAGAATGATGTTGTAGCTACCCATAGTTTGGATCGGTCTTCCATCAGAAAGCTTGTAATAAGGGACCCATGCCTGCATGAACTTGTCTCCCAATGTATAAAGAGCGACGAAGAAAGCAGAGAGCATAGACACTCTAATTACAGGGCCTCTGTCGACCTTGGTGAAGAGGAACCCTACAAAGTAGCTAACGACAACCACAAGTACCGCAAACGAGGCGAGCATAGAGTAATTAGTTGACTCATTGGCAAGAATGCCGAATGGGTAATACATCAAGACTCCAATACCAACCGAGGTTAAACCTGCAAAAACAGCCTTTCGGTTGGATAGCCCAGCAAAGACGTTGGCAAGACCGATGGAGGTTGCAACTCCAAGAATTGCAACGCCAAAGATGCCCAAGCTTGGGGTGCGGAACCAGTGAGTCACGCTCGCGAGGAAGAAAAGAATCCCAAAGGTAGCAAAGCTAACTCCCCAGGTGATGGCAACTCTCTTTCTAGTTCCACTCACAAACCCGGCGATGATTACAGCTAGTAAAGCCGAGGCGCATAAGTTCCAAATGAAATCAATTGTGGGGTTTGCCAGGAAGTCATTGAATTCGATTGCCATGTATTCCTTTAGCAAAACGGCAACCCAGAAAATTGGCAATGAGAAAAGAAGGAACGAAAGGAAAGTCAAAGTGTAGTCAAGTCTTGAATACTGGCGCAGAGCGCTTAGAACACCGAATGTGATTCCAAGAATGATTGCCAGCAAAGTAGCGATTGTTACCAGACGAATCGTCATCGGAATAGCTGCAGCAATCTGGTCGATAACTGGAAGGCGAAGGATTGCGGTGTTACCGAAGTCTGGCTTACCAATGAAGATTCCCAGTGCCTTGGATAACCAGAGGAAGTATCGTGCTGGAGGCGGAACATCCAAATTCAATGTCTTGATCAGCTCAGCCATAATGACTTCCTTCTTTGGATCAGTACTTTCTCTGATGCCAGCAAGTGGGTCACCTGAGTAGGCAGCCAAGTTGTAAGTGAGAAAAGTCGAACCAAACAAAATAAGAATGGCCAGTGAGATTCTTCGTCCGATGTAAGCGAGCACTTGAATTCCGTTCCGTGATAACTGGGAGACTTACCGGATTAGTTTAGCGGACATTGAACTGACGAATGCCTCGTTTGGCATCAAGAAGGACTTAAAGAGTTCTTGGTGGCACTCCTTGCGGAGTGCCACCAAGAAATTTGGTTTTGGTTTCTAAACCATAACTACAAAGTTATGAGTTAGAAGCCAAGCTGCCAGTAGTTCCAGACAACGTTAGGGTTTAGAGGACTTGGAAGGACACCCTTCAAGTCTCTGTTCCACGCTGCCATACCTGGCCACTGGTATAGAGGCAATGAGTAGTAGTTGCTCCACAGAGCCTTCTCAGCGGCAATCTTAGCTGAGATGATCTGAGTCGCACTCAGGTTACCTTCGAATACCTTTAGAGCTGAATCCAATGCTGGATCGTTCCAACCAGCAGCGTTGTTTCCACCGGTGCTCTGGTATTGAGGGTTAGTACCTGTTTGGCTAATTGCGCTCTTTGACCACGCGAAGTCAGCGACATCGTAGTCGTTACAGTTCAGGTAGTTAGACCATGATGAGGTGTGCGTTGGGATAACGTTGAAACCAACCTTGGCTGACTGTAGCTGAATCTGTGTACGAATGTCGACACGACGTGCCGCGGTGCTTGCTAGGTACTTAACATCAATGGTGTTAGTTCCGTCGCCAGCGCTTGGGTAGTACTTCCTTACAAGGGTCAGAGCCAAAGCGTTTCTTGCAGCCTGGTCCTTAGTAATGAAGTCTGCGTTGTAAGCGCTTGAGCCTGCAACAACCTTTGCGTAGTCGCCTTCAGTAGTTAGTGAGAACAAGCTGTTAAGAACAGGCGAGTTACCAGTAAATGCTGGGTCGAATACCTTACCGATGTAGGTGTTGGCAATAACCTGACGAGGAACGGTTAGCATGAATGCCTTACGTAGTTCCTTCGCACGAGTTGAGTTACCAGCCCATGGGCCATCGTAAGTTGTCTTACTTGAACAGTAAGAGTTGTTTGACTCGTTCTGGTCAATTGAAGGACCTGAACGTAGATCCAAGTGCTCGTATGTAGCTACCGAACCGGTGTTGATTGTGATGCTTGGGTCGCTAGAAACGGTTGAGTAGAAGGTTGATGTAGCTGAACCTGAATACAGGTCAACTTCACCGTTCTTCATAGCCTGACCTACTGCAGCGTCGCTAAAGGTGGTACCGGTAGCTGGGAACTTGAAGACCATTACGTCTAGGTTTCCAGTCTGCTTAGGTGCACCACCAATTGCGCCGTTAGGGTTCTTCACCAAAGTACAAGATGAAGCACCACATGACTGCAACATGAAAGTACCGTTTGAGATAAGCAACAATGGGTTGGTGCTTGAGTTAACGGTGGTGATGTTCCATACGGTTGACCACTTGTCAGCCATCTTGCCTAGAAGAGCACGAGCAGCAGTACGTGCGTCTAGCGCGTCCTGGTAGTCCTCGTCGCTCTGAGCAGGAAGAGTCATCATTGCGTCGAAGTAGGTGTCTTCGAACAGTGACTTGTAAGTAGCGTTGGTGCGGGCAGTCTGAAGAGTCTTCTTACCCTTAGCTAGACCAACAAGAGCGTGAACAGCACCTGGTCCAGGACCAAAGATCTGCCAGTCTGGCTGGAATGCGTCGTACTTAACTGTCAATGAGAAGTTGTCATCGCTGATGTCAAATGAGTCTGCGCGAGTGTGGGTGTCGTAAGCGCCACCGTAACCTGCAGAGTTGAATCTTGAACCTGCGTCTGACATTGGGTCACCCAAACCAGCCTTGATTGAGTATTCAGAGCTTGATAGAGCGTGACTTAGCAAAAGATCCTGAGCAGTAATCAGAGTTCCGTCTGAGTACTTTAGGCCCTTCTTAACGGTGTAGGTAACCTGGAAACAACCGAACTGAGCGTCTAGCTGAGCTGGGGTTGTTGCAGTTCCACAGTTGTTTCTAGTGATCTTGAAAGTACCAAAGGCGGTGTTGCGAATAAGCTGTGCCTTGTTGTTAAAGTAAGAGAATCCAGCACCAGTTGGAGTAAGTACGTCCACGTTGGTTACTAGGTTCTTACCATTAACACCGGTGTTAAGACCTGATAGTGTGTTGCCCTCCTGGACAATCACGGTCTTGTTAGCTGCAGTTGCGTTCGCTGGAGCAAGGCTTAGGCCTGATACTCCGAGAACAGAAACTGCGACTAGGGCTAGGCCCTTGACCAGATTTTTCTTCATTATTTCTCCTTGTTGATGGAGGAACATGTATTCCGAAAATCACTCTTCGACCCACATGTTCCTTGGGTAGTCAAACTCTACAACTAAACACCGACATCAAACAGGGGGTAGTACCCAAATCGTTACATTTTTTTAGAAACCCGAAACATGGCTGGAAACCCTGAAAAATAAGGGGTTTTAGCCTCGCCCCTTCCCTTACCTTGCTAGGGTTATCTTGAGCTCGAATAGGGCTCGGTAGTTCTAGTAGGGGAAACCGGTGAAATCCCGGTGCTGACCCGCAACCGTAAATCTAACTTTAGATGAGTCGGAATGCCTGCTTGAACTTCACTCCTATTTATACCGTCGTGGTCTGCGGGTGGAGCCGAGTAATTCATTACTCGCCGTCGCACAAGGATCGCAAACCAGAAAGGGTTGCGATGTCAACAATAAAGAGAGTGCGTCTAGCACTAGCACTGATAGTCAGTTTCGTTTTAACAATTACAGTCACAGCATGTTCCCCAATTGGGTACGGCAGTGATGCCAATCCAAAAACCAGCAAATACCTCTTCGACCAATTCGTCGATGGAAAGTATCTGGATCCTTTCCAAACCTCATCGCCAGATATCGGCTCGACCATGGAAGCCATGATTCAGTTAAGCGGAGTTGGCTACGACAAAGAGAAACAAGCCGAAGCAGTGAAGTGGCTAACCAGCAACACGAATCTACTCACTTCCACCGGTCAGCGTGCAGAGTTTATATTCGCAGCACACGCTCTTGCTTTTGAATCTGATGCATCAGTAGCACCAGTTTTGAAAAAGCTAATTGCAGCAGTTCCAGAAAACGCAGTTATCGAAGACACCAATAACTTCTCTTACAGCTGGGTGATTTTTGGTTTGGCTGCAGCTGGTGAGAAAGAACTGGCAAATAAAGTTGCGGTTAAATTAAGCACATTGAGTGAAGTGCTCGGCGGTTACAAATACATCCTCCATGACTCCTCAGGTGACACAACAGCTGACGTGACCGGTTTTAGCATTCTTGCGATGAAGGCTACCGAAGGCTTCGGCTCTGCCAAAGATGAAGCCGCTAAGACCTTTGCTATTAGCAAAGCTAAGAACTGGTTGACCACAAACATTCAGTCAAACGACCACTGGGTCGGCTACGGGGATGTGGATATAAGCGGAACAGCATATGGAGCTATGGCTCTAAGTGCTCTAGGTGACAAGACAGATAACTTCGTCAAGTGGCTTCGGTCTCAGGAAGACACAAAGAACGGCGGCATAGTAGCTCCATGGAGTGAACCGACTGCCGATACATTCAGCACCACCCAGGCAATTCTGGCTATGTCAAAGTTGAACTTCATTGACATCATGAACCACACCAGATAGCTGATGCGCTTATTTGTTCGCCTATCCCTGATAGGACTGATCGGGCTAACTGCACTCGGCTACTGGTTAAGCCAGAGTCAACCCCAGCAGGTTATGACTCAAGTTCAAGTTGCCGACGGATTCTGCAGCCAACCAGGCATCTCTATAACTGTTGACTTCGGTGCAAACAGTGAAGTTTCTCCCATTAGTAAATGTGTAGCAAATTACCAGGGCAACTCTTGGAACCTTTTGACCGCTGCAGGCATCGAAGTAAAAGGAACAGCTAAGTATCCGATTGGTTTTGTCTGTCGGCTAAACAACTATCCAACCGAGACAGTTGAAAAGTGTTTAGATACCCCAGGTGCTAAAACTGGATCTTGGGCGTTCTTCATCGCAGAGGATGGTAAGTGGAAATACAGTTCATTTGGCGCTAGCTCCCATAAAGCAAGGTGTGGAACTTCCGAGGGCTGGCGTTTCCTAAAAGTGGACGAACCCCAGAGCACATTCCCAAGAGCAACCCCGGTGAAAACTAACTGTGAAAAATAGTTTGCTTGCGGCAGGTAAAACCCACCCGGCTTCGTGGTGGTTACTTGGGCTATCTTTTGCTATTGCTGCATCCCTCAGCACTAGTTGGGTAACGCTTCTGTCGCTTGCAATCTGCAGCATGCTTTTCGTATTAGCTTTTAGGGAGCAAGCACCCTGGGCCAAATCCATTCGCTTCTATGTGCAACTCGCTCTAGCTGTAATTTTCATTCGTGTTCTGTTTAGAGTTATTTTTAACTTGGAATCAACTCCCCTGTATCCAGTTTTAGTTTTGCCAGAAATAAACATTGATGTGGGCTTTGGCTCAACTCTCCACCTGCTCGGCTCTATGTCTTCGCTCTCGCTCCAATCTGCCTTCACCGATGGCTTGCGGTTAGCAAGCATAATTCTCGCCATCGGTATGGCCAACTCGCTGGCCAACCCTAGAAAACTATTGAAATCAACACCTGGTGCTCTGTATGAAATAGCTACCGCTATATCTATTGCTATCAATCTCGCACCTCAATTGATCTCAAGTCTGAACCGAGTTAGAAAAGCTAGAGAACTTCGCGGGCAATCTAAAGGCATGCGAGCACTGCCCGGCATAGTCATACCTGTTTTAGAAGACACCATCGATCAGTCCATGGCTTTAGCTGCCAGCATGTCGGCTAGGGGTTTTGGTCGTCAGGGTTCAAGAACTAGAGCCAATCAAGTCTTGGTGAGGACTTTAGGACTATCTGGTATAACTGCTCTAACCGTTGGAGTTTTCTTGCTGCTCATTAGCCCAGCGACCCAGATTCTTGACCTAGCGTTGGTGGTTTTGGGGGTAATCCTCACATTCCTTTATATACATCTATCTTCTGGCCGTTCACTAAGGACCCGATACCGCAAGGAACCTTGGCGCTTTGGTGACTTTCTGGTGCTTACGATAACCGCCGCTATCCTGTATGCCTCTTTTAGCGGGGTGCTTAGCCTGTGATCAAACTAAAAGACCTGAGCTTCAGCTACCTGAAACCAGATGGATCCCCAGTTACCGAAACACCACAGTTGAATCGAATTAACCTTGAAATCCACGAAGGTGAATTTGTGCTGGTTTGTGGGCCAACCGGTAGCGGGAAGTCGACTCTGCTTAAGGCCTTGAATGGTTTAGCCCCAAGTTTCACCGGTGGATTACTAAGTGGTGAGATTCACTTTGATGGACAGAACCTAACCGGTTCGCAACCTTACGAGTACTCACACCTAGTTGGATATGTAAACCAACAACCTGAGGGCTACTTTGTTGCCGACACTGTAATCGATGAAATTGTCTACGGTTCAGAACAACTTGGTTTACCAGCAGCTCAAATTCAGTCTCGACTAGATGAAATCGTCGATTCTTTAGAAATCAGAGACTTACTTGATCGTCCTCTTGCTACTCTCTCCGGAGGTCAGCAACAAAGAGTCGCAATCGCGGCCGCTCTGGTAGCAGGGCAGAAAGTGTTACTTCTAGATGAGCCGACGTCAGCTCTAGATTTAGCTGGTGCAACTGAAGTATTAAACATTCTCAGCAATCTTGCCCATAAAAAAGGTATTACTGTTTTGTTAGCCGAACACAGAATAAGCAGAGTGATAGCTGAGGTTGATTCCGTGCTGGTCGTCCACGGCGACGGCAGCGTTACCAAAGGTAAACCAGAAAGCCAATTCAATGACCCAAGATTTGCTCCACCAATAATCGAACTTGGTATTCAACTCGGCTGGAACCCTTTGAGGATTTCTACTGAAGACGCCGGCAAGCGTTGGCGTGAAAGCGAACATTCAACACTAGATCGAAAAATACAAGAACCCAGCTCGGCGATTGTTGAAATCAAAGACCTTACTGTTCGCTTTGCTGAAACTTCAGCAGTGTCAGATGTCTCCCTGAGTATTTTTGGAAACCAGGTCACCGCGATCATGGGTGAAAACGGATCAGGTAAGACTTCGCTCTGTTGGGCTATTCAAGGTCTAGGAACGAGAAATTCAGGATCAGTAATCCTCGCCAATACCGACACTGCAAAACTTGCCAAAGATTCCCGGCTTGACCTGATTGCCATGATTCCTCAACGTGCTGCTGACCTACTGTTCCTCCACACCCTGGCCGAAGAGCTGGAAGAGTCAGATAAATATGCAGGTGTTGAACAAGGAACTACTGCCTCGTTATTCCAGAAACTAGCCGGCCGCATCGACACTGCTATTCACCCACGCGATCTTTCAGCGGGACAGCAATTGGCACTGGTGCTTAGCATCCAGTTAGCTAAAGATGCGAAGGTCCTTATATTGGATGAACCAACCAGAGGTTTGGACTACTCAGCTAAACGAGCACTGGCTAAGCAGTTGAAAATGCTAAGGGCTGCGGACCGCGCGATAATCCTAGCTAGCCACGACATTGAGTTTGTTGCGGAGCTTGCAGATCGAGTAGTCCTACTTGAAGCCGGAAAAATCATGCGAGATTCCGCTCCTACTGAGCTACTCGGTTTTGGCTCGCCACTGGCATCCCAATTAGCTCAAATATCTAGAACTCCTGGCCTGATCAGCATTGAGCAGGTGCTTTCATGAGAGTTTTAGTATCTAGACTTTCGGTTGGCTTGGCAGGTATCGCCAGCTTACTGATGTTCACCTGGCCTCTTTTCATAGCCAGTGGCACTGGTAACGAGGCTGCTGTTGCTCAGACAGTCTTCATCATCTTGATGCCGCTTACCCTGCTATTGGTCTTGCTTGAGTTCGCCAGTGGTGACATTGGTTCTAAGCAACTGGCACTACTGGGTGTTCTCATCGCACTTAACGCTGTAATCAGATTGCTTGGGGCGGGTACAGCGGGTATTGAAACAGCATTTTTCCTAGTTATTTTAGGTGCATATGTTTTTGGTTCAGGCTTCGGCTTCATCCTTGGGGCTAGTTCGATTTTTGTTTCCGCCATCATCACCGGAGGCATCGGTCCTTGGCTTCCATTTCAGATGATGGGGGTCGGTTTGGTTGGGCTAGGTGCTGGAATCATTCCACACACCGCTAAAAAGAACTTAGCCAAAGTGCTCCTAGTTGCATACAGCATCATCGCCAGTTTCTTATATGGTTCACTCATGACACTTTGGAACTGGCCCTACCTAGCTGGAACTGGAACAGAAGTAAGTTACGTTGCGGGAGATCCAATTCTTTCCAACCTAACCAAGTTCTTCCAATATGAATTAGTAACTGGTGGTTTCTTCTGGGACATAGGCAGAGCAATAACAACCTCTGTTTTAGTTCTCTTAACTGGAACAGCCCTGATTGCAACTCTAACCAGAGCAGCCATCAGGGCTGGAGTTATCCGTCGCGGTTAGGCAGTTGGGTAAATAGCCAACAGCAAAGTTGCAATAACTGTGACAGCAAGAAGCATCAAACCAGCCTTATATGTGTATTTGAATTCCTTACGAAGAATGTGAAGTAGGTTCGCTAGCACCATGATTGTTGCCAATCCTGCAGCAGCTGCAACGCCTAGTGGCAAAGCCCAGTCAAAGTTGAAAACAGTAACTGCAACTGGAGCCAAGATCACACCAAGACCACCAAGCACTTCAGCTAAACCAATGAACTTCACAGTTCCCTTAGGCGAAGACTTAACCCAGCCCCAACCACGAGCTAACAGATCAGCATCTGAGGTCTTTAGCTTGTCGATACCCGCTTTGGTAAATGCGTAGGAAGTGAACCCAGCAACTACTAGAGCTGCAACGATGATTGCGATGTTCATGTGAACCTTTCTAAGTTCTTGTTTTGTTTGAGAGTCACGTTTAGACTCCTATTAGTAAAGCACCACTTGACTAGATTAGTCAAGTCCCCCTTTACTACAAATGGCTCAAAGAACGAAAGGGTGCCCATGGAAGTCAAGATTCATGCTGAACGCACCCAAGACGGCTGGATTGCCGAAGTTCCAGGTCCTAACGGATTCTCAGTAAGCGCAAGACGCTTAGACCAGTGCAAAGACATGGTTGTTGAACGCATCAAGACTTTAGAAGAACAAAAGGGCAACTCAGAGATCTGCGAAGTTGTAATCAAAGTTGAAGCAGAACTTCCTGGCATCATCTGTGATCTTGAAGCTGCCAAAGTAAAGATGTTAGAAGCCCAAAAACTCCAAGACGAAGCATCAGCTGAAATCAGAACAGTAGTCTCCAGAATGCGCGATGAAGGTCTGACCATGAGAGACATTGCTGTCTTGCTCGGTGTCTCCCCTCAGCGTGTTGCTCAACTTATTGGTTAAGTGGAACAACTCCGTTAGTGCACCAAGTGGTATCTATTCCACCGGTCAAGACGTACCCTGGTTTGCATTCGGTCTTGTTTGGCATCACAGCGAAACCGACCCCAACTACGATGACTACAAGAAGCATTGCCAACTTACCTTTGATATCAAGCTGAGTTAAACTCACTGGGCTCACAAAAGCTAACTTTTGTCCAGTTCGAAGATAAATAACCCCGAAGATCAGAACTAGAGTTCCAAATCCGATCAAGGAATAAAAACTGTAAAGGTTCCAGTAATAAGTTCCTACTTTAAATAAGTCACAGTTTTGCCAGATGCCGCATCTTTGAAGACGAGACGGCATGGTGAATACATTTATTACCAGAGCAATCAAAAAAGCAATTGACAGGTATTTGTTGGACCTCATTAGAAATACATCTGATTTGTTTTTAGCTGTTTTCATTTTCCCCTCCAAGATTCAGATATCTAAACAATACAACTTGGATAAGGCTTAAAACCTAAGGCCCCACCCTGTAATGGCTGGGGCCTTAGGTTTGGAGATTTACTTACTGGTTTGTAAGCGCAGGAATGATCGCTCCTGAGAATACCTGCCAAGCAAGAAGTGACTTCGCTACAAAGCTAAGTGTGATGTATACACGCTCACCGAATAGGTAGTCCTTCCACTTGCCAACCTGACGGTACTGCAATGCCTGGTTGATACCAAAAGTGTTGAAAGCAATGAAGATTGTCACGATGATACCGATAACGAAACCTGGAACCTGGCTATCGCCAGAGTAACCAGGACGGAATGCGGCAATACCGATGATGATCCAAGGGACAACACCGGTCATACAACCCATGATGAATGGCAGAGCCTTACCGTTACCTGGCTTCTCATACTTCTCCTGCAAAGCACCAAAGAGAATCATGCTGGCGTTCACTGCAAAGACAGCAATCAAACCAGCAAAGTCAGTGAAACCATTTAGCAGCATGATCGAGGTAATCATGATTGAAGAAGAAAGTGAGTACTCAGTCCAACGGAAGTAGTTATGGGTGTTAGCTAGACCGTCGAAGTATCTCTTCTTGAAGAATGGAGAGATGATTGCGAAGTGGAAGATTGCTGAAAGCAAGAGGAACGCAATGATTGCTCCACCTAGGTTGATGGTGAAGAGCACAACATGCTGAGGCTCCTGAATCGTTAGTGGACCAACCTGATCCCCAACCTTAAATCCTGGAGGGCCCTGCATCCAGTCTGCTGTTACAGGGAAGTATCCCTGAACCTTTACCTGAGCAAGGATTGCAAATAGTGAGATTGCTGACACCAGGTGCAGAACACCTGCAATGAAGTTGTATCGAGTTAAACCTTTTTCGCTTGTCTTGTTGGCAAGCTTTTCAGTTTTATTTGAAGCCATGATCCAAACCTTTCTTTGGGTATTACTTCGAGCCTATTAGCAGTTAAGTGCAAAAACCTGTATCCAGAAGGACACAGGTTAGTTCATTGGTGGAGATGGGGATATATCTCAGCCCTTACTTTTGCAAAGCTTCTGACTAACTTCACACACCTAGAGCGGCATTTGCCTAAATGATAGGGGTTTGGTTATAGCCCAACTCTTTCAATCCATTTTGTAAGTCAGACAGGTATTGCCTTAATTTACCGTTATCACACAATGAATATGGAGAAAATGGGTACAAGTTATCGTCTGAACCTAGAACTAGGAAATTCAGGTCGCCTGTGTAAGCAACTAAATAGCAAGGACCTGAAGAGGTCAAACCTTGTTCGTCCAAGTACCGAGAATTTGTGATCTCATAAAAACTGAATGCAGAATCAATTGGATGGTGAACCTCAAACACGCCTTTGTCTTGAACTAAAAAGAAACCTTTAGCATCCAGTCCTAGTTTTGACCAATCCTCGTTGACGAATGAATTTCCGAACCCTATTTCGACCAGCTTTTCGCCTTTAGTTTTAAGTAGGTTGGGTTCAACTCCTACTGCACAGCTTTTTACTGCATAACAATTCGAACTTGTCATTGAAGTTGAAATAGCCCAAGAACTCCCTGCTACAAGAATCAGTGAGATCCCTAAAATCAAGAACTTTGTTTTTTTGTTGAATTTTTTCATCGCTATTCCTTGTTAGTTGGAAATGTTGAGATTACATTAGCGTGCTTTATGCCGCCAGATGGAAGTGCACTAGCTCCCCCAGCCAGGATTCCTCCTACATAAAAAGAATGACTAGGGACGAGCCATATCACTCCACCTGCATCCCTAAGATAACCAAGAGATGGCACTGAGCGTGTAACACTAACTTCACAAGGCTTTGATCCAAAGGGGCGACAAGTCTCGATTAGGTTTCTAGGGTTGACAGGGTCAACGCGATCTTCATGCAGGACCACTACTTGGCCTTCGCTCCAGGACAAAATATTCAGACGCTCAAAAGCATCAGACGGGGAGATAGTTTTCACTTCCACAACTGGAAGAAACTCCACTGCAGATCCTGTGAAGCTGTATATTCTCTTATCCGACCCCCAAAGTAATGTCCAACTAAGTGGGGAATCTTGATCTCCGACCTTTACATACGCTACTGCCCGATTGAATTTCAAGTGAATGTCATCTAAAGCTACTTTCAACCCGAAGTCAGTAAAGATCTTTAAGGCATTCTCTCGAGTCATATCTAACACTGGAGTTTTAGATTCATCACTTGCATTTAGGTAGGTAAAACTTAGGGAACCTTCCGACGAGACATAAACACTTCCGCTAGTTCCTAGTTCATCACCCAAATAAGCTTTGTAGCCGTCACGTTCAACGGGCGAACCTTGAACGCCAAAATAGTTTGCAAGCTTGTTGAGAAGAAGATCCCGATCCTGAATGTTTCTTGCTCTATAAACCAGTCCCGTTCCTTCCTTTTCCGAAAGTCCGCTTTGGGTAGCTTTCATTGTAGGAATGAAAATATCCATGGTGTTATCGCCCGTTGGCATTGAGCTAGGTTTACCTTCAGAGATACTCAAGAACTCAATGTCCGATTTGAAGTTTAATTCAGCTAAGTCGCTACTTGCTGTATGTGAGTTACCTAGAAACAAGGCTATGGACATGACAGCCACTCCTGCAGAAACGCCAAATAGCAGTCTCGGACGTCGTGTATTTCGACTAGCACGGACTTGCTCGGAAGACGCTGCCGAGTGAAGCAATTCTTCGGTAAGCAGTGGCTCAGTCTTTTTGATAGCGGATTTTTGTAGCTGGGCTAATACTTCGTCATCTTCAAATTGTTTTGTCATACTTAGTTAATGTCCCTCTCCATCGGTTTGTGACACCTGTTCCTCTAGATGTTTAGCTAAGCGTTCTCGAGCTCGCTTTAGTCTTTGGCTCGTGCTGTTTTCAGTTACTCCAAGAGCAATCGCAATCTCTTTGACGCTAAGTTGTTCGAAGACAAGCAGGGAGAGAATCTGTCTATCCTTGGCCGACAACAACGCGAACGCAGCAGCCACACCAGAACCATCCAAGACGACATCTTCCGCGGATGGCGCGGACTGATCATGATCAAGCAGTGGAACAAAAATACCTCTGCGCGAGGCTTTCCTTCGGTGGTTAGAAACCACAAAACTGGAAATCTTATAAAGCCAAGCTAGCTCAAAACCTTCAGGGCAGCTTTCACGTTTGCGCCAGGCAATCTCGAAGACCTCACTAGCTAGTTCCTCAACAAAACCGGCTTCAACTCGCCTTGTCAAGTACTTAGAGATGTCTTGAAGATGGGCGCGAAAGGTAGCTACGAATTTCTCGTGATCCATACACTCCCTCTTCTATGTTTTTCAACAACTCAAATCTAGGAATTAAAGTCGCACCTTGAATATGTCTCAAAATTGAAAAATCTGACAGCAATAGTTCGAGCTTAAGTGCAAAAACCTGTATCCAGAAAGACACAGGTTAATACATTGGTGGAGATGGGGGGAATCGAACCCCCGTCCATGACATCGAAACGAACTCTTCTACGGGCGTAGCTTCACTAATGATTTTCTCGGCTGCGGTCTTTGCATGAAGCGACTAAACCGACCAGCCCAGCCTGAGTAAAAGTCCCATGTAGCCCTAAGGCGTAACTACACAGCTAGATTTCTAAATGACGCTAGGACCCAACACGAAATCTAATGTTGGACTAACGGACTCGGGCTAGGCGCTATTAAGCGGCTAGGGCGAAGTCAGTGCTGTTAGATTTAGCACCTATATTTTGCAGCGAACATTTACGTGTTGACGCTACATTCACGGCCCGCTTCTTTTCGTATCAAGAAGCCTTGTCGAAACCGATCATCCCCATATTGAATTACCAAAACCCTTGGTAGGGCTAGATAACTATAAAGCTATCTAATGACATAAACCAGAGTTATTCGAGGATTATTCCCGAATTACCAGTCTTTTCCTTTAGTAGACATGGCTCTATCTGCTTCGCGCTTGTCTTGCTGCTCTTTGAGAGTCTGACGCTTGTCATATTCGCGCTTACCTTTGGCTAGCGCTAGTTCGACCTTAGCTCTGCCATCTTTGAAGTAAAGAGATAGCGGAATCAGGGTAAAACCTGATTCTTTGATCTTGCCGGAGAGCTTATAGATCTCTGAACGGTGCATCAAAAGCTTGCGCTTTCTTCTGGTGCTGTGGTTATTCCAGGTTCCTTGCGAGTATTCAGGGATGTGCACGTTTTCTAACCATGCTTCGCCATTTTCGACGGTGGCAAAGCCGTCAACAAGGCTTGCTCTTCCTGCTCGAAGAGACTTGACTTCTGTTCCGGTTAGGACAAGTCCAGCCTCGTACACGTCTTCGATGTGATAGTCGTGTCGGGCTTTTCGATTGGTGGCAACAACCTTTTGGCCACTTTCTCTAGGCACTTTGAGCTCCTGAATAGAAATATCTGTCTTGTTTATCAAGACAGCCAATCAGTCTAACTCTTAGACGCGTAAATATCTTCTTATCGAAGAAGCTGCAGCTATTGCAGCCAGTCCTGCACCGACTAGAACAAGCCCTGGTAACAGGGCTAAGGCATCTGAGATACCAACGAAACTT
>Ga0209088_10000351_pt1 | contig 33682 bp, 52 predicted proteins | sample S_140625_EF_Meta_FD_187324 | JGI IMG/M metagenome (GOLD analysis project Ga0209088, IMG submission 187324) | Freshwater microbial communities from Lake Simoncouche, Canada to study carbon cycling - S_140625_EF_MetaG (SPAdes) (version 2) | ecosystem: Environmental > Aquatic > Freshwater > Lake ... | reverse complement strand
TTGCCATTGAATTTCTATGCGGTCAATTGCACTATCAGCAACTTTTTCGGTGATAAGAGCTTCTTCATCAAGTTCCCGACAATGGATTTTGAGCTGTCGAATAGCCTCAAAATAAACTTTTAAATTCTCACAGATGTCATGCACTGCACGAGCTTGAAACTCCTCATAACTTAACTCTGACTTGGCTTTTTTTGCCACAGGTTTTGAAACTTTGGCTGCTGCAACTGGTGCTGCTGGTGATGTGTCCTCAACTTGTTTAGTGCCGCCAAAAAGTCCAATAATCCAGCCCCAGAATCCCGTAACTGTTTCGTAAGTTTCTTTGACTTGACTGACAATGCCTTCCACCTCAGACTTAGCATCATCAATAAATGCTTTACCTTCTGAGAGCATTTGACAGCCAGCGCGGATAGCACCAACTGCACTCTGTGCCATAAGAAGGAGACTGATTGGGTCCACATTACTTTGTGTGGTTTATCAGCATAAAGACAGCGCCACCCATGCTCATAATCATTGCGCCAGCGCACGTAATCATAATGGTTTCCATGCGCTTTAACCTGGCGTTAATGATTTCATACCGCAAAGCACAAACTTCTTCGTGGGTGGACAAGCGAGCGTCAGTTGCGTCAATCGTAGTCATGTTATGTCTTCTGGATAAATGCTAATGAATAGTACAGAGGCAAGTTAGTGCCAATGTTGCTAGTGACAGAACTTGTAAAGCCGCCTGTGTTACCTACCGCATAGGTAGCGCCAGAACCCACCACAAAACTGTCTTTTAAGTTAGGCGTACCGTTAGTACCGTCACACAAAACATAACCAGAAGGGATTGATGCAATTGAGCCTGACCACATGATGATGCCGCCAGCAGGCACAGCAGACACGGCTGGGCTTGTTCCAATAATGCCATACAGGTTGTCGTAGGTCTGAATTGTTACGTTGCTTGAATCAGTCAGAACAAACTTGTAAGTAGAACCAGCGGTCAACCAAATCTCTTGTGGTGGTCGGCCATCAGTACCCAACTGAATCGGGTTTGTGTTGGCAATAAGGCCAGCAGAATCTGTGTAAGTTGCTGAAGACGTTGTAGAACCAGCCTGGTAGGTATAGATGAACCCGCCTGCTAGTGGTACGCCTGTGGTGGTAAAGAACTGAAAGCCGTTACCAATGGGGGATAGATTGACTGCCATTTTTATTCCTTAATCTGGTCGTGCCATACCGCGCAACTCAATGCGGTTTGTTGTTTCTGGTTTCAATTTTAGTAAATCTTTAATTGGAACAAAGCGTTCTTGTGTTTTCTTAAATGCTTCTTCTTCAGCTTTTGCTACTTTTTTAGCTTGGCCTTTTTCAAACTGTTTGCCTACCATTTCGTGTGCGACAACAGCAGGAACTCCCATTCCAAGGCCGCCAGTTCCAAACTCTGCTAATGCAGCCGCGCCTTTTTTGGCAACTTGTTCGCCAACTTTGCCCATTAACTTTTGTTCAACATTTATCTTTTGAACTGCCGCGCCTTTGTATCCAACATCAGTTTTAAGAATTTGTGAAGCATTGTGATAGTCACGAATGTCAGCCATTTCGTCTGGCGTAAACAAACGATTCATAACTTCACGATTGTCATTCATGTAAGTTGTAAGTTTATTTGGACTTTTTTGCGCTAATGCTTGGTTTAAAAATTGAGCTTTAATTTCTGCTTTAGCTTTTTGCGCTTTTGGCTGCATATCAGCAGGCATTTTGTCCAAAGTATCAATAATGTGCGTAAACTGGTCTACGCCCATACCAGCAACTTTGTTAGCAACTTTTTCAACATCAACTTTTCTGTTAATGCCATTTGGACCGCTTTCATCCAAAATGGTAGCAATGCCTTTTGGATTGTCTAAAGTATCTTTTTTTAAACCAAAAAGTTTTCTTGCATCTTCATAAATTGCTTTGTCAGCGTGAGCAAACACATCGTTGTCAATAGAATCTTTAAGAAGTCTATGCAAACCAGCGTTTTGTGGCGACCAAACATTAGGCTCATTAAGCCATTTTCTAAATTGCTCTGCTACATGAGCATCGGTGTTTAATAGATTTCCATCTTTGTCTATTATTCCGAGCTTTTCCATTTTTGCTTTTGAAGCATCTGCCAATTTTTCATTGTCTGCCAATTTTGTAACAGATTTATCATTTAACAAATCTTGTGTAAAGTTTGCTTTGATTGGTACTTCTTTAGCAGTTTTATCGCGTTCTTTATAAAGTTTGCCAATTTCTTTATCTAAATGATTGCCGTATTCTTCAAATGGAGCCAATACAGTATTGCCACGCTTGTATGAAGCCGATTCATCAAGGCCAAGCGTACCGCCAGATTTTTTGATTAAACCTTCTCCATATCTAGCAAGACGGGCTTGTTCATCAGCAATACGCTCTGCAAGCAAATTACCTTGAAACGTGTCAGTTCTAGAAACATCAAAGTTTGTTGCACGTTCTTTGCCTTTGCCTTCAACAGCAGCCAAGTCAACTGCGTGGTCTTCTCCAAGCACTTTTTGCAACACTCTAGCGCGAGCATATTGCTCATCCAAAGGCAAACCTTTTTCGGAATAACTTAGTTCTGTATATGGAGCATCAGGAGTTGTTGGCTTAGACGTACCTAAGTTAATTTGTGCAACAGGCTCACCAGCAGGTGTTTCAACTGTTTCAGTAACTGGCTTAGCTTGTCCAGCGGCTTTTTGTTGTTCAAATTGTTGTTGTAATTGTTCAATGTTTTGCGTAAGTTCTGGACCTTTTTTAGCTTCCAGTTGTTTTTGCATTTCAACACGAACAGTTGGCAACTTTTCTTTGATTGCGCCGCCAATCATTTTTGCTTCATTTACAAGTGCTTGATCTGCCGCAAAAACACCTTCTTTGACAGCGCCGCCAACTTTTTTTGCCCCTGGAATTCCAAACATGGACAAGCTGCCAATCATGTTTTGAACGTCAGAAGCAGGAATCCCAAGTTTCTTAGAAATGGCTTCAGAACCTTCATTCAGATGCTGACCAATGTATTCCATTAGCTTTTGTGATGCTTCACCTTTGTAGCCAGCAGTTTCTGTAACTCCAGCAATTTTTCCAAATGGTTTATCAACAGCGCCAACGACTTGTTGTTCAATTGCTTGCGCTTGTTGTGGCGTTTTGCCAATAAAGCGTGAACCAGCATAAGTTGCAGCGCCAGCAACGGCAGGAATTACACCCCCAATTGTTGTGTCAGCAAGCGAAGCCAATCCTTGGCCAAATGTTGTTAAAGCAGATGGGCCGCTTTCTTTTGGAGCTTTAATTTGACCAGAAGCAATTTGAAATGCTTGCTTGTCCAAATTCTTCATATCAAATGAAAAATTGTCTTGCGGCTGAGTTGGCATTTGCGCGTCTGGCTCTGCTTGCAAATGTGGCTGCATATCAGACACATTTTGTCCAAACAATTTCTTTTTTTGGTTAGGCTCAATAGGCTGAGATTTGCCAGAAACACCACGAGCCGCAGCGTCTAAGGATTCAATAGAGAATTCAGACATTACTGGCCTTTCGTAATTAGTTCATCTAATTTACCAGCACGTTTTAACATTTCTTCGTAACCTTTAGAACCATAACCACCAACAGATTTAAGCATTTCTTGTGCGCCAGCAGGGTCTGATTTAGCGTTACGCATAGCATCGACAAATTGCAAAGTTGGAAGTAATTGTTCTTGTGTTCCCCATTTGTTTTGAAAATCACGAGCCGCAAATGGCGAATTGCCAGCTTTTTCCACAGCAGAATTAACGCCACGGTTAAACATATCTGTGCCAGTAGTCAATGCACGATTCATTCGTGCTGTTGACTTAATTGCTTCTGGTGTCCAATCAGTAGTGCCAGACATTTTTTCAGCCAAACCACGAGCTGCATCAGTACCCAAACCAGCGCCTGAAGCCAAAGTTGCAGTTTCAAGAGCCAATTGATGCCCCAAAATTTGGCGGTTTTGCGTAGCGTTAGAAGTCCAAGGAGCAATGGCATAACCGCCGCCCAATTTAGCCAAAGTTTCAGCATTAGCACCAACCAACGCTTTGTCAGCCAATTCAACAATTTTGTTGTTGTTGAACTGTGACGTTTGTACGGTTGTTGCAGCTTTGTTGGCTTGTAATTGAATTGCTTTTGCAGCATCTGCTGTTGCCGCAGTTTCGCCAGGCGGCAATGTTTGGAAACCGCCGCCACCGCCACCGCCACCTGCTTTGTTCATTGTGCCACCAGGTGCAGCGCGACTAGAAATCACATTGCCGTTTGCATCTTTCCTAACAACCAACATATTTCCAGAAAGCGGGTCTTTTACAAGTGACTCTTGTTCAGCAGGCGTAATCTGCATTGGAATAGCTGGAGTTTGTCCAGCGCCGCCACCTTGATATGGGCTTTGGTAAATAGGTACAGCCATTTGTCCAGTATTAACAAATTGTGCTGGCGCGTTAAGTTGGCTAAATTGTTTTTCGTTGCCGCCACGTTGAATAATGTTTTTTACAACTTGACTAACCAATTCTGGTTTTTGTTCAATTGTTTGATACATTGGCGCAGCAGAGCTTCTAAGCAAAACAGGGTCTACACCTTTTGTTTTTAAACGATCTTCACGCTCCATCAATGCTTCAACTGCGCCACGCTTGTCTTTTGCTGCGTTCAACCATCGCGGGTCAGTTTGCAAAGTACCAAGTTCATCAAAAATCATTTGATGTTGTTTGTCAGTAAAGCCTAATTGTTTTTCTTTTGTGCCAATTTGTGCTTGTGATAGTTCTTCTTTTGCTTTTTGAAGCTGCAAAGGGTTAAGTTGGCCTTGTTGCTGGTAAGCCTGCACACCACGCGCAAGATTAACCATGTCGCCAAGGCTTGTGGTTGGTTGTGCCGCAGGGCCAAGATTGGTGTTGAAGTTGTAATCAGGCATATTCTTCCTTATACTGGCATTGCCACATTTCCACGTTGATTCAACAATGAGGCCAATGTGTAATTATTGGCAATATTGCCTAAAGCATTACTATAAGCATTTGCAGAACCAACCGTTCCAGCAGCATTAGCGCCAGCGGCTCCAACACCTAACTGAGTTGTTGCATTTGTTGCATTTGTCGCGGCAGCGTTAGTAGCGGTTTGACCTGTTTGACCAATACCAGCAATGCCAGCCAAAGTGTTGTAAATGTTGCCACGTTGCGCTTGATAGTTGTTAAACGCAGTTTGATAAGCATTACCAGCGTAGTCTTGTGTGTATCTATTCAAGCCTTGCAACGCATTTCCGCCCAAAGCACCGCCGCCCATGTTAGCTGCGCGTTGGTTGGCCATTTGGCCTTGCCCCAACATAAAGTCATAGTTTGGAGCCAAACCAGCTTTAAGATCGTTAACGTCAAATTGGTGCTGCAAATAGCCAGAACCAGTAGTCATTACTGGGTTGCCGTTTGCATCTTTTACAACATTACCATTGGCATCATATTGAGGAGTTTGTCCAGTTGTTAAAGCAGCAATGTCGTTTAATGCGTTGTAACCAGTAGCCCGATATGGGGCTTGTTGAGCGTTAATTGTTTCAAAGTTTTTTTGTTGAGCGGCAATTGCACGATCAGCAGCGGCGGCTTGAATGTCTGCCGCATTTGTAGCTGCGTTTGATGAAATAAGTCCACCAACCACACCTGTGCCAGCGTTAATAGCTAACATATCGCCAAGTGCAGAACCTGTTAATGTTCCAGCCGCCGCGCCTCCAAGTGTTGGTGCTATTTGGCCTAAAGTAGAACCAAGACCACCAGCGGCGGCAGTTTCAGCAACCACAGGAGCAACAGCCCCTAAAGAACCAACATTGCCCGCAACAACAGGAGACAACGTTTCTGCCGCACCTAAACCGCCAGCAGTAGTTTCAGCCACAACAGGAGCAACAGCGCCCATAGAGCCAACACTATTAGCAACGACAGGCGATAAAGTAGGAGCTGCTCCTAATTCTCCAAGCGCTGTACCTGTAACTGTGCCTTGCGTGACAGGCGTTGCAACTACGCCAGCATCAACAACTTTATCAACAGGAACAACAGCACCTTCTGCGTTCATATAAGCAGAAATTTCAGGAGCGTAGTAATAACCCGCAGCCAACAAAGCCGCAGTAGTCCAGCCGCCAGGGATTTTATTTACTAAATCATCAACCTGTGAGCCTACATCAGAGACAGCTTCAGCAACGCCACTAACAACATCGCCAACGCCGCTAACAACATTTTCAATTGCATCTGTAACAACAGAAAGTGGATTTCCACCGCCATGCAGGGTCATGCCGCCGCCTGCTCTTGGCTTAAAAGCATTTATTGGCAATTCACCGAAAAAAGCGTTGTATCTCATAATTTATGCTCCACCAAAATGTAACGTTGACTGAAACCCAATCTGCGCCACAATCTTGCAACTGATTCTCTCACACCACCTTGGATTTTAGTCGCACCATGTGCTTTCAAGATAGCCTGAAACTGGTTAAAAGTGTCTGAATTCGTGATGTTTTTACCGCCAATTGCAGTAATAAACGCCACACGGTCGTTTGGCATATTTGAAAACTGCACAACAATTACGCCTAACATAGTTTGTTCATCAAAAACACCTAGCGTTAGCCATTGTCCTGACGAAACATAAACCTTAACTTGGTCAATGGTGAAATCTCCACCAGAATGAGCCAAGGAATCCTCAATAAAAGGCGCAATTTCCTGCCATCTTTGTGCGATCTGGTCAGGTGGTATGCGTAGAATTTTCATTTAAGGATTGTAATAAGGAACTTTGTAAGGCTTGCCGTTTACAGTCACATTTATAAACCCAACAGGGTTGGCAGGTAACGTTGCCGCACCCGCTGTTGCTGTTGTTGCCGAGGAAAAGTTCAACAGATTCAAAAAGAATTGTTGCCATGCCCGTGTCGGTCTTTTTGTACCCCCATCCAAGAATTCGCTCTGTGGATATGGGTTTACTTGTGGGGAACTGTAAAGTCCATTAGACATTAGTTAGTCCCTCCGCTTGCTTTTAGATTTGCGCCAATAATGACAGCGTTAACAGGGTCTGTGATTGACACCTCAAACACACGGTCACGCGACATTCCCAATCTGCGCCAAATAGCACGATTCTTGTACTTGCCTAATTGACCAATGGTTACCCAGTATTCTTTTGACCAAGTAGAACCGCCGTCATTAGACCAACGCAGCATTGCTTGTGGATATGTGGTGGTTATTGAATTGTTTACAGTTATTTGCTGACCAATGACATAAGTCTCAAACGGGCCAATTACAAAACTGGCATTAGGGTAAATAATGTAAGGTGAGTTAAGAAAAATATCACCAGTTGGCTGAGAAAGACCCGTAGTGCCAACGCCAGGCTGGAACTGAATCTGCAACTCATCAAAATACTGACGTTGGTACTCAGTTACTAAGTGTGGCGCCCTACGCAATCTACGAACGTTTTGCCCGTTGTCTGTATAGTTTTTCTTGTCCAACTCATAAATGCGGCCATTTTCGTAGTCGCCAACTAAAACCATGCCCTGAAACACAGCGCAGCAGTTACCACGATGCCGCTGGTAAGAATTGTCGTTAGCGGTGTAAAGCCACTTGTGCCACATACCTGAAGCGTTGTCAAAAGCCCATGTCAGGTTTAACGTGGGAAACGTAACGACATAGATTTCATGCCCTTCAAGTTGGTAAGTCCAAGCAATAGCATCATCAATGTATTGATTGGTTAATGTGTTTTCGACAGCGTGGGTAGAAATGCGCTCTGGCAAGTAGCCCTTCATTTGCATGATTTGCGCTTGGCCACGATTGTTTCGTGAAACATAAGCAAACGAATTTCCAAATCTAGCCAAGGAAAACGGCGCAGCAATGCCGTGTTGCGTAGAAGTGCCAGGTATTCTCTGGAACGGGAAAGGCACAGCGCCCACATCTGTCCACACTTCAGAAGATATTTCACCCAACAAATACACTTCGCGGTGGTCAACGATCAAAGCCACCAGATCGTCAGGAGCGCCGTCTTTTAACGAATAGCTAGTAACGGGTGAGATTGGCGACAAAAGGTCTGTAGCACCCCATTGCTGAGTCGTGGGGTTGTTGTAAACAATGTAATTGTCCATTACGTCAACGGTGTTAGCACCACTAAACGCACCATCAGTAGACGGCAAAACAGAAAAGTTAATTGCATACATTGTCACGCCAGAGCCAACCGTACTAGCCACGCTCAACGTGTAAGTTCCTATGCCGCCAGTACCTGTACCTAAAGCAGTCACCACAGTTCCAGCAGTAACGCCTGCGCCTTGAATAGTCTGACCAAGATAGATAGTGCCAGCAGCCACAGCGGAGACAGTCATTGTCGTGCCAGCAATCGTGGCCGTAAATCTAGCGCCCGTAGCTGTGGAGTTTAGGCTTCTAGCTGTTACTGTTTGCGACACGTTAACCGTATATGTACCCGTTCCACCAGTTCCAGTACCTAAAGCAGTAATGACAGTTTCAGCAGAAACCCCAATGCCATACAAGGATTGGCTAGTCGCTATAGTGCCGCTAGACACGTTTGTGACAGTCAGGGTAGTGCCGCTAACAGAACCTGTAAAAACAGCGTTAGCAGGGCTAGAAATGCGCCATGTGTAACGATAAGCGCCATCTACGATATAGACGTTTATGCCGTTATCAGTAATCCTCACCTGACCAGCAGATGAGTTCAAAATGCCAATAACAGACGGCACAAGGTTAGAAGTCAGCGCGTAGACATACGGGCCAGAAACAACGACCATTTGTGAGCCACCAGAAACTGTACGCATACCACGCACTTCTTGCGTGTTTGGCAAGACAGCTTTAAGAGTAAGGCCAGGCGTGGGATAAAGAGCCACAACACCATTAGTGCCAGGCTGCTTTAACGGGTCAATCTCAGGAAAAAAATTGATCAGTTCTTGGCTGTCTTGATAAATTGAAGGCGCTTCGTAAGCAGGCCCCACGAAACCGAAATCAGGCATATTCTTCCTTATAAGAATCGCCCCTTATGAGCGTTTTCATGCTTGGCAAGCTGATGCCAAAGCGCAAGGCTAACTCCCGTGTTGGGATGCCTTCCTTGCGTAATTGTCTGGCTTCTCTAGCTTGTTGCATAGTTAATTTACACCTTGGGCCTGAATCTGTTGGAAATTTCTTCTGCCTATTTTTTTTAACTTTATCTTCCATGTTGTCTCTGTGAGTGCCAACCCAAAGATGCTTTGGATTACAACATGATGGATTGTCGCAGGTATGAAGTAAAAATCCTTTTTCGTCTGTTAGTTTTGGTGCTTTGATTTCAATTACGCCAGGAAATGCTAAGTTGTAAATTACTCGATGCGCGTAGTATTGCCAATCTTTAATTTGGACCCTACCGTAGCCATCTTCATTTTTGTAACCAAGCCAAGGCCAACATTCATCTTCGCCCTTCTTATCCACTTTGCTCCACAAAACTTCTGGCGTGTTTGCTGGTCGGCCAGGAGCTTGTGCAATCGTATTGTTTTTCACCCTTTGATAGTGCGCCTTTGCATACTCACGTTGTTTTAGTTTTTTAGCTATCAATTTATCTAGATCATCCATTTTTAACTCCTTTGTTGATGGAGCCTCAATCATATAGACTTCTAAATAAACTGTCAACTTAATAAAACCTCAGATGAAACCTCCGCTCAAAATCCAGCCCGCGTCCTTGCTCTTACCAACCAGCAATGCATCAGGATAACGGGCGACCTGAAGCGGCGACATATTTGTGCGCTTGAGCGTAGCCTTGGCCTGTGCAGCGTATTGCTGAATCATTGCGATCTGGATTTGATTTGCTTTGCCGTACATCGGCATTAAGCGTTCAGCAAGACACCAACGCAGACACATTGAGTAGCCTTGTGGCAAAACTATATCTTCATACAGACTGCCGTAGCGCGTAAACAAAGTGCTGGCAAACAAATGCATTTCACCTTGGGCTGGATTTGGCCATATAAACAAGTTACCAGATTCTTCATTGGCGTTGTAATAAACAGCTTTAGGCCAAGGACCGTTTAGCGTCTTTAAACCGATCATCTGATAGTCAGACAAAGCCAAAACAGAAACTGGATAATCTAGACCACCGCCTGTAATTGGCTGGCCGTTTGCAGTAGTGTTTACCCTTACAAACGCAGAATCAATGCCAAGTGGCTTTTGATAGTTAGCTGTGATAGTCGTAGTCGCCACAGTCTGCGGGATGCTGACGCGATATGTACCAGCTTGAATTACGTTACCGCCGCCGCCTGTAAGCTCCAAAGTAATCTTTGTGCCAGCAATAATTCCACCACCACTTAGGGTTTGACCTTGTGCCACAGCGCCTGAATTAACGGTTGTGACGGTCAGAATGTCGCCAGAGATAGACCCTTGGAACGATGCTCCGATAAAGTTAGTCGTTTGTGGCGATGGGCCAAGGCTGTACTGAACTTGACCAGGTATCACAGGGAAAATAATCTCTGTGATGTTAAACACCATCATGTTTTCGTTAGACCATTGATCAACAAGGTCGTTCATCATGTCAAACGCATCTTGTGCTGCGTCTGGTGTTGGTGTTTCGCCACCTTCTAAAGCGCCAATATCCTTTAACGCTCGGCTGATAATGTCTATTGGCTTTGTCATGTTTTACCTTACAGGTCTGGTGTGAAGGTCTGCGGCAACCAAGGTGCTGGAACAGGCTTCTTTGACAGCGTTTCTAACTGTTCTGCTAGGCGTGATTTTATGACATTCTTGCCGTCAACAATAGCAGAATCTTCAATCCACTTAGCAATCATTTCTTCTGTCACATCAGCAAACGGCACAGTCCCTGCGTCTGGAAAACTCCAGTAACCTTCTGTTTCTACCGTGTCATCACCTTCAGTTGCAGAACAAAAGTATTTAGCCGATGTGATTGCTTCACCATCAGCATAAACATCTAGGATTTTCCAAACGTAGTTCATGCCGTAGCCCAAGGTGTACCAGCAGCAACAACGGGGTTTTTCTGCAACGCAATGTTTTGAGCCAATGCAGCTTCGGTCGCATCTTTGTCAACGCCGTTACCCCAACACCAATTCAGAACTTCTTGCTCTGTAACGCTGTTGTAAGGGATAGAAGGCTCAGCAGGAGCAAATGAACAGGTTGAATAAATGGAGGCTGTGTAGTTCCCATCTACCGCCGTGGCTGTCCAATGTGCTGTGGTGATGAAACCGTCTGAAATCAGATAGTCGGTTTGAGTGATAGTCCAAGTAATAGTCATAACAAACCTTTAAATAGAAGTAATTGTCTGCCATGCAGAACCGCTATAAACGCAAAGTTTTGCAAGAGTTGTATCAAACACAACTAATCCAGTAGCAGGACTAGAAATAGCATTTTTTTGCGTTGTGGTCATGTTTGGAAAACGAACACCTTTTGTGGTGCTTTGAACATCTAAAATTGCAGAAGCGGAAGGCGAACTTGTACCAATACCAAAGTTACCGCTGGAGTCTATACGGGCGCGTTCTGAGCCGTTAGTACTAAAACGGACAAAAGTGCTACCAATTGTCGCTAACTCCAAACCACTTGAAGTTGAAAACAAATATCCAGTATTTGATCCAGCAATACCAAAAGCAAGAATTGAATCACTTGAGCCATTGATTGTTAAATTTCCACGTCCTGTATTTGTAACCAGAGGTGTACTTGTACCAATACCTACGTTACCTGACGCATCTTTGTAGAACTGACCAGAACCAAGGTTAACAATTCCTGTGCCGCCAGTTAAAGTGGTGGAATACGCCAAGGATGTGAAAGCACCCGTGTTAGGAGTTCCGCTACCAATCGTGCCAGGCGCTGTATAAACAGCAGTCGCCAGCATTGTGCTAGTCACAGTACCCGTGTCGCCCGTAGTCACCATAGTTCCCGCAATAGCAGGCACGTTAATGTTAAAAGTTGATGCCGTGTTAGGGCCGACCAGATTAACCTGACCACCTAAAGTTGCTTGAAATACGAGTTGTCCCATGATGATTCCTTATGCGTCTTGTGCGCCAGCAAATTCTGGCTTTTGTTTAATAATGGCGTACAAAGCGGCACGATCAGCACCAGCTACGTATTCTTCACCTGCAATGTTAACTTTTCCTGCACTTAAAGGCTGCTTGCCAGCTTCACGGGCTTCTTTGCTTGCATAGCCATAAAACGTCACTTCTGTGCCTTGGCCTTTAAAGTCTTCTTGTACTGCGCCAATGTTCCAATACGAAGCATCAATGCCGTAATCAGTTGGTATTGCTTTGATGAGTGCCATTTTAAATCCTTATGGGGCAATGTAAAGTGATGAGCCTACAAACGCATTTGCAGTTGTTTTGACAACGCCTGTGCCTTTAGGTGTTAAAGCAATGTCTACGTTTGCGCTTGAGCCTTGTCCTGATATTGTGACCGTTCCAGGTGTGCCAGCAATACCACCCGTTACTTGTACGTAGTTAACAGCAGAGGCTGTTGCCGCAACCCTAAATTGTTCTGTGTTGGTATTTGTTCTAAATTGCAAACTGTTTGCACCAGTAGCAGTAATAATTCCAGAAGAACTTGAACGAAGTTCTGGAACTGCCGCGCCACCAAATGCTTGCCAATATGCCGCAGAAGTGACACCAATGTCTGAAACTCTAAATGCTTCACCACTTGGAGTATAAAAAGACAGGGAATTACCCAATGTTTGAATTTTAGGTATTGACCCCACAGTAGCATAAGCAGCAGCACCAGAGCCACCACCACCTGAGAAAGTGATTGTGGGTTGTTCAACATATCCTGAACCTGCGTTGGTGATGGTGAAAATACTTTGAACGTAATATGTTACGTTAAGTGTTGCCAGTGTTCCTGTACCTCCTGTAACACTTACTGGGTTAGTTGGAAGTACTGTATATGTTAAAAAGTTTGTAGAAGATACTGAAGTTATTACGCCTCCAGTAACTCCAGTAACGGTAAAAGTTGCAGCAGCACCTGCAGGAGTTCCTCCAACCAATGTAAGCACATCTCCGTTTGTATACCCTGTTCCACCTGATTGAACAGTTGCGGCAAATGCGCCCATTTGAGCAATATTTGCAGTAGCCTGAACGCCTCCAGCCGTAGTGGGAGCAGAGATAGCAATAGATGGGAAACTTGTATAGCCAGAACCAGCAACAGTCCTAGTAATAGCAGTAACAGTACCACCGTTACTAATGTTCACCCCAGATGAGCCAGCGGCAAGGTCAATGGCTCCTGTGCCTTTGGATTGAATAGCAAGGGAAACAGCGGCATCGCTACCAAGCGACTGAAACTGAACAGCTTTAGTTGTAGCACCACCTGTTGCTTGGATATAGTTAGCCTGTGTACCAGCTTGGATAATTGTTGAAGTTGTTGTGCCTGTACTTGGCTGATATTGTAATTTTGTAGACGATACTTTTTGACCTAAATTTCCTGATGTATTGTTTACAAAAGTAGGGTAAAAAGTAGCTGTCGAACTTGTATCGTCAGTTACCGTAGTATTTGTGGCATTTGTTGCTGTCGTTGCGCTAGTCGCTGTGCTTGCGTTACCCGTTAAATCACCAACAAACGAAGTTGATGTTACAGAAGTTAATCCTGCAAACGTGGTCACAGTAGCGCCCAACGCTACGTTTGTTGAACCAATCGTTACACTTGAATTGTTCAGCGCAGCGTTAGGAATTGACGTTAATGCCGCACCTGAACCGCTAAACCCTGTGGCCGTTAAAACGCCCGTAGACGGGTTAAATTGGTACTTGGTAGAGCTAGTGTATTCAGTCGTTAAATTACCGCTTGTAGCGGCTGCAAACAGCGGATAACGGGTTGCATTTGTAGTCGTGTCATCAGTAACCGTAGCGTAGGAAACTGGTGTTGTCCAAGTAGGCAAACCAGCGCCGCTAGAAGTCAGAACCTGACCGCTTGAGCCTGTAGACCCGTTGACCGATAGCGATGTGTTAAACCGCAACGTGGTGAACGTACCAGCCAAAGGTGTTGTGCCGCCGATAGCCAGGTTGTCCAAAGTTCCTGCATTGGTAGGGGCAATTTCAACAGAACCCGTACCAGTTGGCTTCATGTGAACATGGCCTGTACCAGTAGGGCTAATGTCAATTTGAGCGTTTGCACCATTCATATTGGTGGAAACATCCAAACTTAAATTACTGCCGCCGCCAGCGCCCCATTGCAATTGGGCTGTGCCGCTTGCATTGCGTAATGCGCCGCCTGCGCTATTTGCCGCATCAAAGTAAGGCCCAACAAACTTTGTCGTTGCCGTGATCGTTGTGCCTCTAACTGTATTTGCAGTCGTTCCACCAATAGCGGGTGGCGCAGACAGATCAAGTGTGCCGCCAAGCGTGATTGTGCCGCTTGTGGTGATTGGCCCACCAGTCAAAGTAAGGCCATTAACTGTGCCGCTTGTAGCAATGCTAGTAACAGTCCCTGTTGTGGGCGTAGACCAGGCTGGCAAACCAGAAGCCAAAGTCAACACTTGACCGTTAGAGCCAGCCGCTAGAAATGACGTTGAACCAGTAGCGGCTTGATAAGGCAAAGACCCAACGTTACCGCCAGCAATATTGGTTGCATTTGTTGCGTTTGTGGCATTTACTGCATTTGTAGCGTTTGTCGCGTTTGTAGCATTTGTCGCATTAGTTGCGTTTGTGGCCGTAGCCGCATTACCGCTAATTGAGCCGTTAATTAGATTAGTAACGGTCAAATCATTAGATGACAGCGTAGTAAACGCGCCAGTTGAAGGAACTAAATTACCTACAGGCGTATTGTTTAATGCCGTAATTGATATTGAAACACCGCTAATGTTGCCGCCCGTAATCTGAGCGTTGCTGGTGTTCATTCGAGAAAAAGTACCAACCGCAGGCGTTGTGCCACCAATAACAGAACTATTGATAGTGCTGTTAGTGATGATTGCGTTTGTAATCGTGTCAGAACTCAAAGGCGGGGAAAAGAATTCTCCACCTGGACCAACCAATCCAACGCAAACGCCATCAACGTCAAAAATAGCTTGAACAGGAACTATGTTTGTTGTTACTGTTTCTGCTACGGCGTTAGTCATTTTTTTACCTTAGTAGGTCAATTACCAACCAACCCATGCTCAGGCTGGTTGGCAATTTTTTAGCTTTGGTCGCCAACGGGTGTGACGTACAAAATAGACGGGCCAGCGGCAGAACCAATAGCACGAACATAAAAAGGCGCAGCAGGCACAGCCAAGATAACTGGTCGTGTCATTAACGCTGGTAAGACGTAATCGCCTTCTGTTGAGCCTGCAACTGGAAACACGGCTGCACCAACGGCGGAGTCACCAAACTTGACCGCAACAGGCACAGAGCCTGTATTTAAGACAGAAGCAAAGTTAACTTGATCGTTGGTGTAGCCTGCTTTAATCAGCAGGGCAGTAGATGATGATGCTGTTACAGAAATAGCTTGTGTATTTCCTGCAACACGCAAAACAGATGTAGCAGCCATCTTTAGACCACGTTTGCAGGAATTGGGCTGTCTTCGCAAGACTTAACGCTAACCAACAACGGGGCTGCTGCTTGAGTCACAGAAGCGCCAGTAAGGTTAAGCAAACGCACAATGATTGCGTTATCAGCCAATGTATACGCGTTACCAATACCTACGCCAACAGTCATTGCGGCATCAACTTGGGCTTGGATTTTGTCCGTAGCTTTAACGCCAGCGCAAGCAATGGTGACTTCGGTTGTGGTGGTGGAAAAAGTGGTAGCTGGCAAAGTAAGTTGCACAATTGTGTGCGCCAACACGTTACCGCGAGAGATGGTGGTTTTTGACATGATTATTCCTTGAGAGAATGATTTGATTGTACGATAAAAAAAGAAAAGGCCACCCCTTTTGAGAGTGGCCCATCCTTACTTCGTCCAGCTTACCAAGAAAGCAATGGAGAAGTTGCAGTCGAGCCAGTAGTTGTGCTAGGACGCTGCACAGACACCAAGTAAGTACCAGCGGCAGGAGTCACGTTACCTGCGGTTGGGTTTACAAAGCGAATGGTCAATTGGTCAGCAGCAGAAACGTAAGCGTCAAGAACGCCAACGCCAGCAGTCTGAGCGCCGTTAAAAGCAACAGAAACCATGTCGCCAACAACCAAGCCAATGCCAGTACTGGCAAAGTTTTGGGCTGCGGTGGTGATGGTTGCAACTGCTGCGGGAGTCAAGGAGAGAGAGAAAACGCCACCCTTAACAACGTTTGTCATTGGGGCAAACGATTCTTGGGTGATGGTGGTTGCTGGTCCTGGATTAGCCATGATAAATTCCTTAAAAGTTTTAAATAACGGGGGTTTTTACGCCCCCATCAGGTTTAGGCTGCAACGCGGCAAGCCAATTCAGGGTACAGAGGCGCCCAACCGTACAACACGTCCAAACGGGTTGGGATGCTGTCGTTGTTGATTGTGTACTGACGCACCACACGCATCGACAAGCCGATTTCTTTATCAGAAGCGCGGCCAGCAAAATGCACACCTTCAGGCAATTCCAGATCGGCTACTGCCAAAGTGAAAGCATTTTTGTGCATGATGATGTTTTGTGGAGACACAACACCAGTCTTGTTGAACTGAGTCACAGTAGCTGAACCAGAAGTCGTGGGGATAGACACGTTCTGGAACTGGCCAGCAGTAATCACAGCAGGAGACACAACCACAGAGCCAGACGAACCAGATGCGATTGCAACAGTAGTTTTCACCACAAAGTTACGCAGGCGGTTGGAGCCGTAGGCTTGACGGTTTTGTGGGTTAACAGCGTAAACGCCATCGATAGTGATAACGTCACCAGCGTTCAGGTTCAAAGTACCTGTGTTGGCGGCTGTCACGCTGATGGTGGAACTAGAAGCCCAACCGCTGGTCAAGAAACCAGAAGCTGTGGTGGTCGAAACAGAAGCGGTCACGGTGGTGGTGGAGTTATTACCAAACACTTGAGACACAACGTTTTGGTCCATTTTCCACTTCATACCAGCGCTGTCAGTACCCATCATGCCTTTTTCGTATTGGTCGCTGATCTTTTGAACAGGAGCAAACAAACCTTTCAAGCTGTCAACAATAGTGGCAGATGTGAAGGGTTCAACGATACATGAACGGCGACCGTCACGTGGTGCGCCTTCGCTGTCAAGGTAAGCGCCAGCAGTCAGATAAGTAATCAAACCTGTGGGTGGTGTACCAGCAGTACCAACGATGTTGGCAGTTTGCAGGGTAGCCATAGCCAAGCCGTCACGGTCAATCTTGTTGGCGATTGCTGCGATTGCGGGCTTCAACACACGGTCAGAGAACATATCCAAAGACAGAGCCAAATCTTGTGTAGTGAATTGGGTATCAACGTGGAACTGAGTTGACAGGGTAACAGGCACGCTAGTTTCGTTGAAGTCTTCAACGTTCAAAGCGGGGCCAGTTGTGCCGATGAAACGACCAGGGCGGCGAACGTTAACGGTTGCGCCGATTTTTGCGCCAGTAACGGCGAATTGGTCATCATAATTACGGTCGACCTCTGCCGTAAATGTGAGTTCGTTTTCTAGCACCATAAGTGCTTCATTAGTGATCTTGCTAATGGTTAAGAGATTATTTGCCATTTTTTGCTTTCAAAAAGATTAGGTTTACCGAATTTTCCCCGCTTTGCGTAGCTCTTTCCACTGTGCTGCTGTACCAAAAAAGACCCCATTGGAATCTAATGGCACATCAGGCGTGTTCTTGCCGCCGCGAATCGGTTGAATCGGTGCTGGTGCTTTACTTCTAACAATAGGGGCTGGTTTCTCAGTTTCAGACTCTTTAGCCTCAAACCTTGCCTCCAACTTTCCAATTTCCCTTAACGCCTGTTTGGGCGACAAACCAGCAATTCTTTTAGCAATGTCATCGTTTTCAGCTAGGTGATAAAGGATTTGTGGGCCTACATCACTCTCCAGAATAGCATCACGAATATCGTCATTTACGACTACATCACTTGATGCAACGATTTCATCAAAATCGGGCAACGCTTGCTTGGCTGCTTCTACCTTACTTGTCCATTGGGTGATAACCTTCTGGCGTTGCTCGGCTTCTTTAGCTTGTGCTTCTTGTTGCTTCATTTCACCGATTCGCTTATCAGCCGTGTACTCTGCTAGAGCCTCGGCATATTCAAACGCATCGCTGAACTGACTGGGTTGCGGCTTTTCGTCAGTAGGATTAGCCTTTGGCTTACCCTGACTTTCTAAAGCTGCCAAACGCTGTTCTAGGGCTTGCCTTGCTTCACGTTCTGCCTGCGCTTCTTTACGCGCTTCTTCACGTTGCTTGGTAATCTCACTAAAACGGCGCTCAAGTTTTGGATTTTGCTTGCGCTCACCCTCTTGTTTTGCTTCGGCTTCTGCTTCTTCAGGTTCACTCCGTTGCTCAACCACTTCTGTCGGCTCCGATTGCTCGGCCTCAACTGATGGTGATTCGGCTAAACCTAATCTGTTTGCATAAAATTCCGCTGCGTTGTCGCTGGTCAAAACTTGACCTGCTTCTTTTTCAGACATTACGTGTCCCTACGAATTTACCCAGTTAACCTAACTGGTAAGGTTTGTGGAGTTTATACCACAGATTTATTGCCCCATCAAGGGATTTTGCTGATTATCAATGTCTGCCACGGCAAATTGTGCCGCTTTTAACTGGTCAGCATTGCGTCTTTCAATCTCACCAAGCAGGCGGTTTGTGTCCATGTTGTGCAACATAAGCTGAACAATCGCATCGATCTCAGTCTTGTTCTGGCTTGTGATTGAACGTGTGTTCTGATCGTTGACCTTAACTTCAGCCATTGTTTCGGTGTTATGAGCGCGGCTGGTGACTTCCATGAGCTTGCGCTTGGTGTCGCCGTCTTCTTTGAGTTGGGCAACAGATTGGCGATATTTCAGGTCTAGTTGCATTGCTTGCATCTGCTGTTGCATATCTTCCATCTGCTTCTTGGCCTGCGCCATTTGCATTTGCACTTGCGGTGGAATGTCAGACTTGTCGTCAATCTGAGCCAGCGGGTTAAGCGTAGCCAAGCGGTCTGCAATAACGTCTGCGCCAGGGAAGTCTTGGTTTCTGAAGTACAGGTCGCCAATTTTGTCCATCAATGCAGGGTCGCTTGCCAAGATAGGGCCAATGCTTGCCACGGCCTCTTGGCGCTTACTGTCGTAGCCTGGGCCTGTGTCCATCACCACATCGTATTGGCCAATGGTCAAGTCGTTTAGGACTCGGCCTGTAGCTTCGCGCTGGTTCATTGTCAGCAGTTCAGGCTTGCCATCGTCACCAATAATTCTCATCACGCGCTGCGTGTCGTAGATTTTAGGTATCAAATCCAAGCAAATTCTGCCAATGTGCGAGATAGAACGTGTTAAGTTGTCGTAATAATCATAATTAGTCAGGTCAACTTGCTGTTGCTGGCCGTTCAAAGCCTTGCCAGAGATATTGCCTTGGCCTAGCTGTGCAGGGTCAAAGACCCCCATGATTGCTTTAATGTCGTTGTCCACACCCATAGCCGCGGCCATGATGCCAGCTTGCGGCGGCTCTGGTTGCAGGCGTTGGGGAACTGGCGCAGGGCGGCCTTCAATGTCTGTTTGCTTGTAGCGCAACAACGGGAAAGACTTGATGTTGGCGTTTGCCCAATCGTTTTCATGGCCTTCATCTTGACCCTCGGCAATCAACCACTTGGCCTTTGGAGCCAGCGCAACGCCTTCGGTGATAGAAGTCTGCCAGAAATTATACATACGCTGCGGGTCTTTGGCGTTGCGAATCATGCCAAATTTCTTACGCTTATCGCCCACAACCAAATGACGGCCATATACAGGCACGATTGGGATGTATTTACCAGCCCACGTGCCTTCTTCAATGATTTCGTTGGCAGTTAGCTTGCAGTATTTAATGGTTTTCTTGTATGACTTGCGCTGGTCAATGACAGTAATGCCAGCAAAGGCTAGGCGGGCAAAGTAATCTTTGTCTTCAGCAAAAGTGCTGGAGCCATCGCTCAACAAGTACAAAGTGGCTTTCTCGCGCACCGTGTAGTAATACTCAGCAAGTCGAATGTCCTCTTTGGTAATCCATTCTGACTGACTGTCACCAGTACCGCGCTGTGTAAATGATGTGCCATTGCCATCATCTGCGTCAGGGTATAGCTTGGCAAACTCCTTCTTAGGCATCATTGTTGTAATTAAACAACGGTCAGCGTCAGAGCCATCAGGGGCTACAGAGTTAGGGTCAAAGTAAACAGTAAACGGGTTGTCTACGGGGTCAATAAAGATTTCTTGATCGAAAGAATCTTCTGAAACGTAGTCTGTACGCACACGCACATAGCCCCAACCCATACGCACAGCGTATTCAAAAGCGTTGTCATAAGCGTTATCGGCGTTTGAATTGACTTCAATGTGGCGAATGATGCCCTGAATCACTTGCGCGTCAACCATATCCTGCTGCGTGTTAATAGCATGGACTTTGATGCGTGGTCGTTGCTGGCGCTGCTGGTTGCAGACTTGGCGGCAATAGTTATCCACCTTGTTAACCACAATAACGGGGCGTGATTCTAAATTGCGTGAGTTTTGCAACTCCACAGGCCATTGATCGCCGCCGCCAAATTTAAGGTCTTCAAGAGCCTCTTGACGGTTCATTGTGTCGGCATCGTTTGCCAGTTTCAGGAATTCAATTGCTTCTTGAATCCTTGGGTCGTAATCATCTGCCATATATGTCCTTTGACAAGTTGCCTAATTTTAGCCCATCCAGCTATTAGCGCCACCATAATATTGCGCTGGCTTTGTTTGTCTGCGCTGTTTTGGTTCGTTAATCATCAATCCAATGTAGCGAAAAGCGTCAGCGCCGTGGCTATAGTTGTCGTGAACAGGCGTTTTGCTGAACTGCTTAGTCTCTGGGTCTACATCGTAGCGGTAGTGCCTAAGACATTGCAACCCGTCATGGCAGTTGTCGCGGTCAAACCAGCAATTCCTAAAGATTGTCCTGGCTGCGTTGATGCTGTCCAATATTGGCGTTCTTGGAATGATGCGGGTTTTGTAGCCAGCATTTCTAACGATTTCTTCAATACTACGGCCATTTGCTGCCAGCGTCTTATTTTCAGCGTCATGCGGCAACCAGAGCGTGTCGTAGATATACCCGTAGGTCTGCATCTTGGCTAAATAGTCGCTCATAGTCTGCTGATTGCCCTCGGTGTAGCGAATCAGGCGAGTTTCCATGCCAATAAACTGCAAGAACCAGATAGCGGTAGCGTCAGACCAGCCCAAGTCAAAAATAGCGTGTACGGGCTTTGTAGGGTCGTAGTTGACCTTTGTGATGCGGCCATCCAACTCAGCCAGTTGCATTTCTTTGGCAAACACAGCGCCATCAACTGTTTGGCGGCATAAACCTTCCCACACCACGTTGTAGGCTTGCGGGTCACGATTCTTGAGCGCGTCTTTTTCCTCACGCAGCGTTTCAGGAAACCACGGGTTATCCGACCAGTTCACCTTAACAACAATTGCGTTGTCAGGCTTGTGAATGACAAATCTTTGATAAGTTTCGTCTGTTTCTAGCTCTGGGTTGAACGTAATCCAGATTTCTGAGCCTTCTTTGCGAATGGTAGGAATTAGCACGTTCCAGCTAAATCTGCTGGTTGTCTGCGCTTCCTCTACCCAACAAATGTCAACGCCTTCATAAGACTTGACGTTGGCTACGTTGTTCTTCAGGCCAACAAAGTTAAATTCTGAGCCGTTCTTGCCCCTGATCGTGTTTTGGGTTATCTCATAGAACCCAAGCAAGCCAAGCGCCTCTATCTGGTCACACAGCAGCTTGTGGACCGAATCACGAATTGAGGTCTGGAACTCACGGGCGCACAGTATGCGTAACGGGTCTTTGGCAGCTTTAATCAATAAAGCGCGGGACACCCCCCAAGATTTCGCACCGCCGCGTCCGCCAAATAGCACTTTATACCTACTTTTCTCAAACAAGCATTGCAACTTGATTGGAAATTCGGCTTTTGCTATTGCGCCTTGTACGTCACTCATTAGGCTTTACAAAGGTCACTTGGATGCCAGACAGCAACGGCGCTCCATCTGCCCCTGTAATCTCAGTCTTTGTGCTTTCACGGTATTTCTTTGGAAACCTTGCAGCCATTGACCGCGACCATAGCGAAGCGTTCAATCGGTCACTTTCTTTGTTCTCAACCATGTAAGCCTGCGCTTGTTCTTCCCACCATGAAAGCTCATGTTGTTTTGCTAATTCCAAGGCGTGCAGAAATTCCTCGTGCTTATCTCTCCAATCGTATAAGACACGTAAGGAAACGTTAAGTTTTGAGGCAATTTGTTCTACAGATTTACCAATGCGCCCCAATGCCACAACCTCATCACAGAATGATGGGTCATATAGGCTTGGTCTACCAACAGGGCGCTTTTCATCGGTCATTTTTTGGCAGTCTTTGCGGCTTCTTTGAACGCTTTGGCTGTGGGCGCACCCTTAGTGCCAGGCGTTCTCATCTTTTCAACAGGTTTACCTTCTGCCTTTTGGCGTTCGATACGTTCCTGTTTTTTGTGGATATTGGCATAAAGTCCAGTTTTCATTAACAGTTCCAGTTCTTTAATGATGCCTTTGCGCGTTCCGCTGGGCCTTTGGCGTTCTTTACTACGCCTTCCATCCTTGCACAGAAACTAGCCTTGCGGCCTTCATCTGCCTTGGTCTTTGGGTTTGGCGCTGGTGGCTTGAGGTTGGCGTTGTTCTTTGCATTGTATTCAGCACGACCTTTGGCGGTCATTCCTGCGCCTTTTTCCGTTGGGTTGTAGGTCTTGCCCTTACCCGTGGTTTTATGCTCAATAGGTTTATCGTGCTTTTTCATTTTTTCTTAGCTGGTTTTTTTTCAGCTTCGCGTTTAACTGCGTAACTAATTGCCACGGCTTGCTTAACAGGTTTCCCTGCTTTCACTTCCGCTTTGATATTTTCTTTAAACGCTTTCGGGCTGGCTGATTTCTTCAGGGGCATCTTGTTTCTCCAGTTCGGCTAAAGTCCATTGGCATTGTTGCAGCGCACCATTGATCTGTTGCAGTTGTTGCTCCAGTTCGCGGCCTTTTGTCATCAAGTCTTGAATACGCAGGTTAATTGTTTCTTTCATTTATCTTCTCCAGTTACTACAGTTGCTTGTTTATACAATCTTGGGCGTTTCTTTGGGTCTTTGCGCTCTAGAAGTTTGCCGATCTTCCAAAACAGCCACTTGATCTTGTTCATGCTTCCTCAACAAAACAAATATCTTGCCAACTCATCTTTAAGCATTGGTCTTCACCTAGCTTTAGCGGCTCAAACTTCAAATATTCATCTTTTGCCGTGTCAGCCACAGTTCCAAAATGTACTTTATCACCCATCTTTAGGCCGTTTAGCAATGCTTCATCACCCAACGCAACCACATGGCCCGTGGTGAAAGCGCCTTCTACCTTGCTCAAGTCCAACAATTCAGACTTAAACCGTTGTTCAGGTTTGACAATGATTTTGTCTCTTAGAGGTTTAATCATGTCGCCGCCCTCTTGGTGTACTTGCGTTTTGTCTTTGCGTATTCAATATGCGCATCATCAAATGCTTTTTCCACTTGCGCCATATCTAAAACAGGCAACCGCATTACCTCTGGATGCACAATGGCAAAAAATTCACCGCAACGGTCGTTGGGCGATCTATTTTGGTACTGCGGAAAACGTCTACAAGTACCTACGCTGTGACCACTATCTACAAAGTGGTCGCAACCTCTACAATTGCGATCAACCATCTTCAAATCTCCTTATTTGATTTGGCCAGAAACCCTTTCAGTCCTTCCCGACTGTTAGGGTTTCGCTATTTTAGCAAGGGTAACAGGCTTTTTCTTTAACGTAGCAAACACCTTCGGTCTTGCCAGTATTGAATTGCTTGTTGTTGTCGATCATGTCTTCTTTGCCCATGCCAACGCCGCCAACGACTTTACCCATGCGGTTGCCGCTGTTGTCTGGCTTGTCAGCACCTTTAGGTGGAGTTGCGCCAGTAGAACTTGGAGCGCCTTTGCCTGTGTCCATTTTACCCATGATGTTTCCTTAAAAACGTTGTTTGGTAACTTTATGCCGTTGATGGCACAATGTCAATGTTATTTTAACAGGAAATTTTATGGCTACCAATTTCAAAATCTCTGCTGACATGAAGTCTAAAAAAACCCCATCTGGTTACTATGAACCAGAAAAAGAACATAAGAACGAAATGAAGCGCATTGTTGCTGTTGAAAAAGAACTCAAAAAGCACGAAAAGATGCCAGCTTCCAAGGCTCACGGCAAGTGATCTGGCCATTGACCGTTTGACTTTAAGTTGCTGACGGTCTTTTGGTATGCCATTTGCCACAGTAAGCGGCGCTGGTCTTTACTCAGCCTGGCTCCTGAGTCTAGTTCCATGTGGCATTTTTGACACAAAGCGGCGGTAAATTCATCACTTGCTTTGATGCCCCTGCCCTTGCCGTGTTCAGCCCAATTACTGTGGGCGGCTTGTGTTTCGCCTTCTATGTGGCAGTTCTGGCAGGGCAAATTAGCCACGTTCTTTAAGTGCTTGGTGTTGCGGTAGTAATTAAACTTTGGAATCATCATTTAGCTCTATCCCGTTTTGATCGCACCAACAGATTAAGAATGAAACAAATTCGCTGGCTTGTTCTTTTGTGAATTTGCGGGTCTGCATCCCAAGTTGGACAATCCCTGACCCATCAAGGCTAGGGATAATCTTTGACCCATTAAGCCCTTGATCTTTAACATATTGGTCAACCAGCAGCCTTTTCCAATCATCTGCTGACCATTTTGCACCCATGTGCTGCGCTTGTCTAGCAATGTCGCCAATGATGGCGTGGTACTTTTCCTCTTGATCGCGGCTCTTGCTGGCTGGTTTAATCTCTAGCGTTAGCTTCTTGCCTGCCGCCAACGCTTCTTTTACTTTAGGCCAAATATGTTTCATCAGGCTCGTGGCTTGAACCTGGTCGTCTAAGTTGTACCGCATACGCCAATCATTCTTAAAGCGGCTTCAGGGCCATCAATCCTTGCCAGCGTACTACCAGCCCAATTCTCAAAAAAGTCGGCTTGTAGCTTCGTTAAACGCTTTTTGGAGTCTGCTTTTATCTCAACCAAGAACGTGTGACCGTTGTAGCCAACTAAAAGATCAACTGGCAAGCCAATAATCCAAACGTAAGCGCCAGCAGCGCGTAATGCACTTACGATCTGGGTCTGGTTGGAATCCACGCGGGCGGCGTATCTCATTCTTTGTAACTTAACATTAAAACGCACACTAACATTGCTATTGTTATAACAACGCCCAGTCCAATTAGTAACACAATCATGCAAATGTTTTCAATCATGTGTTCTTTTCCTATATGCCGTGGGCGGCTTGCCACTCTTTGAACTTTCGATATGTTTCTACATCTGTTTCAAGATGCTCTGCCATGATTTCCTCATCCGTCAGCCCAACCCATGTGCGTTGTTGTGGTGCGGTGTAGAGAGGAATTGGAAAACACTTGTGGTCGTTGTTGTCGCTAATGTTTCCATCTGCATCCATCCACGCCACAGGCTCACCCTGCTCTTGCTTTGGTGGAGGCTCAATAGGAAACCCCCAACCGTTAAATCCAAGCACTTCTTCATCATCGGGCTCCCCCTGTTCTTGCTTAGCCTCCATCTGTGCCAGCTTGTCAGACAGCACACGAACCATCTCGGTTAGCACAGTTACCTCGGCCTCAAGACGGGCGTTTCTAGCCCTAATAAGCCTGCTCTCTTGTTCTAACTCAGCTAACATTGGATTGTCTATTTCAGCCATTTTGTTCACATATATGTTAATTATGGTTAGTGTGTTTGAATAACGTACTCGCACACACCGTCTTTTATTGGAGGCTCCATCCAAGGCGTTCTTGGGCCACTTGGCTTTTGCTCCAACACTCTGCGGCAAGTTGCACAAGGTGTAACCAAACGATTACAGTCATCACGCAACCCATTGCAGCGGCAAATGTCAAATGCCAGCGTCATTCATCAACACCGTTCATCTCAAATTCAACCCGCTGGATGGCAATGCGTTCTTCTTCCCAAACCAGTTTGTCGTAATCAGCTTGGGTCATGCTCATCCACGCCTTGCGGGTTGCATCCAGTACGTCAATGACGCGCTGGAGTTCCTCTGGCGAGTTTTCGTATTCAAGATCGGCAAATGCTGCGTTAAGTTTCGTGTTCATGGCTGCTCCTTTAGGCGCTTTCGCACTTCATCGGTGATACCTTTAAACAAGTCTTCTTTTTCAAGTTCCTTTGACCTTGCCTTGGCATAAGCTGTCCAGCCAGGCTTGCGAGCCATATTTGTGAGATGCTGGATTTGCTTCTCCCTCACATTCTCCAATGTCCAAATCACCTGTTAATTCCAAAGCCTTGTTAATCGTGTCTATATTATAAGACACATTATCACGAACTTGGTTAAGAATTTTGTGGGCTTCGTAATAATTCATGTCAACCCCATTGGTTTGCCATAGCGTCTGCAATGCCTTGGTAAGTCGTGCTTCTGAGCTTCCAACGGTCAGGGCTTGGCGGCATCTTGTGAATGCGGTCTGATCTACCTTCCACAATGTCTGTAGGAGTTAGCAATGGCAAACCTTTAAGCCATAAGCACGTTGCCTTAGTTTCTCCATGACCAAACTGCCAAGGCTGAATAATTTGATCTGGTTTGCGAATTCGGCTAGAAATAATGCTGATTGGATTTTCTAAAGCAATTTTAGGAATCTTGGCATCTAGCAACATACGCACAAACTCCAACGCTTCATCCTGTACGCCGCTGGCTTTCTTGGCGGCAAAGTGACGCGCACCAGACACAGCCAAGTGTGTGCATGGCGGGTGGCAAATCATTAAATGCCAACCATCATTGATAACGTCTTGCACATCGCCTTGGTAATGCGGTCCAGGTGCGTCAGTTGGCAATAAGTCGCAACTCATGGCTTCATGGCCACGCACAAGAAAAGCGTCACGCACACGGCCTGAGTATTCGCAAGCAATTAAGACTTTCATTGCGCCACCTTCTTTCGTAATTCAGCCATTTTTGCCAGCACTTCCAACGATGGTTTGGCAGCACGTTTGCTGTCTTCCTCAATCTTCCGCAAAGCAGCGTCTTGGTTTGGCGGTGGCGGTGTAGTGATTCCAGCCACATCCCACTTGTTTTGCATTTGTGGTTTAACAGCAACCCATTCAGCTTTAAACGATTGCCAGTTGCGAATTACAACCTCTTGCAAAGCAGCTTCAAGTGTCCACCCAGCTTCTTGCGCTTGTTTTGCTATGCCATCAATAACTAGCTGCGTTACTTGCGCTCTTTTGGCTTTTCTTTGTTTGACAAAAGAATCCCAAACTTCTTGTGATACGCCTTCAGGCGGCTCAACTGTTTTAGTTTCGGTTTTAGTTTTAGTTTCGGTTACGGTTAAAGGCGCATCTGTATTCACTTGATTTACAGATGTATGCAAGTGTAAACAAACGTCAGTAGGTGCAGGATATTTGCTTTCTTTTGCGCGAGGCACGTTATCCCACTTGCACATCATCAGGTTTAGCTTGCCGCCAGCTTCGTAGATATAGATCAACCCTTTGTTGTTTAGTTCGTCAAGAAGGTCTTTACATTTGCCAATGCTTATGCTGTCTTTGATTGGAAAACATTGGGCTTTGATCATTGCTGGCCGAGCATCAAAACGACCAAAATCATCAACTGTTACCAGTAGACGATAAAAAAGAATCTCGGCTTGTGGGGATAGATTGTCAATGGCTTCGCTGTCACGAACGCCAGGCTTGAGATACCTAGTAGGCATAAATTTTCCTTCGCTGTCCTCCACTAACAAAGAAACAATCGGCAGGCGGGGAGGCTCGCTTTTCGGAATGGAGATCAGGCCATTCCTAGCCGTGTTTCAAAACATTATAGCTTAGGAATCTTCATCCTCAAACACATTTTGATTGCCCTCGCCTTCTTCATAGGCAACCTCTAAACAGTTAGCAAAATTCACATCTAAAGTCGCACAAATGCTGATCAACGATAACCCAATCCAGCCAATCATCTTGGCCATCTTGTCTGAGCTTTCTTGCTCGTTAAACCAGCGCAAGGATTCCATGTAGTCCTCAATGGCCTCTAGGTCTAATTCAATGTCCCCGTCAATCCCGCGAGTTGCCTCGACCTGACGGATAATTTTCATCTCTGTTTCAGCGTAACTCATGTTCAATCCCTTCAAACCATTCAGGTTTTAACAATTTCAACTGCCAAATTCTAGCCTTTGGAACGTGCTTCCAAGCACCTACCGCTGGTTGTTTTATGCCCAACAAGTCTGCGAGCTTACGCTGTGAGCCTGCCAACTTTACAAAATATTGTTTATCCATAACTTTTATTATGCCATAAGCTAGATTGTTGCACCGAAGCAACAAAGCAAAATATTTTTACTGATTGTGGTAAATCTTGATAATTTAGCTTATGATTCATACATCCCGCAGCGCAAGGCATACGGTACTTTAAGGAAACTTATGAAACGCACTTACATCTTCCCCGATCAGTTTGCACATCAAATCTTCACTAGCGTGAACTTCAGCGGCATGGAATGCGCTGTCATTGTTGCTTTTGACGACCCAAATGATGCTTTTGTTTTTATTGCTCATAGCTTGTACAACATCACGTACGATCTGAAACCTTCAGAATCTATGCGTATTACTAACTTGGCTAACGAAATGATGGAGCGAACATGAAAAACACTTTTTACCCAGAACTCACGCCACCAAAGAAACCACTATTTGAGCGCGTCTTGCGTGTTCTTTATGTTGTTGCCGTTTTCACCGTATTCATCTTAATCTGGACAGGACTATGAAAGTTTATCAAGCAATTAACGCAGTACAAACCGAATTGGCAGCAATCGGTATCAGCAAGTCATCACGCAACAACCAAGGTGCTGGCTACAACTTTCGAGGCATTGATGCTGTTTACAACGTCTTGTCTTCAATCATGGCTAAAAACGGCCTTTGCATCATTCCAAGGATGCTTACAAGGATTAGTGAGGAACGTGTTAGCAAAGCAGGTGGCGCGTTGTTTTACATCACCGTAGAGGCTGAGTTTGACTTGGTTAGTGCAGAAGATGGGTCTAAGCATACAGCTCGGACTTTTGGCGAAGCAATGGATTCAGGCGACAAAGGGACAAACAAAGCAATGTCAGCCGCTTACAAATACATGGCTTTCCAGACGTTTGCAATTCCAACGGAAGGCGATAACGATGCAGACGGACAAACGCATGATGTAGTTAGTCGCAGACCAACCATTGATTCAAACCTGATGGCTGACCACTTACTAGCCATTCAAGACGCAACTGATCAGGACAGCTTAAAAGCCGCATACCAAGCAGCTTACAAAGCCTGCGGTACAGATGCTAACTGGCAAAAGAAAGTCATTGCAGCTAAAGATGCAAAGAAAGCGAGTTTGGCATGAATACTTGTGACCAATGCAAACATTGGAAACCTGAAGAACTCCAATTTTCACCAAATCATCCAGATATATCTTTGAAATATAAAGATCAAGGTGATTGCGATTTATTTGGTGACATTAACGATCATGAAAAAACCGCATCAAGAAATGATGTCTGTTACGGGTCTGACTATGAAAGTTACAAAGCATCAGTAGTTGTTATGGCAAAGTTTGGTTGCATCCATTGGAAAAAAAAAGATGATTGAACAAGGCTCACCAGAATGGTTTGCACAGCGCCTCGGTAAGGTTACGGCCAGCCGTGTCGCTGACGTAATCGCCAAGACTAAGACGGGTTATAGCACCAGCCGCGACAACTACATGGCGCAATTGGTCTGTGAGCGTATGACCAACACAGTTGCTGAATCGTTTACCAACTCTGCTATGCAATGGGGTACTGAGACTGAACCACTAGCAAGGGCAGCGTATGAAGCCTATGCAGACGTTTTAGTTGATGAGGTTGCCATGATTACCCACCCAACGATTGATGCCGCTGGCGCTTCTCCTGACGGGCTTGTAGGGGATGAGGGTCTCTTGGAAATAAAATGCCCAAATAGCAGTACACATATTGACACCTTGCTGACGCAGACTGTGCCAGGCAAGTATTACGCACAGATTCAATGGCAAATGGCTTGCACAGGCCGTAAGTGGTGCGACTTCGTGAGTTTTGACCCACGAATGTCTGATGGACTTCAATTGTTTGTAAAACGTGTCCTACGTCACGATGTTTACATTCAAATGTTGGAGAAAGAAGTTGTCCAATTCCTGACCGAACTGGATGGCAAAATTAAGAAACTAAACGAACTGAAAGAAACAAATGGCAATCATTTATGAAGTAACCGTAAAAGCTGGCGTGTACCAGAAAGACGGGCAAGAGAAAATCCGCTACCAGCGCATTGGCAGCGTCATCGAAACCAAGAAAGGCCCAATGCTAAAACTTGATCAGATGCCTTTGGTTGAGGGCGGCTGGGAAGGTTGGGCTTACCTTTTCGAGCCGCAAGCAGATGGCTATAAAGCGCCAACAAAAGGCAAAGCGCCAGCCAGCGGCGGGTTTGATGATATGGATGACAAAATCCCATTTTAATTTTCGGGGGTGAAAGTCAGCAATTTGCAGTTGCCAATGGCGAGTAGCCCCCATCTTTTCTCATAGGAACCAATATGTTTGAATTTTTCAGAGCGAGAACCAAAGACGCAATCACTAGCTTCAAGGCGGCTGATTCAATCAAAGACGTAGCCAAGATGCACCACGATGTTATTGTGGCGTGTTTACAACGATTCGGGCCATTGGGCAAAGATGGTATTTCCAACTACACAGGACTGCAAAGCAATCAGGTTGCCAGGCGCATGAATGAGTTGGAAAAGATGGATTTAATTGAGTTAACTGGAAAACAGGTAACGTCTAACAGCGGCAGGGCAGAGCGTGAATGGCGCTTTAAACCTAAACAGCAAGATTTATTAACCAAAGTTTATTTTTCTGACCTATGAAAACAGTATTAGCCCCAAACGCACCTTGGCCTAAACCTTCAGACTTTAAGTATCGAAGGACTGGCTGGCGGAAGGCTCAGATTGCAAATTTGGATTACTTTGCTGAAACCCACAATGAGTTGCTTCAACCACCTAAACGTGGTCAAGGCAACCCAAATGCAGGAAAAAACTTCCAAAAGTTTAATCTTCGATTTTTTTAATGACGTAGGTGGAGACGGTCACAGCTTCGTCTTCATCTTCTTCGTCTTCTTCTTCTATTTCTTCTTCGTCATCAAATTCAGCAACTTGCTCATAGTCAGCAGCCCAGCCGTTTTCTTGCTGGAACTCAATAAACTCGCGGATTAGTTCAATCTTGTCAAAGTCTGAAGTCTCAATAGTTACCTTCTCATCACCACCCCAAGCCGAAATGTCAATTTCAATTTTGTACATGATTAGTCCTTTAAACATCAATAATTTGCCCACGAAACTCAATTTGCCCATCAGCCCACTTGTGAACTAACTCAGGCCAGAGAAGTTTCCCATCTTTAAATGACAGAACGGCGAAACCCGATCTCCAGTTAACAGGCGCGTCTTCCAAATAGTCCATGAATTGTGGGCCATCTGTCTCAGCAAGTGTACCCGTATCAACCCCAAATCTGTTGCCGTTGTAGTCGGCGTAAGGTGTTACTTTAAGGCTGTGTAGATGGCCTGTAACCATCGTTTTACCGCTTCCAACTGTGTTGTTGTGGGTAGCATGAATACCGCCCTTCCAGCGGTGTTTAACGACCACATCATCAGTCACCCAACATGACCAGCAGGGTTTCCACGCAGGAAAATGGTCTTTAAGGGAAAACCCTTTAACTTGTTCGTACTGCGGCGCGTTGGCTGCAAGACGATTCTCAAACCTAGCGTCATGATTGCCAAGTGTCCAAACCAACTGGACATTGTGACGGGCGGCTTTGGCGGTTTCCTCAATTTCACCCATTGCTAGATCACAGGCTTTTAATTCCTGAATGACAGTAGGTGTTGAGTCCCAACCAATACGAGGATGACGGCTAATGGAAGCACCGTCAAAAACATCCCCGTTAGCAATAACTGCCTTCGGTTGCAGTTCCTTAATAGCCCATAACAGACCACGATAAGCAGTAGTGTGAATACCTGGCCAAAAATGTGAATCAGAGAAAATAATGACAGTTCCATTTTCTATCCCCAAATTAGCCCTAGCTGGATTCTTTGCAGATTGCTGCAATCCCCTAAACTGATCTGCCCTTGTTGAAGGGTTTTCTAATGGAATGTTTCGTCTTTCCTCAATGCGCCTGCGTCTGGCGTTTACCTTGCGCAAGGATGTGCCAAGAATTTCAGCAATCTTTTGGGTTGAGCCGTGAACCTTCCACAGTTCAATAAACTCATTTTCTGAACATAACGGTCTAGGCATATCAATCCTTCAGTTTAAGTCGCCAAAATAAAGTGCCAGTAGCACCCCAAGGTTTACTCGGTTCAAACAGCTTAAAACCACAATTGATCAGACTGTTTGAAGATGCAGGGTTAAGATATGTATCGGTAATGAGCCAGCGCCAGCCTAATGCTCTGGCTTGGCGAATCCGCGCTCGAATAAGTCTTTTCTGAATTCCTTGTCCACGATGGCAAGATAGAACGCCTGCGCGACACAAATAACCAGTATCACCCCAGCGAACACTAGGAACAAGACCCGCAAAAGCGCATGGCAAATTGAGTGCGTCATAAACTATCCACCACCAGCCCGTTGTTGTATTAAAAGGTGTATCAAAAGGTAGGCACTTTTTTTGAAGTACCTGCAATTCTTTCTGTATTTTTGAACAGCGAATGTCTACGCGCTTGATTTTCATAAGCGCATTAGACGTTTTCAGTATGAACTATTTATGAATAAGCGCGTGTGCCAGCTTTATCAATAATAAGAGCTTGTTTGCGTGGTGCTGTTGCAACGGTATTTGGAATAGAAATGTGCGTCCATCCACCTCCTGTTGGCGTTGCAAACTCACGAATCACTTGGTCGTAAGCAATGCCAGACGCAATGATGGCCTTCACAACTTGATCAGGGGTCATGCCTGGCACACGAATGTCGGCAGCGCAACCAATACGGTGCTGGCTTGTGTCCTTAGAACCCACAGCATCATTGACCTGTTTACATCTAAAAGCTGAATTGATCATGATTGGCTTGCCAGCAAGCACAACTTTGACCTGTTCTAAAAAGTCAGCCAAGCGCACTAAATTAGCCAACTCTGCGTCATTAGGCGTGTTGTCAAACTCGCGGTGGTCGGTATGCGTAAGTTCAGCAAGAGTGAAATGTGGAGTTAGTTGCATATTAGTGTTTATGGCTTGCGCCAAAGTAGTAAGACAAAACCATAACCAAAGCACCATCTAAAGTGCCAAGTACGCGAATGATGATTTCTCGCATTTCAGTTGCAACAACGTGTGTTAGCAAGTGATATTGAATCAATCCCCATGCAATCACAACAATGATGGCTAAAACAGGCGTGACCGATTTATTTAAGATTGGCGCGTGTTCGCTAGTTGCCAAAGCCATTTCGTTTTTACGCGCTGAATCACGGTCAGCAGCATCTAACTTGGCATATTCCAACTCCAATTCTGCCAGCTTTTGTGCAGCCGCAGGGTCGCCCAATATAGCTTTAGCCACAGCCTCAACAGAATCAGAAACGCCAAACTTAGCAGCCAGAGCGCTAACGGCAGCACCGCCCAATGGCCCAGCAACCGCTGTCGCCAATGTTGGTGCGATACCTTTGAGCAAATTGAATAAATCATTCATCATCTTTCCTTTCAAAAAGTTTTTGCTTACGTTCAAGCTGTT
>Ga0209088_10000347_pt1 | contig 33867 bp, 26 predicted proteins | sample S_140625_EF_Meta_FD_187324 | JGI IMG/M metagenome (GOLD analysis project Ga0209088, IMG submission 187324) | Freshwater microbial communities from Lake Simoncouche, Canada to study carbon cycling - S_140625_EF_MetaG (SPAdes) (version 2) | ecosystem: Environmental > Aquatic > Freshwater > Lake ... | reverse complement strand
TATTGATGCCGATTCCAACCACCTTCCTTACGCGAACTTGAACCACAAAAAACTTTTCATTCAAGGCATTACCACTGCTGGCAAACCATTTCGACCCAGTGATTGGGCGGAGCGTCTGTGTGGAGTGATGGCTAGCTTTCGCCCTCCAGGAGACTCTGGAGACCCTCGCTTCACCTATTCACCTTATGTCACACCAGTCGTGATTGCAACAGTGAAATGCGTTGTTATTGATACCAGACTGGGTGATCTTGATCCAAGAGCGCTGGACTTTGTCACAAACTTTGCCAAAGACAACAATCTACCGATCGAAGAGGCCTGTGAGTTTGAACCCAAACCACAAACCCAGTCCTAAAAACAAAAACCCGCTCTGATAAGGAGCGGGCTTAGGTCGAAATCATTTCGACCAGCCTAAAACTACGTATGTATTACGCTGCCATTGCCTTAATAGCTGCGGACAAACGTGACTTCTGACGTGATGCAGTATTTTTGTGAGCAATCTTTTTGTCAGCAATCTTGTCGATTGTTGCCTGAGTTGCTGCAAATACTTTCGCAGCAGCCGCTTTGTCACCAGTTTCGATCGCTTTACGAACTGCCTTAATGGAAGTACGGAGCTTTGAACGCAAACTGGAGTTGTGCTCATTCTGTTTTACTGCCTGGCGTGCGCGCTTGCGCGCTTGTGCTGTATTAGCCATCTTTAAACCTTGCCTCTATAAATTGCAAAATGCGATTAGTTAAAAATCCTGCGGTCTTGCCAGATTCATAAGCAAGCTCGCCAAAACCCAAGATTTTACATTAAAGGGGCAAAAAAGCCCAGCCGACCGATAAATAGGTGAAAATCGGCTCATGAACCTGCTTTCTGCTGCCGCCAAGGTGAGCTCCCTCACCATGCTGTCCCGTATTACGGGGCTGCTTCGGGAGACCCTGATTGCCCGTAGTTTCGGGGCCTCAGAGTGGACAGACGCCTTTAATGTGGCTTTCAGGATACCCAATTTACTGCGTCGTTTATTCGCTGAAGGAGCCTTTTCTCAAGCTTTTGTACCCATTTTGGGTGAAATCTCCAAGGATGGGGATCAAAAACAGGCTCAAATCCTCGTTAATGCGGTCGCCACGCTCTTATTTTGGGCTTTACTGCTCACTGTCTTGCTCGGGGTAATCGGCGCTCCCTTACTCATTCTGGTCATTGCTACGGGATTTAGTGGGGGGCCAGCCTATGAGGCTAGTGTAGTCATGACCCGAATCATGTTTCCTTACATTGGGCTGATTTCCCTGGTTTCACTGTCAGCGGGAATTCTGAATACTTTCCAGCGTTTTGCTGTCCCGGCTTTTACTCCCGTTTTATTGAACCTGGCCTTAATCGGAAGTGCGCTATTTGTGGCGCCCCATCTAGAGCAACCGATCTACGCACTGAGCATTGGCGTACTCTTAGGTGGTGTCTTGCAATTAGCGCTTCAGATTCCGGCGCTCTCTCGTATAGGGCTTTTGCCACGAATTGGTTTATTACCTGGCGCTATCAAATCTGCCTTTGCAAATCCAGAAGCAAAACGGGTTTTGAAACTAATGGGGCCGGCAGTCTTTGCTGTGTCTGTTGCGCAAATCTCACTCATCATCAATACCAATATCGCATCACGCTTACAAACAGGAAGCGTGTCTTGGCTTTCTTATGCCGATCGCTTGATGGAGTTTCCTACGGCACTGCTAGGCGTTGCTTTGGGTACCGTGCTTCTGCCCAGCTTAAGTAAAGCCAATGCCAAAAATGACTTAGTTCACGCCGGTGAATTACTCATCTGGGGATTACAGCTGACATTTTTGTTGGCCGCGCCCTGTGCAATCGCACTCTTTATTTTTGGTGAACCGCTTGCAGCAGTGTTGTATCACTATGGCAAATTTAATACGCTCGATGTTTTGATGACACAACGCGCATTGGCCGCCTATGGTGTTGGGCTGATTGGACTCATTTTGGTAAAGATTTTGGCGCCGGGTTTTTATTCGCGCCAGGATATTCGGACCCCAGTCAAGATTGGTTTGCTGGTACTTGTCGCGACCCAGCTAGCTAACTTGATTTTTGTACCTTGGCTTGGGCATGCAGGTCTTGCACTTTCTGTTGGCGCTGGCGCCTGCCTCAATGCTGCCCTCCTATGGATTGGCCTTCATCAGCGGGGTGCCCTGCCTAGCTCGGCCTGGGCAAAATATCTTGGGCAGCTATTTTTGGCCCTGATCCCCTTCTCTGCAGTCCTTTTTTATGCTGCTGGCGCCCATAATTGGATCGCCCTTCAGGCGGAGCCTTGGACTCGCATTGGTCTTCTGGCTGCTTGGTTGGCCGCCGCTGCCATGGTTTACTTTGGCGCCCTGGGTCTAGTTGGAATTCGCTGGCAAAAATTCTTGCGTCATGCAAAATAGGACTTATGCCAACACAACAACTCGATTATTTCACTTCTTTAGTTGCTGAAGACGAACACTTACCGCTAACGGAAGCGGCTATCGCTGTTGCCCAACATGCGTATCCAGACTTAGATGTTCAAAGCGTCCTCGATCAACTGGATCAAATGGGCAATAAGTTGAAATCCCGAATTACTCCAGATACGCCCCAAATTCAGCGCTTACAAATTCTGAAGAATTTCTTTTATACCGAGTTAGGTTTTGGACCAAACCCAAATGATTTTTATGCGCCCGAGAATTCTTACTTGCACTATGTGCTTGAGAACCGTAGAGGCATTCCGATTTCACTCGCGATTCTGATGATGGAATTGGGGAATCAGATTGGCTTGAAGATTCGCGGTGTTTCATTTCCAAATCACTTCATGATGCGGATCTCCTTGCAACAAGGTGAAATTATCATGGACCCCCTCAACGGTGAATCACTCTCCAAAAATCAACTCCAAGAGATGCTTGATCCCTACCTCGATGCCAAGGGCTACCGCGGGGAATTGAGCCTGCCTCTAAATATCTTCCTACGGGCCTCTAACCCACGTGAAATCTTGTCTCGTTTCCTGCGAAATCTGAAAATGATTTACTCAGAAGATGAGCGCTGGGAGCGCCTGCTTGGAATTCAAGAGCGCTTAGTGATTTTGCTGCCAAACTCGATTGAGGAGGTTCGTGATCGTGGGCTGATCTTTGCTCAACTGGAATATTTACGCCCTGCAATAGCAGATATGCATCGCTACCTCAGTGAATCTCCGGAGGCAGAAGATGCTGGTGATATCCGCGAGCACATTGCTACGCTAGAGGGTCAGGCAAAGTTTCATTAAAGCTTAGGCCCCAATAGGAATCCTATTGCTTACGTTGAAAAATTTTGTAGAGGGCGGCAAAGACGACTGGAATGGCTGCAGCGCCAACGCCAATCAATACGATCACATTTAAGTTTTGACGAATGATGGGAATGTTGCCAAAAAAATATCCGGCAATGACTAAACCAAATATCCAAAGCACAGCGCCAGTGACATTGAAAAACTGAAAGCGCGAGAAGTTCATTTCCGATACGCCCGCAATAAAAGGGGCAAAGGTACGGAAAATTGGCAAAAAGCGCGCCAAGATAATGGTCTTGCCACCATGCTTCTCATAAAATTCATGCGTCTTAAGTAGCGCCCGCTGATCAATCCAGCGTGACTGACTACTAAACACTCGTTTACCAATCCAGCGGCCAATCAAGTAATTAACGGTATTGCCTGCTACTGCAGCAATAAACAATCCAATGCATAGAGTCCAGATATTGAAATGCTCGGTAGCGCAATAAGCCCCGGCAATAAACAAGAGGGAATCGCCTGGTAAGAATGGAGCAATCACTAAACCTGTTTCAGCAAATACGATTGCAAATAGCAAGCCATAAGCCCAAGGGCCATATTGCGCAATGACTACATCTAAATGACGGTCAATGTGTAGAAATAAATCACTGAGTTGTAAAAGGGCATCCATCCACTTGCACTCCAAATATTGGCTTGATGCGGATATTAACAGGCTCTTATAATCAGGCATGCAAACTGAACCCTACATTCAGCATATGCATGTTCCAGAGACTAAGCCGGTACTTTGTATTGTTGGCCCTACTGGTGCAGGCAAAACTCATCTCGCTATGCTACTTGCCGAGCATGCTAAATCCATTGGCTTGACCATCGAACTCATCAGCATGGATTCAGCCTTGGTTTATCGCGGTTTAGATATTGGCAGTGCAAAACCGACAAAAACAGAACAGGCGTCTGTCACCCATCACCTCATTGATATCTTGGAGCCTACTGAGGTCTATTCGGCTGCACGCTTTGCGAAAGATGCAAAACGGCTCTGCGAAGAAATTCGCAGCAGAGGAAATATTCCTATCATTGTTGGGGGTACGATGTTGTATTGGCGTGCTTGGGCGTATGGACTCTCCTCCTTGCCGCCAGCCAATCCAGAAATTCGTGCGCGACTGGATCAGGAAGGCAAGGCCGTTGGCTGGCCAGCGATGTACACCAGACTTGAAGCAGTCGATCCAGAAACGGCGGCACGCCTAAAGCCCAACGATTCACAACGGGTACAACGCGCTTTGGAAGTATTTGAGATTACTGGCAAACCTATGTCTACATTATTAGCCAACTCACCCAGTGAGGACGGTAGAGAGGGTTCAAGCATTCCAGCCTGGATTGATTTAGTTTCTCTTGAGCCTAGTGATCGCGCACGACTTCATGCCAATCTAGAAAAACGTTTTGATGAAATGCTGGCTGCTGGATTTATGGATGAAATCAAAACCTTACGTACTAATCCAGGTTTGCACGCAGACTTACCAGCAATTCGTTCAGTAGGCTATCGACAAGCATGGGAGTTTTTAGAAAATCAAATTGACTTTGATCAGATGCGCTACAAAGCTTTGGCAGCCACTAGGCAGCTAGGTAAACGACAACTCACTTGGTTACGCGCAATCGCTGGCAGAAAAACCTTTGATCCGTTCAAGCCAGAAGAGCTCAAGGCAGCATTGGATTACTGCAAAGGTACTTTACAGAAATAAAGCGCTGATCGTTTTAGATCACGATGGTTTGTGGCGCATCTTTAGGACGCTCGACTACTTCACCAACAGTCCACACTTTTAAGCCTTGTACGCTCAATGATTTGATTGCAGTTTCTGCTTGAGCTGGGGAAACAATCACCACCATCCCAATGCCGCAATTAAACACACGAACCATTTCTGCATCGGCAACGCCACCCTTCATTTGCAACCAACGGAAAAGTTCTGGCATCTGCCAGCTATCGCGATGTAATACCGCTTGGATATTTTCTGGAAGAACACGAGGCACGTTGTCGACTAGACCGCCACCAGTAATATGAGCCATACCCTTGACATCAATTTCAGAAATCAGTTTTAAGAGGGGCTTTACATAAATCTCGGTTGGAGCCATCACCACATCACCAAGAGGTCGACCGCCTAAATCATCGCTTGGTTTCGCACCTACGCGCTCAATAATTTTGCGCACTAAAGAGTAGCCATTGGAATGGGCACCACTCGAAGCAATAGCCAATACAACATCGCCAGGAACAATCGTATTACCAGTAATGATTTTGGATTTTTCTACCGCACCGACTGCAAATCCAGCCAAGTCATACTCACCTGGTGGATACATGCCAGGCATCTCAGCAGTTTCACCACCGATGAGAGCACAGCCAGATAATTCGCAGCCTTTAGCGATGCCACCAACAACTGTCGCTGCAGTATCCACAGTGAGCTTGCCGCAAGCAAAGTAATCCAAGAAAAAGAGGGGCTCTGCACCTTGAACCAAAATATCGTTCACGCTCATCGCAACTAAATCTTGACCAATGGTGTCATGGCGATTCCACTCAAAAGCTAATCGAAGCTTGGTCCCCACACCATCGGTACCGGCCACTAAAACCGGCTCCTTGTAGCGCTTAGGAACCTCAAAAAGAGCTCCAAAGCCACCGATTCCAGCCAAAACACCCTCGCGCATCGTTTTCTTAGCCAGCGGCTTGATGCGGTCGACTAAATCATCCCCAGCGTCAATATCGACGCCAGCATCGCGGTAAGAAAGGCCTTTTGATGGGGAATTAGTAGATGAAGTCATGTCAGAGTCGGAATATTGGTGAAAAATGTCACTTGGTCAGTAGAATCATTGAATTCTAGAGGATTACTTGTAATGGCTGAAATTTTTACCCCTTTTCTGACTGCCTTTATTTTGGCCTACATCCTAAGGCCTGCTTTTCTATGGCTGGGAAGGCTTCGCCTGCCAAGCTCATTAGCAGCCCTACTCACTGTAGTCTTAGGCTTGGGTGTCCTGATTGCAATTTTGGGACTCTTTATTGCTCTCCTCAAAACTGAGCTGCCTTTAATTAAGGCGCAATTGCCTGGGTGGATTCAAAATACGCAAGCATGGCTTGGGCCTAAATTAGCTGAATTTCATATTGAGCTTGATTGGGGAGCCTTAAAAACAGCCGCCACTGACAAAATTTCAACGCATCTAAGCGATAACGCTGATGCACTCATGACCAGCACTTTTGAAACTGTACTCATGTCTGGCAGCTCAGTCATTGCTGGCTTTGTAAATTCTATTTTGATTATTTTTGTGATGTTCTATTTACTTATCGACTGGGATCACTTCTTTGGAATGATCAAGAAGATAGTTCCATTACGCGCTCAAGAAACCATTCATCACCTTGCAATGCATACCGATGGCTTACTCTCGCAATATTTAAACGGCATGATTATTGTGATTTCCATCATGTCTGTTTTCTATAGCATTGGTTTAAGCCTTATTGGTATTCAAGGGGCAGTGGCTTTAGGCATCTTTACTGCGCTCATGATTGTGATCCCCTATATTGGTATTGCATTAGGATTTTCCCTCGCTATTTTGTCAGCCTTACTGCAATTCGGTCCTCAATACGAAATGATTGCCGTACTTGCTTTATATGGTCTTGGCCAATTCCTAGAAGGCTTCGTGCTCACACCCCGCCTAGTAGGCGAGCGCATTGGTCTTCATCCAGTTGCAGTGCTATTTGCTTTACTACTATTTGGAAAACTGTTTGGTTTTTTCGGTGTACTACTGGCATTACCAATTAGTGCCGTGAGCTTAGTATTGCTTCAGTACCTTTGGTCTGTGTATACGCAAAGCTCTTGGTATCAAAAATAATTTCGCAGTAATGAATACACCCCCGCTTCCAAGACAGTTTGCTTTAGATCTCAGCCATACTCCCAAAGCTAGTCTCGACAATTATTTAGCTAGCAAAGATCTGGCACTACTGTCTGCTTTGCAAAGGCTTTGCAAAGGCTGGCAAGAGAATGTCATCAATCAAAGCGGCAATCCACTGAATCATCGCTGGATTTATTGGTGGGGACCAGAAGGATCTGGACGCACCCATTTACTTGAGGCAATGACAAATGCTGCTGAAAATCTAGGTATTGAGTACTTTTTTCTCAATCCTAAAGAGCCCGCCTCCTGGGTCCGTCTTGAAGAAAAAATGAGCGCGCTGGCGCAAGGTGATGTGCCCTCGGTCATTGCTGTCGATGATGTAGATGCTTTAGATGAGCGCTCAGTGGGCGCCCTGTTTCGCATTCTCAATGGCGTTCAGGCAAGTAAACATATTCATATCTTCATGGCAGGCAAGGCTGCCCCAGCCAGTTTGGATTTGCGCGAAGACCTTCGGACCCGCTTAGGATGGGGTTTGGTCTTTCAAACACAACTTTTGGATGATGATGAGAAAATACAAGCCTTAGAACAAGCAGCTAAGGCGCGAGGATTGGTTTTATCCCCAGATGTATTACCTTGGTTGCTAAATCGTTTTTATCGCGATATGCCCAATTTAATGGCCTTGATTGATGCTTTGGATGCTTATTCACTAGAAACAAAACGTGCTGTAACCTTGCCGCTCGTGCGCGAGCTTTTGCAGCCAAAATAATTTACTTGATATTCAATTTGTGACCCAGTTAGCCCTTTTCGATTTAGATTACACCCTCCTACCCTGCGATAGCGATTATGAGTGGGGGCAGTTTTTGGCACGCATCGGTGTAGTCGATAGCGAGCATTACGCCAAACAAAATGAACGCTTCTATCAGGACTATAAAGATGGCAAGCTTGATATTCACGCATTTCTCCGCTTTGCCTTAAAGCCGCTTTCGGAACATTCACGCGCCCAACTCAAAGACTGGCATGATGCCTTCATGAAAGAAGTGATTCATGGTCAACTCCGTCAACAAGCACTCGACTTGGTAAAGCGTCATCAAGACGCTGGGGATCTTTGCTGCGTTATTACCGCAACGAATAGTTTCGTGACCCGCCCGATTGTGGAAAGTTTTGGCATTGAACATCTAATTGCAACTGAACCGGCCACTATCGATAATGACCCTTTGGCCAACTACACAGGCCATGTAAAGGGTATCCCCAATTTTCGGGAAGGCAAGGTTCAAAATTTACACGCTTGGCTGGCGACCCAAAACCTCTCTTTTGATCAGATGCCACACAGCTATTTCTACTCTGATTCCATGAATGATCTTCCCTTACTGGAGGAGGTCAGCAATCCCGTTGCTACCAATCCAGATGAACGTCTGCGCAATGAGGCCAATAAACGCAACTGGCCCATTCTTGAGTTGTTTGCATGATCACCAAATTCATCAAACGTATCTTGCGGCGCGATCCTATGGTCAAGCATACGCAAGCGAATCACACTGGAGCGCCAAAACGTATTCCTAAAAAAGCCCATCGTATTGATCCGCATTTACTCTCAAAGAATGCCGTGAAAGTAACGCACACGCTTCAACAAGCTGGGTTTGAGGCTTTCATTGTGGGTGGCGCAGTCCGTGATCTAGCCTTAGGAATTGGCCCAAAAGATTTTGATGTAGCAACTAATGCAACGCCAGATCAAGTGCAAAGACTGTTCCGTAAAGCGCGCCTGATTGGCCGGCGCTTTCAGATTGTGCACGTGACTTTTTTTGGTAAAGGTCATCCTGAGATTATTGAAGTCTCTACCTTTAGAGCGTTACTAGATAACGCCGGCGATCATGTGGCTGAAAGTGGTCGGATATTGCGCGATAACGTCTGGGGCTCACAAGGTGAAGATGCTGCCAGAAGGGATTTCACGATCAACGCAATGTATTACGACCCCTCTAGCGAGACCGTTCTCGACTATCACGGTGGTATGGCAGATATGCAAAAGAAAACTTTGCGCATGATTGGTGATCCCGCAAAACGGTATCGTGAAGATCCGATACGGATGCTCAGAGCCATTCGCTTTGCCGCTAAAACTGGCTTTACCTTAGATACAGCAACGCGTGCGCCGATTGCAGAACTCAGCGATCTTTTACAAGATGTGCCCTCAGCTAGACTCTTTGATGAAATTCTCAAATTACTCATGTCGGGATATTCCTGGGCTGCAATTCAGGGATTAAGAGATGCAGGACTTCATCATGGTTTGCTCCCGCTACTAGATCATATTTTGGATAGTGGAGAGAGCTCTAGGGGCGCAAATGACTTTGTGAAGCTCGCATTAGCCAATACCGACCAACGCATTCAATCGGGCAAAAGTGTTTCTGCTGGATTTTTATTTGCCACTTTGCTTTGGCCGGATCTGCTCAAGAACTGGAAAGCCAATATTGCCAAAGGGATCTCCAATATTGCTGCACTAAATAGCGCCATGGACGATACGATCGCGACCCAAAGTAGTGGCATGACGATTCAACGGCGCTTTGAGACTGATATGTGCGAGATCTGGTCAATGCAACCGCGCTTTGAAAAACGGGTGGGGCGCTACCCCTACCGCCTCATTGAATCTCCCCGCTTTAGGGCTGGGTATGACTTTATGCTCCTGCGCTGCGCTACTGGAGAGCAAAACCCCAGTATTGGTAAATGGTGGACGGATTTCATTGCTGCCGATCCGGCAGGACAAGAAGCGCTGATGGCTGCTGCTAAGACAGAACTGGGCAGTAGCGCAGGCTCCTCTACTAAACGACGTCGTCGCAGAAAACCTAAATCTGACTCATCCCCCGAACCTGAAGCAGCTTAAGCAAACTTAGAGAAATTTCAGTAAAGTAGTTCTATCTCTAGTTTGGAGTCGTATGGCACGAGCTTTTATCGGATTTGGTGGGAATATCGGCGACACACGTCAGATCATTACTGACGCGATTGTTTGTCTTGCCTTGCGCTCTGAATTGCAAATTCTGGCCAAAAGCTGCTTCTATCAAAGTGCGCCATTAGAGGCTACTGGTGACGACTACATCAATGCAGTTATTGAAATCGAAACCGAGCTCACCCCTTATGGCCTCCTCCATGTCTGTCAAGTGATTGAAAAAGAGTTTGGCAGAGAGCGCCCCTATTCAAATGCGCCCCGCACACTTGATCTCGATATTCTATCTTTTGAGGGTGTTACTCAAAACGAAACTGAGCTGATGCTGCCTCACCCCAGAATGATTGAACGTTCTTTTGTACTTCTCCCACTCTTAGAAATAGCCCCTGATTTCTTTTTACCAAATCTGGGTGCACTGAAGAGCTATTTACCCAAAGTGGCTGATCAAAAAATTGAAAAACTACCCTGCAGGAACTGTAATTGTGGGGAAAAAGACGTTTATAGCCCAGCGTCGCATTAATTCATTAAACTCTCGCCATGGGTTACCTTCAAGGCGAAAAGCCAATCACCATCTCTAATCTACTCGCTATGCATGCTGAGCGAGAGAAAATTACTATGCTCACCGCATATGACTCGACTATGTCGGCGTTGTTAAATCGCTGCGGGGTCGAGACGATCTTGATTGGCGACTCCTTAGGGAATGTGATTCAAGGCCACTCCAGCACAACGCCAGTTACCGTCGAGCAAATGGTTTATCACACTGAATGTGTGGCTCGGGCTAATACACATGCATTTTTGATAGCCGATCTTCCATTTGCAAGTTATGGCGATCCAGTGCAAGCACTTGATTCTGCGGCAGAGCTCATGCGTGCCGGCGCTGATATGGTCAAGCTAGAAGGCGGAGATTGGCAAGTCGATATTATTCAATACCTAGTGGAGCGCAGCGTTCCTGTTTGCGCACACCTAGGTTTACTTCCACAATCAGTTCATCTTCTGGGTGGCTACAAAGTACAAGGTAAATCTAAAGATGCCGCAAGTCATATGCTTGAACAAGCACTTGCTTGCGAAGCAGCTGGTGCGCAAATGCTAGTTCTTGAAGCCATTCCTTCTTCGCTTGGAGAAAAGATTACCAAAGAACTCCATATTCCGACCATCGGAATTGGCGCAGGACCGGATTGCTCTGGTCAGGTATTAGTTTTACAAGATATGTTGGGCATCAGCCCAGGCAAACCACCTAAGTTTGTCAAAAACTTTATGGATGGCCACAGCTCGGTCGAAGCTGCCATTAAAGCCTACGTCCGCGAAGTCAAGTCCGGAAAGTTTCCCGGACTAGAACATGGTTTTGCGGGTTAACGGATTCTTAACTAAAGAAGCTCTTCACGCCATCAAACCAGCCCTTTTGCTGTGGGCTGTGCTTATCTCCACCGGATTTCAGGCTCTCATCAAACTGTGTCAGCAATTTTTTCTGCTCATCAGTTAGTTTCACTGGTGTCTCAACTAAAACGTGCACAAAAAGATCGCCCACTAAAGTGGAGCGCAATCCTTTAATACCTTTGTTACGCAAACGGAATGTTTTACCGGTCTGCGTACCCTCTGGAATCGGAAACTCAACGCGACCTGATAAGGTTGGAACCTCGATCTCACCACCAATGGTTGCCGTTGCAAATGAAATCGGCATTTGCACATGTAAGTCACTTCCATCACGCTCAAATACTGGATGTGGCTTAACCCGAACTTCTACATAGAGGTCGCCTGAAGGCCCGCCGTTAATGCCAGGCTCGCCATTGCCAACTGAGCGCACGCGCATACCATCATCAATACCCGCTGGAATTTTAATTTCAAGAGTTTTCTGTTCTTTATGCTTACCGCTGCCATGGCAAGTTTTGCAAGGCTTCGGAATGTACTCTCCAGTACCGCGGCACTTAGGGCAAGTCTGTTGCATCGAGAAGAAACCTTGTTGCACACGTACTTGGCCATGACCATCACAGGTAGAGCATTTTTCTGCTTTTGTACCAGGCTCAGCACCAGTACCGTGACAAGGCTTACAGTTACTCCAACTTGGTACACGAATTTGCGTTGTATAGCCCTCAGCAGCTTGCTCAAGAGTGATATCCATGTTGTAACGAAGATCAGCACCCTTATAGACCTGCGGACCGGAGTGACGTCCACCACCTTGGCCGAAAATATCGCCGAAGATATCGCCAAAGGCATCGGCAAATCCACCGCCACCACCAAAGCCTCCACCCATTGAAGGGTCAACACCAGCATGACCATACTGGTCATAGGCAGCGCGCTTATTGGGATCGGTGAGTGTTTCGTAGGCCTCTTTGGCTTCTTTAAATTGGGCTTCAGCCGTTTTACTATCAGGGTTGCGATCAGGGTGATACTTCATTGCCATTTTGCGATAGGCTTTTTTAAGCTCTTCATCGCTGGCACCTTTTGCTACGCCCAGTACTTCATAAAAATCGCGTTTACTTTTAGACACAGCCAATTCCTCTCAACAACCTGAATGACACAAGTCGGCGCGAGGCCGACTTGTTATTTAAGCACTTCAAAAATACGTTAATCAATACGTCTTTTTAACATTAAATGACTTGATTATTTCTTGTCATTAACCTCTTTAAAGTCAGCATCGACGACATCAGCATCTGGGGCTGCTTGTTGCGCACCACCAGGTGCTGCGCCAGGCGCGCTGCCGCCAGCTTTCGCTTGTTCAGCAGCCATCACCTTTTCGCCTAGCTTCTGACTTGCTTTACCTAAAGCTTCCGTCTTCGCCTCAATGGCAGGCTTATCGCTGCCCTTAATGGCTTCATCCAACTCTTTCAGGGCTGCTTCAATCGCCTCTTTCTCGGCAGCTTCTAGGCTAGCACCATGCTCTTCCAGGGCCTTCTTGGTAGAGTGAGCCAAGGCATCGGCAGTATTTCGAGCCGTTACCAACTCAAGCACTTTCTTATCTTCAGCAGCATTGGCTTCAGCATCTTTTACCATGCGCACAATCTCTTCTTCGGTCAAACCAGAGTTAGCCTTGATGGTGATCTTATTCTCTTTGCCAGTGGTTTTGTCTTTTGCAGTGACATGCAAAATACCGTTGGCGTCAATATCAAAAGTCACCTCAATTTGAGGCATGCCACGTTGTGCTGGTGCAATACCTTCGAGGTTAAATTCACCAAGCAACTTATTTGCAGCAGCCATTTCACGCTCGCCCTGAAAACATTTAATGGTTACAGCAGGCTGGTTATCTTCCGCAGTGGAATAAACCTGTGAATGCTTAGTAGGAATTGTCGTGTTCTTTGGAATCATCTTAGTCATCACGCCACCTAAGGTTTCGATACCTAAAGATAACGGGGTAACGTCCAAGAGCAATACGTCTTTACGATCCCCAGACAATACCGATCCCTGAATTGCAGCACCAACAGCAACCGCCTCATCAGGGTTAACGTCTTTGCGCGGCTCTTTACCAAAAATTTCTTTTACTTTGTCCTGAACTGCAGGCATGCGGGTTTGACCACCAACCAAAATGACATCATCAATATCGGCAGTGCTCACACCAGCATCTTTAATCGCAGTTAAGCAAGGACCAGCCGTACGGGTGATCAACTCTTCTACCAAGGACTCTAATTTAGCGCGGGTGAGCTTCAAATTTAAGTGCTTAGGACCACTAGCATCAGCTGTCACATAAGGTAAATTGATTTCAGTTTGCTGTGCAGATGACAACTCGATCTTGGCTTTTTCAGCAGCATCTTTTAAGCGCTGCAATGCCAACACGTCTTTACTTAAATCTACACCCTGTTCTTTTTTGAACTCAGCAATGATCCAGTCAATAATGCGTTGGTCAAAGTCTTCGCCGCCCAAGAAAGTATCACCATTGGTAGAAAGTACTTCAAATTGCTTCTCGCCATCTACGTTCGCAATTTCAATAATGGATACGTCAAAGGTACCGCCACCTAAGTCATACACGGCGATCTTGCGGTCTACCTTGTCTTGCTTGTCTAGACCAAATGCCAATGCTGCAGCAGTAGGCTCATTGATAATGCGCTTGACATCTAAACCAGCAATACGGCCAGCATCTTTAGTAGCTTGACGCTGGCTATCATTAAAGTAAGCAGGAACAGTAATAACAGCTTCTGTCACTTCTTCGCCAAGATAGTCTTCAGCAGTCTTTTTCATCTTACGCAAAATTTCAGCAGACACTTGTTGTGGCGCCATTTTCTTGTCGCGTGCTTGTACCCAAGCATCACCGTTTTCCGCTTGAATAATTGCATAAGGCATTAGACCAATGTCTTTTTGCACTTCAGGATCAGTGAACTTGCGACCCATTAAACGCTTGACAGCGTAAATAGTATTCTTAGGATTTGTGACTGACTGACGCTTAGCAGGCGCACCAACCAATACCTCACCATCTTCAACGTATGCGATGATCGATGGAGTTGTGCGACCGCCTTCAGCGTTCTCAACAACCTTAGGTGCATTGTTTTCAACGACTGAAACGCACGAGTTAGTGGTTCCTAAGTCGATTCCGATAATTTCCCATAATTGCTCCAAAAAATTAAGTTACTTTGTTGTACTTCTAATGTGTTTTCGGTAATCGCTACCGTCAATATTCCAATACCCACTAAATGGGGTCTAAAAAAGAGAATTCAAGGGCTGAAAAAGCATCAAAAAGGCAGAAATCTGCCTTTTTGATGCTTTTTTAGGGTTTTGACCCCTATTTTTTAATTTATTTCGGGGCACTCACGGTGACTAGAGCAGGTCTAAGCACCCGATCTGCCACGGTATAACCCCGCTGGAGCACTGAAACTACGGTATTGGCCTCTTGCTCAGAGGGTACTGAAGCAATCGCCTGGTGGTGGTGCGGATCAAATTTATCCCCCACTGCAGGATTAATTTCAGTCATGCGGCCCTTATCAAACGCAGATAAGAGTTGCTTGAGTGTAATTTCTAGGCCCTCTTTAAAAGCCTTAGCATCACCCGTGTCCGTACTTAAAGCTGCATACAAGCTATCAGTCACTGGCACCAAATGTTCGGCAAAACTCTCAATCGCGAACTTATGTGCCTTGGCGATATCTTCAACGGCGCGGCGACGAATATTTTCACCTTCTGCCTTAGCGCGCAAGAAGTTATCTTCGAGCTCGCCAATCTTTTGATTGAGCTCTGTAATCTCTTCCTCTGGAGTTTTGACAACAGCAACTTCAGGAGTTGCTTCAGCCGAGGTCTGCGCTGCTGAATTTTCTTGCTCTGAATTTGGATTTTCTTGTGTCATGGATGCTCATTCACTTTTTCTGTATTTTGCTCTACCTAAGTTGCCCTATTAAAGGCTAGTACTTTTCAATATTGGGACATTTTATTAAATTTCAAGTCTTAGATTTGTCAGCCAACTCTGCCCGCTCGGCGCGCAGAGTCAGCTCCTCTTTAGATTCTGTTCCCAAAGTCCATCCCAGTAAGTGCTGATAGGCTATGTCACGTAAAGCATTAATCCATTTTGGATTGCTATTTAAGCAGGGGATATAACGGTAATCATTACCACCATGGTCTAGAAATGTTTCCTTTGCTTCCATTCCAATCTCTTCTAATGTCTCCAAGCAATCTGCCGGAAATCCTGGGCAAAAAACATCTACCCGAGAGCAGCCTTCTTTTGCCAACTTCTCAATCGTTGGAGCGGTATAGGGCTTTAACCATTCCGCCTTACCAAAGCGAGACTGGAAAGTGACGATGTATTGTTCTGGCTCCAAACCTAAAGACTCTCCAAGCAAGCGACCTGTTTTCAGGCACTCGCAGTGATAAGGATCACCCTGCATTAAATTACGCTTAGGTAGGCCATGAAAAGACATAACAAAGCGATCGCGTCTTGCAAAATCTGGAGCGCCATCTTTGTCCCAGGCACTTAACACCTGATCTGCAAGTGCAGCAATATAAGCAGGATTATCATGGTAGTGCTTGACTATGCGCAGCTCGGGTTGATTTCTCCAGGTGCTCAGAACCCGAAAGACGTCATCAAAGCTAGAAGCAGTTGTAGTGGCCGAATACTGAGGGTACAAAGGTAATAGCAATAAACGCTCCATACCTTGCTCCTTCAGACCCTCCAAGACCTCTTGAGCAGAAGGCTTGCCATAGCGCATCGCTAAGTCGACTAAAACAGTATGGCCCTCTTCCGCAAACTTCTCGCCCAGCTCTTTGGCTTGCAAACGAGAATAGTGCATGAGGGGTGACCCCAGTTGCGGCAACCAAATCGATGCATATTTTTTGGCTGAGGTACTGCTACGAATCGGCAGAATAATGCCATTCAAAATGAACCACCAAATAAAGCGCGGAATTTCTACGACGCGCGGATCAGAGAGAAATTCTTTTAAATAAGCTCTCACTGCTTTTGGAGTTGGCGCAGATGGCGTACCTAAGTTCAATAGCAGAACTGCTGTCTTATTGACTCGTAGGTGTGGGTTCTGATTCAAAATATTTATCTTTAATAATCGATTGTTAGGAGCTCAGCGCCCCTGATAATAACTTGGAGGTGATATCCACAATTGGAATAACCCGGTCATAAGCCATGCGAGTTGGGCCAATGACGCCCAAAGTGCCAACGATTTGACCATCCACACTATATGGCGCACTGATCACAGCTAAATCTTCGTAAGGCAATAAATCACTCTCACCGCCAATAAAGATTTGAATGCCGTCGGCATGACTCGATACGTCAAGTAATTGCATGAGTACTGATTTTTGCTCCAGCATGTCAAACATCTTGCGCAGCTTGTCGAGGTTAGAACTTAAATCACCCACATTCAATAGGCGCCGTTCGCCAGAGAGCACCATATCACCCTGACCCATATCGTAGTCAGCAACGCCACTTTGGAGTGCCAAGGCCATCAGACCAGAAATATCTGCCCTTAAATTGTCTAGATCCGATTTGAGATGCAATCGTACTTGATCAAAACTTTTTCCAGCAAATTGCGCATTGATGTAATTACCAGCCTCAATTAATTGACTTGGCGTGTAATCCTGAGTTGTTGGCAAAATCCGATTTTGCACATCCCCCTCTGGAGTCACCATAATTAATAAGATTTTGCCTTCGCCTAAGCGTAAAAACTCAATATGCTTAAAAACTTGGGCTCTCTTGGGAGTCATCACAACCCCAGCAAAATGACTTAAGTTAGACAAAATCTGAGCGGCAGAACTCAAAACCCGTTGCGGGGAGTCTGGCAAGAGTCCTCTTTCGAGCTCGCGGGTGGCAATTTCCTCTAGGGGGCGAACCGTGACCATCGTATCTACAAATAAGCGATAGCCTCTAGGGGTTGGAATACGGCCAGCAGAAGTATGGGGGCTAGTAACTAGGCCCATATCCTCCAAATCAGCCATCACATTACGAATAGTGGCTGCAGAGAGGTCCAAACCTGAGAATCTCGATAGCGTGCGCGAGCCAATAGGCTGGCCCTCCTCGATATATCGCTCGATGAGGGTTTTAAGTAAAGCGCGGGAACGTTCATCCATGGTGGAAGGGATTTTATGCCTATGGTTTAATCGTTATATGTTAAGCCCATCCCCCAATTCCTCCAAGAAGGCATTTAGCCGGGTGGCACTCGTCGGCAAATTTCAGGCTGATGGCATTGAAGAGCACCTCAAAGACCTTGCCAAACTGGTCTTGGATCTTGGTTGTGAGGTTTTTATTGAGTCTGGCACTGCCACCCACCTTGGTTTAAAAGACTACCCCACCAAAAGACCCCAAGACTTTAGTGAATCAATTGACCTAGTTGTTGTCTTGGGTGGCGATGGGACCATGCTGGGTATTGCCCGCCAATTGGCAGGGAGCAATGTCCCACTCGTAGGAATCAATATGGGTCGTCTTGGCTACATGACGGATATTCCCATTCAGTCTGTACAAGATATATTGCCCAAAATCATCGCTGGCGAATATGAATCTGATACACGGACATTACTTGATGCTGTCGTCATTCGCAATGGTAAAGAAATTAATCGCGCATTAGCACTAAATGATGTTGTTGTGAATCGCTCCGCTATTTCAGGAATGGTGGAGCTAGCCGTACAAGTCAATGGCTCTTTTATGTACAACCAACGCTCTGACGGCTTGATTGTTTCTACTCCAACTGGCTCTACTGCTTACGCTTTATCTGCCGGTGGCCCTATTTTGCATCCCCACGTTCCAGGTATCTTGCTTGTTCCAATTGCCCCCCATTCGCTCTCCAATCGGCCGATTGTTTTGCCGCAAGATAGTGTTACGGTAATTGAGATAGTAAATGGACTTGAAGTCATTGTTAATTTTGATATGCAATCACAAACCAGTTTACAGAGCGGCGACAGAATTGAAGTACGTCAATCCGACAAAACCATTGCTCTTTTACACCCCAGCAATCACAGCGACTACAAAACTTTGCGTGAGAAATTGCATTGGAATGAATACCCGTCGACTTTCTGATGTCGAGTTCTTTGCTACGCTAATACATGCTTCAAACTATCTCACTTCGTGACTTCGTCATTGTTGATCAGCTTGAACTAGATTTTTCTGCTGGGTTTACCGTCCTGACCGGTGAAACTGGTGCTGGAAAATCTATTCTGCTCGATGCGCTTAGTCTAGTTTTAGGCGAACGCGCTGATAGCAGCCAAATTCGGGAGGGTAGCAGCCGTGCAGAAATCTCTGCTCTTTTTCAAATTGATCCAGAGCTTATTAAATCTTTTGGGCAATGGTTAGATGAACAAGGATTTCCACTTGAAGATCATGGCAAAAGCCTCTTACTTAAAAGAACCATAGAAAGTAATGGCAGAAGTCGCGCTTTCATTAACGGCAGCGTTGCTACGGTGACGCAATTACGTGAGGCAGGCGATCAACTGGTTGATATTCATGGACAACATGCTCATCAACTACTACTCAAGGGTGGCGCCCAACGCGAGCTACTAGATCGTCATGCCGGTTTATTACCCCTCGCTACTGAAGTGGCGCAGGCCTTCAAAACGCTGAGTGACTCTCTTCGTCGCTTAGAGCAAGCAGAAAATGCAGGGCAAGATATTGAGCGTGAGCGTGAGCGCTTAGAGTGGCAACTCGAAGAGCTTACTGAGCTATCGCCCCAAGAGAATGAATGGGCAAATATTCAAGGTGAGCATGCACGACTTGCCAATGGGGCCAAGATCATTGGCGGCTGCCAAGAAGCAATTGAAGCTTTAAGCGATGCCGATAACTCGATTGAATCTAGCCTCTCCAAAGTATGTAGCACTATTGGTGCATTAGCAGAACATGACCCAGCTCTAAACGACATTAGTGAAGCCCTAGAGTCCGCGAAAATTCAGTTAGATGAAGCAATTCATAGTCTCAATCGATACTTGCAAAAAGCAGATCTTGACCCAGCACGACTAGCCCAAGTTGAGGAGCGCATGCAAGCACTACACACCGCTGCTCGAAAATATCGTACTGAGGCTGATGTACTACCAGCGCTTCTTCTAGATACTACGGAACGTTTAGATGCTTTAACAGCATCCCAAAATATCGAGGCCTTACGTGAAAAAGTGCAGCAAGAAGAAGATGCTTATCTCAAGCTTGCAAAACAGCTCTCAAAAAAACGGGGTGGCGCTGCAGCCGAACTCGGAAAATTGGTTACCGATGCCATGCAAGATCTATCGATGGCTGGAGGGCGATTAGAAATAGCTTTGACACCACTCAGTGAAGGAGGCTCTCACGGTTTAGAGCAAATCGAATTCTTGGTTGCAGGGCATGCTGGTAGCACACCGCGCTCATTGGCTAAGGTTGCCTCTGGTGGCGAGCTTGCCCGTATTAGCCTAGCAATTAGCGTGATCACAAGCAAAGCCTCATTCACGCCTACTTTGATATTTGATGAAGTGGATGCAGGTATTGGAGGGGCTGTTGCGGAAACTGTTGGCAAGCTACTGCACCAATTAGGACAATCTCATCAAATCTTATGCGTGACACATCTACCTCAAGTTGCCGCACAAGGAAATCACCACCTGAAGGTCAGCAAATCACAGAGTGGTGATAAAACAATCTCGCAAGTGGAGCCCTTAGCTAGAGTGGAACGTGTTGAAGAAGTAGCACGTATGTTAGGTGGTGCAACCATCACCGATACTACTCGTCGCCATGCTCGCGAGTTACTCGGGCAAAACTAAACTTTCAGAACTTTACTCAGCATTGGAAGAGGCTTGAAATATTTGGAGCCAGAGTGCCTCAACAGCAGATCTGGCAGTCCTAAGTTCAGGCTCATTCTCTAGATTGATGCGGGTTTTTTCTGCGCCATCCAAACGCAAGCGATGTTGACGAGATCTCAAGAGACGGTAAGCATTACCAACGGAATCAGCTATTTTTGGATCCATTAAACCTGCTTCTCCAGCAATACGAAGCAAAGCAATATTGCCAAGATTACCAATTAGCTGTAGATGTTGATGTGAATAGGCTAGGACTAAGAACTGCACAATAAATTCAATATCCACCATACCGCCAGAGTCATGCTTTAAATCAAACTCAGTACTCACATTTGGATGGCCAGCATGCACTTTGCGGCGCATCTCTAAAATTTCAGCGCAAAGCTGATGAATATTGCGCTGCTGACTTAATACCTCGGAACGCACGAGATCAAACTCTAAGCCTACAGCCGGATTGCCAGCAGAAAAACGTGCCCTAGTTAAAGCTTGATGCTCCCAGACCCAAGCGGTGTTATCGCCCTCACGCAATTGATACTTTTTAAAAGCTTCAGTATCAGTCACTAAAAATCCAGCCGAGCCATTTGGACGAAGCCGCGTATCAATCTCAAATAAACTACCAGTAGAGGTAAACGCGGTTAACCAGTTAATCATTCGCTTAGCAAGCAGGGAATAAATTTCTTGCGCAGCGTAATCAGACTCTACTGATTGATACAAAAATACTAAATCCAAATCAGAGGCATAACCTAGCTCCTTACCCCCTAACTTTCCATAAGAAATAATGGCAAATGGTGCAAGGAAGTCTTTGGGTAAGCCAAATTTCTGAGCAACGCCCGGCCATACCCGCTCAAAAGTAGTCTTTAGCATGAGATCTGCCAGAGCAGATAAATGGTCGCTTACTTTTTCAACCACGAGAGGCTCTTTAACGCCAATTCCTAGGTCAGCTAAAAGCGTAATAAATGTCTCTGTATGGTGCGTCACGCGCAGAATATCCATTGCCTGCTCTGAACTATCACCATCAGTCATGACATCATCAAGGCGCATATTCAGATTGGTCTTGACGTCTCGCCAATATTCTTCGGGCTCTTCAATTAAAGCCTTCTCAGTTCCCGAATGAAGTAAGTGATCGAGTAGATGTGGATGCCGCGTAAGATACTGTGCACCCCATTGAGATGCCTTTAGCAAATCTAGTACATTTAAAAGCGCTCTTGGATATTCTGCCAAGATGGATAAATAAGCGCTGCGTCTTGCAATGGCTTCCAGTAAATCAAAAAAGCGCAACAAGGTTTGATCGGCATGAGTTTGATTGCCGCCGGTAAGCTGCAAACTCTCGGCAGCTTGACGTATCAAATTATCAAAGATGAGTCGACTCTTCTCGGGCAATTGTCTTTGCTTAGGGCTATCAACCCATCCACTCCAGCGCACAAGCGTTTGAGGGAAATAGTTCCCATCTGGCTCCCAACTAACATCAAGGGGGATAAGCTTGAGCCGTGAGCTGTCATCTAGCAAGAAAGCTTTTTCAAAAAGGCGAGCAACATGATTCTGATGAAAATCCAATTCGGCCATAAAAGATGTACCGTCATGACCAAGATCCTCTCCTGCCATTGATATTGCCAAGCGTGAGCGGACTAACTCATCATCTGGCAGGTAATGGGTTTGTTGATCATCCCAAGCTTGGATGCGATGCTCTAGGCGCCTTAAAAAGACATAAGCTGCCTTTAGGATATTGACTTCCTCTATGGGCAAGATTCCTAGTTGCCCAATCAGCGTAAGAACCTCTAAAGTAGGGCGCACCCTAAAGCGAGGGTCAGTACCACCTCGCATCAATTGAAACATTTGCGCCAAAAATTCAATCTCTCGGATCCCCCCGCGCCCTAATTTGATATCGCGTGAGCGACTCTGATGCCCGGCAGACCTCTTGTCCGCTTCACGCTGAATCTGTACATGTAAATCCCGGATTGAGGCAATCACGCCATAATCCAAATGTCGTCGATAAACAAATGGACGAATAAGTTGATCTAACTCCTTTGCATAGTAGTCATGCTCTAGTGAGCCTGGTAATGGTGCGATCAAGCGGCCTTTAATCCAGGCATAACGCTCCCACTCCCTGCCCTGAACTAAGAGATATTCCTCCAGCATGTCTAAGCTACAGACCAGTGGGCCAGAATCCCCATTGGGACGCAGACGCATATCCACCCGAAAGACAAAACCATTTTCATCATGCTCGGACAAGAGCTTCATCAAACGCTTACCCATACGAGAAAACCATTCATGGTTTGAAAGGCTTTTAGGTCCGCCTTCAGTCTCGCCCTCATGCTCATACAAGAAAATCAAATCAATATCAGATGAGAGATTGAGCTCAAGACCGCCTAATTTACCCATAGCTACAACCATGAGCGGCATCTCGTTATTATTCGGCTTGCTCCATGGAAGCCCAAATCGACTTTTCAAATCTTCACGAATATAGGCAATAGAGTCTGTCACTGCCAACTGCGCAAAATGGCTCAAGCCATGAGTCACCTCATCTAGACTCGCCATTCCATTCAGATCCCGAAACGCGATCCAAATCATCAGGCGCTGCCTAGCTAGCCGTAAATTAGCCATAAATTGCGCTTCATCCAGCGCCGATCCTTGCTGAGCAATTCCAGAGGTTTTCAGTAAATCTTGGATACCCTGGAAATCGACCTTTTGCTGCCCACAAGATCTCAGCCAGTCAATCCATTCAGGGTGAGCATTCAGCCAGCGCTGTGCATACGTGGAATGCCGCTGTAGAAACCCAATTTGCCCAGAAAAATCATCCATTCCCCCATCTTAATCCGTAGCCCAAATCTCATGGCAGAAGCTTGGCGATCGACTGAAGGCTGACGGATAATAGAGGCCATGCTGCAAAATATCATTCCGCCTCGCCTCAAGAGCGTGCTTACTAAACGTCCTCAAGGTTCTGGCGGGTCTTGGCGCAAACGTATCCTCATTATTTGCGGCCTTGTTTTAGCATTATTGCTAATTGGTCACTTTGGCATTCGCTACATTATTTGGCCCCAAATTGAGAAATCTAAAGTCTCAGTAGAAAGACTGATTAGTGCTCGCATCGGCGCAGATGTCGCCATGGATGATTTAAGGGTCTCTTGGACTGGCATTAGGCCCGATTTTGAAATCGATGGTCTACGCTTTAATGGTCCTGTCAACTCACAGCCCTTATTACAAATCGCAAAAATTCGTGGCGAGCTGAGCTGGAATTCCTTCTATCACTTGGCACCCTATTTTCATGAGCTCTACTTTGAAAACGCCCAAATTTATACCCAGCGTGATAACAAAGGCATCATCAGCATCGCTGGCATTCCTATTCATGGAAAGTCAAATGATCATGGACTGGAAAATTGGCTGCTGTCTCAAGATAAGATTGCCATTAGCAATGTCAAGTTGTTTTGGACAGATAATCTAGAAAAAAAACTCACTGCCTCTGTTGAGATTCAAAACCTAGATCTGAGTAACGGAATTCGTAGTCATCAGGCCTCGCTCAAAACAATCACGCCATGGACCAATGGCCCCTTAGAAATCAAGGCTGACTTCGTTCATCACCTTGGTGGTCAAGCTGGAAATTGGCGCGACTGGATTGGAACTATTTCCTGGGATGTGGCAGACCTCAATCTCAATCAAATTGCAAAAGATTTTTCTCTTCCACTAAATACCCTAGAAGGAAAGCTCAACTCTAAGGGAAAATTAAAAATAGATAACGGGCAACCCGATGGTGGTGAAGCATATGTAGCTGCAGATAATCTTGTTATTCAGCTGAAAAAAAATGAAGATGCTATTGCCTTGGGTAGATTAGAGACTAATCTCACTCAAGAAAATAATAGCGGCTTTATTTCAGTTACTACGAAAACGTTTGCTTGGCGAGATCTAGAGAGCTCTAAGAATGCGCCACTAGAAAATTTAAGTCCAATGACGTTTAGTTGGCGACCACCGGGGGCAGATGGCGAGATTAAAGAATTCGGATTTTCTTCGCCTAAAATTCTGGTTGAAGACGTTGCTCTATTCGCATTAAATCTACCCCTGTCTAAAAAAGTACATCAATGGATTAAAGCGTCTCAGGCCGATGGTGAGCTGCAAAATCTTGATATTCGTTGGTCCGAGAGTAAATCTCCGCTGTCGGCATTAAACATCCCCGGAGGCTTTTTCAAATCAAACAAACTTGATTTCTCTGTTAGCGCCAAGTTAGTTGATCTCAGCTTTGTTGGTATTGATAAAAATATGCCATCCGTTTCAAACCTCTCTGGATTTATCACCGGCAATCAGGATCAAGGAAGTTTCTCAATTAACTCCAATGATCTGGAAGTAAATATCAATGACTTACTAGCCGATCCTAAAATTAAACTAGATCGGGCGAATGGGCAGCTGAGCTGGGCTAAGAAAAAAGGTAACTGGGTCATCAATGCTAAACAGCTTGCTTTAAGCAATCCAGAAATTGATACAACTCTAGATATCAATTACGTTATTGGTGATCCTAAAAAGCCAGACCTCATGACTCTGGATATGAATTTCGCAAGAGCTGACCTAAGAACTGCATACCGATATCTACCCCTTGGGATGGGAAAAGATGCAAGGCTATACCTGAGTAAAGCATTCTCTTCGGGCAATATACAAAAGGGTAGCCTTCATATCAAAGGCGACCCCAATGGCGTCCCCTTCCCAAATAGAGCTAATGGAGAGTTCACTTTAAATCTGCCAATCATCGGAGCCACCTTCAGTCCTGTTCCATTGTTACCAAACAACCAAGGGGTCTGGTCTGCATTTAGCAAAGTGAATGGCGTAGTTACAATGCAAAACTCTCGCTTTGCGGTTGATATTTCTCAGGCGAATTACAAAGATGTTGCACTCAACCAATTTCATGCAGAAATTCCGAATGTCAGCGCACAACAATTAGTTTTATCGGTAAATGGCAATGCCCAAGGTAATGCACCACAGATGTTGGAGTATTTATTCGCCTCCCCATTTGGAAAAAAACAAAGCAAGTTAGAAAAAAATCTACGAGTTAGCGGGCCCATCAATCTTGACCTAGGCTTAAAGATACCTCTATCGAGCAATGATGATACTAATGTTGACATCAAGTTAGTCTTACCGGGCAATAAAGCGCAGTGGGCCAATTTACCTCCACTCGAAAACCTTAAGGGGAAAATTCGGATTACCGAAATTAATCCTGAGTTTGAAGATGTCACCGCTAACTTCTTAGGTGGCTCTCTGAAAATCGGCAGCTCTCCATCGACCCCAGGAAACCAAAACTTCAGCATTGCGGGCGATATTACCGCGGGTTTTATTAAGGGCTATCTCGTTAACACAATGAAAACTGAGTCCACCCCGCTACTTGAGGCAATAAGCGGATCTGCAAAATACGAGGGCACACTCAGCTTTAATAAAACTGGTAGCGAGACTAATCTCAAGTTTGATTTGCGTAATTGGGCGAGCGCTGCACCAGTGCCTGCGAAGAAATTGATGGGCGTACCAATGACGGGACAATTTACCCTTAAAACTGCGCCCAATACTCCATCTGGGGCAAATCGCCTTAGCTGGAACGGCAAACTTGGTGATATGTACACAGTTCAAGGAGACTTAAACAGTGATGATGAGTTCCGTTTTGCGATAGGCATAGGCGCACCACCGAACTTGTCTCAACCCGGGCTTCATCTCAACCTAGCAAGTAATGAACTCAATCTAGATGATTGGCTGGATTTTTTCAGAAAACAAAAGCAGAAAAATAACTCCTCTAAAGTAGATTATGCGAGTGAAAATAATATTTCTATTGCCGCACAGGTTAAGAAACTCACTTTGCTTGGGCGTAGCTGGCAAGATATGAATCTATCTACTGGCAATAAGAGTGGCATCTGGCAGATACGCATCAACTCGCCGCTCGCTGCTGGTCAAGTTCAATATCAAGCACCTAATCAAACTGATGTCAGTGGTCTTATTAGCGGCCATTTCAGTCGTCTCAAGGTTCCAGATGAGACCATCCTTGCGACGGATACTAAGAGCCTCCCTAAAGAAATCAACAAACCGCCCCAAAATAATAGCGCCAATAAAAGTAAGCTCTCACCCAATGCAATTCCAAGTCTAGACTTAACTATCGACTCCTTTAATTGGTCAACAATTGATCTTGGAAAAACCAAGCTCAAAACGAAGACTAGCAACAACCTTCTAACGATTGAGTCTATTCAATTTAATAATCCTCAGGGCAGCTCTACTACTACTGGGCAATGGATTGGGGCAAGCACAAATCAGCAGGAACATAGCAACCTCAATATCGATGCAGACATCAAAGATGCTGGCCTCATTATTGCCAAGTGGGGTTCACAAAAATCTGTTGAGGGTGGGCAAGGCAAACTCACAGCGAATGCAGAGTGGGATGGCTCACCCTTTAATCCGAAATATGAAACTCTTAGTGGCAAGGTCAATGTCAATCTTGAAAAAGGACGCTTGCTAGAAGTCGACACTAGCGGCGCTCAAATTCTGGATGTACTAAGTCTTCAAAGTCTATTTAGGTTTGCTACGCTAGATCTGCAAGGTAGCCTTGGCAATATTGTGAGTAAAGGCACACCCTTCAACAATATCAATGCAAGCTTTGATATTGGCAGTGGAGTTGCTCAAACCAAGCAATTCACCATGAGCTTAGACCAGGCTAGAGTCACTATGACAGGACAAATTAATATCCCGAAAAAAACCCAGGATCTGCGCGTCACGATCTTCCCAACTATTGATGCCACTGCTGGCTCCTTAGCTGCTTTTGCTATTAACCCGATTGTTGGATTGGGAGCGCTAGTTGGACAGTACCTCATTACCAGCCAAATCAATCGAAATCTACAATCTGATTATTTAGTACAAGGCTCTTGGGATAAGCCAGAGGTTATCCCTTTAGATCAAAAAGGTCAGCCGATTGATGCTAAAACTTTAAATACGATACGTAGTAAAGATTTATTAAAAGAACAAAGTAAGCCTAGCGCCAACAGCATACCAACACCCATATCAAAACCGCAAGCGCAACCTTTATGAGCAAATCAAACTCCGCTGAGCTGAAGATTGCCGGGATTCAAATGGTGTCTAGCGCATCACTGCAAGACAACCTAGAAACAGCCAACAGATTGATTAAAGCTGCCGCTCATAATGGTGCGCAGATTGCCGTTCTTCCTGAGTACTTTTGCATCATGGGACTTAAAGACACGGATAAAGTGAATATCCGGGAAAAACTGGGTAATGGTCCAATTCAAGAAGCGCTTGCAGCCTTTGCTAAAGACAATGGTATTTATTTAATTGCGGGAACTATTCCTCTTGAAGCAAAAGATCCTAACAAAGTATTAAATACAACTCTAGTTTTTAGTCCAGATGGGCAGAGGGTTGGACGCTATGACAAGATTCATTTATTTGGTTTTCAGACAAGCACGGAGCGTTATCAAGAATCTGAAACCATTGAGGCTGGCGAACAGCCTGGCATTATCAAGGTCACTATCAATGGCACTGAATGGTCTTTTGGTCTGAGTATTTGCTATGACTTACGTTTCCCAGAACTGTATCGCGCGCTAGGGCAAGTAGATTGCCACATCATTCCCGCTGCGTTTACTTATACAACCGGCAAAGACCATTGGGAAATACTGTTACGGGCTCGCGCCATTGAAAACCAATGCTTCGTCCTAGCTTCAGCGCAAGGTGGCATACACCAAAACCAAAGGCGTACTTGGGGTAACACTATGCTGATCGACCCATGGGGTGACGTTCTAGCTAATCTACCCGAGGGCGAAGGGTTTATTTCTGGGGTTTTGAGCAAAGATAAATTAAACGAGGTACGCTCTAAGCTACCCGCACTTGTACATCGCAAGCTTTAAAGAAAGATCTGCCGAATCACATGAATGCACCTGAAGCACTATTTCCAGTCAGTTGGACCAAAGCCAAAAAGCAAGCAGACCTTCTTAAGTTGGCTAAGTCGATTCTGCTTGAGCCAACCGGACTCTCGGAGCAAGATCTTCACAAGACATTTGGTAGCATGTTCACCCATCGCCTAGATGATGCTGATCTCTACTTCCAACATACTCGTAGCGAAAGCTGGAGTCTTGAGGAAGGGATTGTGAAATCGGGCAGCTTTAATATTGATCAAGGCGTAGGCGTACGCGCTATTTACGGCGATAAAACTGCCTTTGCCTACTCAGATGAAATTAATTTAGAGGCGCTGACTAAGGCCGCTAAAGCTACCCGTGTGATTGGCCCACAAGGCGGCAAGCAAGCTGTTGCTAGCAAACTATTCAACCCTATCTCCAATAAGCTCTATTCCGACATGAATCCTTTGGACTCATTACAGCCCAAAGAAAAAATTGCCCTCTTAGAAAGTATTGAGCGCCGCGCAAAAGCCCGTGATCCTCGCATCATCCAGGTGATGGCAAGTCTTGCCGGTGAGTTTGACGTTGTTCTAGTAGTCCGTGCAGATGGTTTACTGGCTGCAGATGTAAGGCCACTGGTGCGCGTTTCAGTTCATGTGATTGCAGAGCAAAATGGTCGTCGTGAATCTGGATCTTCAGGTGGCGGTGCACGACACGATTACCACTATTTTGATACTACCCTGATTAATCAATACGTTGATGAAGCAGTTGATGGCGCTTTAGTAAATTTAGAGTCGCGTCCTGCGCCTGCAGGCCCGATGACCGTTGTCATGGGGCCAGGTTGGCCTGGCGTCCTCTTGCATGAGGCAGTGGGTCATGGTCTTGAGGGGGACTTCAATCGTAAAGGTTCTTCCGCTTTTGCTGGCCGTATCGGCCAACGCGTAGCCGCTAAGGGTGTCACTGTGGTTGATGATGGCACTCTATCTGGTCGCAGAGGATCGCTGAATATTGATGATGAAGGCACTCCTACTCAATGCACTACTTTGATTGAGGATGGAATTTTGAAAGGTTATATACAAGACAGCCTTAATGCACGACTCATGAAAATGCCACTAACTGGTAATGGTCGGCGTGAAAGTTTTGCATCACTACCAATGCCCCGCATGACCAATACTTATATGTTGGCCGGCAAGGATGATCCCCAAGAAATTGTGGCCAGTATCAAACGCGGCCTTTATGCAGTGAATTTTGGTGGTGGCCAAGTAGACATTACTAGTGGCAAATTTGTGTTCTCAGCTTCGGAAGCCTATTGGGTTGAGAACGGCAAAATTCAGTACCCCGTCAAAGGCGCTACCATTATTGGCAGTGGCCCAGAGTCCCTCAAACAGGTCTCGATGATTGGTAACGACCTTAAATTAGATGGCGGGATTGGGGTTTGTGGCAAGGAGGGGCAAAGCGTCCCGGTCGGGGTTGGACAGCCCACTTTGCGGATCGACAGCCTTACCGTGGGTGGAACTGCCTGATATTACTGAATTACGGCTTAAAATAACCCTATGAGCCAACAAAATACTAATCCTGCTAACTGGTACTCTGCCGTTGATAAGACGTCAGATACCGACGACCAACGCATCGACAAAATTACTGTTCTGGCACCACCAGAGCATCTCATTCGCTTCTTTCCGATTTCAGGAACGCCCACTGAAGCATTGATCAGCAAAACTCGTAAGAAGATTCGCGACATTATTCACGGGAAAGATGATCGCTTACTCGTCATCATTGGGCCCTGCTCGATTCATGATCCACGTGCGGCACTCGAATACTGCCAACGCCTCTTAACTGAGCGCGAGCGCTTTGCCGGAGAATTAGAAATTGTGATGCGTGTCTATTTTGAAAAGCCTCGCACTACTGTTGGCTGGAAAGGTCTGATCAACGACCCGTATCTAGATGAGAGCTATCGTATTGAAGAAGGTCTGCGTCTTGCACGTCAAGTTCTCATGGAAATTAATCGTCTTGGCATGCCAGCAGGTAGTGAATTCCTAGATGTCATCTCCCCACAATATATTGCTGACCTCATTTCTTGGGGCGCAATTGGCGCCCGCACAACTGAAAGCCAAGTGCATCGCGAACTCGCGTCTGGTTTGTCTGCGCCTATTGGATTTAAGAATGGCACTGATGGCAACATCAAGATCGCTACTGATGCTATTCAAGCAGCGGGTCGTCCACACCACTTCTTATCTGTTCATAAGAATGGTCAAGTATCCGTTGTCGAAACCAAAGGCAATAAAGACTGTCACGTCATTTTGCGCGGTGGCAAGGAGCCTAACTATGAAGCAGCACACGTGAAAGCAGCCTGTGCTGAGCTTGCAGCAGCAAAGCTACCAGCCAGTTTGATGGTTGACTTATCTCATGCCAACTCCAGCAAGAAACATGAGCGCCAAATCGTTGTGGCAGATGATATTGCCCAACAAATTGAGTCTGGTTCACATGAAATTTTTGGCGTGATGGTAGAAAGTCATCTCAATGATGGTGCGCAGAAATTTACGCCCGGCAAAGATGATCCAAACAATCTCGAGTACGGCAAGAGCATTACCGATGCCTGTATTAATTGGGATGATTCAGTAAAAGTTTTAGAGCGTTTAGCTACTGCAGTCAAGAAACGTAGAAGCAAGAAAAAATAATATTCGTATTCAATATAAGCAGTAATCAACGCAATACTAAAAGAGGCTAATTTATTTAGTCTCTTTTTTTTCATGCTTCCAAAGCACATCCTTACCACCAGCTGCGCGATTGAGAATGCGTGAAAGTACGAACAATAAATCAGATAAACGATTGACATATTGACGTGGGGAGTCATATAAAGGCTCTGCCCAGCCTAAGCGCACAATCGAGCGCTCCGCTCTTCTGCAGACGGTACGGCATACATGTGCTTGCGCGGCAGCACGAGTACCACCAGGCAGAATAAATTCGGTCAAAGGGGGTAATTCTTTGTTGTACTTCTCTAGCCAAACATCTAACTGAGCCACATGGTCTGGATTTAAGAGTTTGTAATTTGGAATACAGAGCTCGCCGCCCAGATCAAATAAATCATGCTGAACCTGCAAGAAAAGCTTCTTTAACTCTAGAGTAATGCTCTCTGGGAACTCCTCAGTCATCAAAACACCAATTGATGAGTTCAGCTCGTCGACATCGCCCATAGCGCAAATCCGTAAATGATCCTTCTCTACGCGACTTCCATCGCCTAATCCGGTCATTCCAGCATCACCTGTTCTAGTGGCGATTTTTGATAGTCGATTTCCCATGAGCTTAATTATAGGTAAATGGCTAAAATGATTCCTATGAACATGGTGACCCCGCCCCCCGATCTAGCCGCTATCAGCGCATTACAGTCAAAACTGGTTTCGGCCTTGCGTCCGATCCTTCCGGAGCATGCCCTACTCTGGGAGCCTGAGGACACCATTCCCTATGAATGTGATGGTTTGGCTGCTTATAAACGCATGCCGCTGGCAGTTGCTCTGCCAGAAACAGAGGAGCAAGTCGCCAAAATCCTCAAAATCTGCTTTGAGATGCAAATCCCAGTAGTTCCTCGAGGATCGGGAACTGGACTATCAGGTGGAGCAATGCCAATCTCCCAAGGTTTGGTGCTCTCCCTTGCAAAGCTCAAGAAAATTCTCAGTATTGACCCATTTACTCGCACTGCAGTAGTTCAGCCTGGAGTTCGGAACTTAGCTATCTCCGAAGCCGTTGCTCATCTAGGTCTTTACTACGCGCCAGATCCTTCATCTCAGATTGCCTGCTCTATCGGCGGTAACGTGAATGAAAACTCTGGTGGTGTGCACTGTCTCAAATACGGCCTTACCTTACATAATGTTCTGCGTGTTCGTGGCATTTTGATGAATGGAGAGATTGTTGAATTTGGTAGCCTAGCTCCAGACGCACCTGGTTTAGATTTGCTCGCCATTGTTCTGGGTAGCGAAGGCATGCTAGCGGTCGTTACCGAAGTCACTGTGAAATTAGTTGCCAAACCAAAACTGGCACGCGTCATCATGGCGAGTTTTGACGATATTGAAAAAGGTGGCAACGCTGTTGCTGCCATCATCGCCGCGGGCATTATTCCCGCTGGTTTAGAAATGATGGACCAGGCTACTACCAGAGCTGTAGAAGAATTTGTCAATGCAGGCTATGACTTAGAGGCAGCAGCCATTTTGCTTTGCGAATCTGATGGGACTCCAGAAGAGGTTGCAGAAGAAATCGAGCGCATGACTAAAGTGCTTGAAGAATCTGGTGCCAGTGGCATTCGGATTTCTAGAGATGAGACTGAACGCTTGAAGTTTTGGAGCGGTCGAAAAAATGCCTTCCCAGCCGCAGGACGAATCGCTGCGGATTACTACTGTATGGATGGAACCATCCCACGCAGACATATTGCGACCTTGCTAAAGCGTATTCAAGGCATGGAAAAAAAATATCGCTTAGGTTGCTTGAATGTATTTCATGCAGGTGATGGCAATATGCATCCATTGATTTTGTTTAATGGCGCCGATGAGGAAGAATGGCATCGTGCTGAAGAATTTGGCACCGATATTCTCGAAGCTTGTGTTGAGCTTGGCGGCACGATTACCGGCGAACATGGAGTTGGTCTTGAAAAGATTAATTCCATGTGTGTTCAGTTTGGCGAGGGTGAACGAGAGTCTTTCTGGGGCGTGAAGAGCGCTTTTGATCCAGAAAAACTTCTCAATCCTGATAAGGGCATCCCAACACTGAGTCGCTGTGCTGAATATGGCCGCATGCGTATTAGCGGGGGCAAATTACCTCATCCGGAATTGGAGCGCTTTTAATGAAGGCTACTAATCCCACCATTGAGGCATTTCGCGAACAAATTCTGCACGCAGCAAAAAATAAAACCCCGCTTTCCATCCAAGGTGGCGCTACCAAATCTTGGTATGGCAATCCCAATACCTATGCCAAGCTAGACACCCGTACTTACTCGGGCATCCTGGAATATCAACCAGAAGAATTAGTCATTACGGCTTGTGCAGGTACACCCCTGAAAGAAATTGAAGCAGCCTTAAAAGCCAAAAATCAAATGTTGGCCTTTGAGCCGCCGCACTTTGGCGAGCACGCTACTTTTGGTGGCGCTATTGCATCGGGCTTATCGGGTCCAAATCGGATTAGCGTTGGCAACTTAAGAGACTTTGTTTTGGGTGCGCGCATTCTTGATGGCAAAGGCCAAGATTTATCTTTTGGTGGACAAGTAATGAAAAACGTAGCTGGCTATGATATTTCGCGCTTGATGCCGGGTTCTATGGGTTCGCTATCGCTTTTACTAGAAGCATCCGTGAAGGTATTGCCTAAACCAGCCGCAACTGCAACACTGCGTTGCCATATCTCCCAAGAAAAGGCATTACGTACTTTGAATGAGTGGGCCGGTCAACCATTACCAATGTCAGCAAGCTGTTGGATTGGTAATGCTAGCGGCGAAGGTCAATTGACGATTCGTTTAGCAGGCGCTGTAGCAGCAATCAAAGCCGCCATTCCTTTAATGAGCTCTTTGGTAAATGCAAGTGAAGTAGACGCTCAATCTGCCGAAACGTTTTGGAATGAATTGCGCGAGCATCAGCTGCCATTATTTGAAAATCTCGCTGCTGATCAAACTCTGTATCGCCTAGCATTACCTGCAGCCTGTGGGCCACTCAATATTCCCGGAGCAAGTAATGAAATTATTCTGGAGTGGCATGGTCAGCAGCGTTGGATTAAAGCGCCTGGAGATGAAGCTACATTTAACTTAATCAAACAATTAGTCTCAAGTCATGGTGGGCATGCAACTCGCTTCAAACAG
>Ga0209088_10000346_pt1 | contig 33882 bp, 31 predicted proteins | sample S_140625_EF_Meta_FD_187324 | JGI IMG/M metagenome (GOLD analysis project Ga0209088, IMG submission 187324) | Freshwater microbial communities from Lake Simoncouche, Canada to study carbon cycling - S_140625_EF_MetaG (SPAdes) (version 2) | ecosystem: Environmental > Aquatic > Freshwater > Lake ... | reverse complement strand
TGCACCCCGAAATGGGTCATATGCTTCTGCCACGGATCCCTGGCGACCCATTTCCTGGGAGTTGCACCAAGCACGGTGCCTGCTGGGAGGGACTGTGCTCGGGAACAGCGATTCAATCGAGGGCCGGAAAGCCTGCCCAAGACCTTGAATCCGACGACTCAGCCTGGATATTTACCACACGATATATAGGTTACGCCCTGGCGAATCTTATTTGCGTGCTTTCGCCAAGGAGAATTATTATTGGTGGAAGCGTTCGAAAAGCAGGCAAACTTGGTCAAGATCGATTCTTTGAGCGCATTCGCGATGAAGTTCAAGCAGCACTCGCCGGCTACGTTGTTTCTGATTCCCTAACTGGAGGCATTAGAGACTATATTGTCCCCGCTGCCCTGGGAGATGACGCAGGGGTTTGTGGAGCGTTTGAGTTGGCAAGAATGAAACTTTCTTGACTGGCAGGATGAGATTTTCTCTGGCTGCCAAGGCGCCGAACAGGCCCCTCGATTGGATGTCTCACCATTGGGCTCCCTGCGTTGCCAGCTCAGGCTCCCTGCCAGCCACTTAGGGGGATCGTGGGGCGAATCTTGGGCAGTCTTCAGTGGCGTCACATTGTGTTGCTGGGCAATGGCATTCATCCAGTGAATGATGCTCAACTCGTGGCTGAGTCTTTCGTTGGCAACGGGATGTGCTTGTAAGAAACTGCTGCTAGTGTTCTGATGAATTCGGTTGAATCAATTTGCCTGAAGGTTTTGTGTCCAACGCGCCGGATTCAACATCCGATCGCGCCGATATCCTGTTGCTAACCGGCTTGCATGAGGAGCTGCAGTGGATCCAGAAGGTGACTGGCTTTTCGTTTGAGCGGCAGGTGCGTCAGGGCACCTCCTATCTGCTGGCCGATGTGCGCAGGGGGGAGCGCAGCGCCAGGATCGTCACGCTGCGTCAACTGGAGAAGGGGCTGACGACAGCCGCAATCACAGCCACGAAAGCTCTCTGCATCTGGAAGCCAAACGTGGTGGTGATGACCGGCATCTGCGCCGGCGTGCGCGGCTCCGTGGACCTGGGTGATCTGGTGGTTGCGACCCAATGTTTTGAGCATTCCTCGGGCCAGCTCCGCGATGGCAATCTCGTCCCATTGCAGAACCGGGTCGCCATTCAGCCCTGGTTGCTCGACTTTTTGATCGCGCTCACCGATTCGCCAGCCATGCTGCAGCAGATTCAGGACGGCTATACGCAAGACTTGCCGGCTGGATTCACCACAAAGATCCATTATGGATCCATGGCCTGTGGCCCCCAAGTGATCAAGGATCAGGCCTATATCGATCAACTCAAGAGCCGGGAACATTCGCTGCTCGGTCTCGACATGGAGTCCTACGGCGTTGCCTTGTCGGCCTCGATGTGTAGCACTAGTTCACATACAATTGTTCCCCTGATCGTCAAAGGGGTCTGCGATTTTGCGGATACGCAGAAATCCGATCTCTGGCACGACTATTGCTCCTATGCCAGCGCTTCGTTCGTGCTGGCGGTCCTGGAGCAGATCTTCAGCCGCGACCACGCGTACGCCAGCCTGCGCGGCCTGTCTGATGACCACTGAGCCCAATGATCACACCATCGGACCACGCCATGATCTTCAGCTTGGGGCCGCTGCCCTAGGAGGAGCGATTGCCAAGGCCCCTGGCATGAGATCAATCGCACGTATGGGTATGTAAATGGATGTCAGTACTAAGCGCAACGCGAAGCTGGCTGTTGAGCCACCCCCTCGAGTGGATAGGCCACCACAAACAATCTGTTCCGTCCTTGGGCTCCTTGGCTGCCACCCCCCGAGAAGTGGTTGCTTGCGTTGGGTGAGATCAAGCACTGGGACCTTGCTTGACAACAATCCGACCCCCTGGGCTCGGCCGCAGGATCACACTCCATATCACGCCTGCATTCACTCCCAGCCCCAACTGCCAGGCTTGAACCCGTACCGCAGAGATTCGGCCCATGGCCCGCCATTCCAGGCTGTTTGTTCGTGGTTTGGAGGAAATGCGCCACCATTTCGGGGAGAAGGCCGATCAGCTGGTGGCCCGCGTCTCGGGCATTTCCGAGGAGTTTGGCAAGCTGAATGTGGAGGTTCCCTATGGCGAGCTCTACACCCGCACGGTCCTCGATGATCGGGTGCGGGAGCTTTGCGCTGTGGCGGCCCTCACCGTGATGGGCCATGCCCTGCCCCAGTTGCGCCTGCATGTGGAAGGTGCCCTCAACTGTGGCGCCACCAAGGACGAGGTGGTGGAGGTGATCATGCAGATGATTGCCTATGGCGGCTTCCCCTCCGCCACCAACGCCCTGCTCACCGCCAAGGAGGCCTTCGATGACTGGGACGCCAACGGTGCCTCCCAAACCTCAAGGTCGGTGTGAAGCTCAGGCGTTCCCTTCCCCCTCCAGGGTGGCGGTGAGTTGCTGCAGGGCCAGCAGTTGCCAGCGGCGGCAATCGGCCGGGGAGGACCGGTAAAACCGATCCCAGGCATCCCCCTTGTGGCGGCCGTAATCGCTGGCGGGCACCTCGGGGTGCTCCAGCTGCCAGCCCACCCGCACCGCGTGGCCGATCACCACGTCCAGGGCCAGATCGTCGTCGAACTGCACCTGGGGATTGGCAGCCACGAAGGCCATCAGGGTGAGCAGGGTTTCGGTGCAGAGCTGGCGATATTCCGGTGCCTCGATCTTGCTGAGCAAATGCTCCACCAAGGACGCGAAGTTGCGTTCGCCCGGGGTGGTTTCGCTCAGCAGCGGCCCACTCTCCAGCCGATTGCGCCGCTCCAGCTTGTCGCCGATCACCAGGCCCCGGCAGTGATGCAGCAGGTCCCAGATGCCGGCAAAGAAATCCCGCGGCACCCGCTGCAGGGTCCCCCGTCGCATCCGGTGCTGCAGCCAGCAGTTGCCCCGGGGTAGTTCCGCCAGCGGATCCGGCACCTCCCAGCGCACCCTCCCTCGCAGGTGCAGCTGCTCCTTGCGTTGTAGCGCCGCCAGGGCCTGGTCCCCATCGGCCAGCACGGCCCGCAGCCGACGGCGGATCCCATGGGGCGGCAGGCTGCAGAGATGTTCAAAGGCATCGATCGGGCTGAGGTTCACCTCGGCCGCCAAATCTCCGGTGAGCAGCAGCAGCAGTTGGCCCAGTTGCAGGGTGAGGCTGCCACTCAGTAGGTTTGGCTCCAGCCGGGCCAGGCTGTCGAGGGCGAGCAGCAACTCCTGCTGCAGCATCCACTCACGGCCGTCTTCGCCGCCGAAGCGGCGGATCATCGCCGCGATCGCAGAGCTGCCCTGGGGGTGGCGGATCAGGGAGTCGTTGGTGTAGTTGCGGCCCACCACCACCTGCTTCTGACGCACCAGCAGATCGGTGAGGGCGTCCTCCAGCTGGGGGTGCACCAGGCCCATCGCTCCGGCGGCGCGCCGCACCACGTTCCAGTCCGCCTCCGCCAGCCCGCGGCGATACACCTCTTCGAGCAAGGCCATCAGCTTCACGGGTGTCCCGGCCACCGGACCCTGCAGGCGGGCATCGGGACCCAGTCGACGGCCGAGCAGCTCCAGCACCTCCGCCTGCTCTGGCAGGGAGGTGCTGCGCCACAGCCGTTCCGCCAGGTCGCCCACGGGAATCTCCTCCAGCTCCTGTTCCTCCCGGGCAGTGAGCGGTTGGTAGCTGGCCGCAGGGGGCAGCAGGGTGGGGCCGCCCTGCCAGAGATTGCAGCTGGCCACCGCCTGGGGGGGGAGGTCCACCCAGCTGGCCTGGCTGGCCAGCTCGCTCAAGGGGGCCAGTTGCACCGGCACCCCCTCCAGCAGGCCCTCTTGCAGCTGGCGCCCCAGCTCCAGAAAGGCCTCCGGATTGCGCCGGAACGGGCCGGCTCCGATCGGAATCAGCAGCAGCGGCGAGCCAACGCCGCGCCAGTGGCGCTGCAACAACCGCACTTCACTGGCCACCGCATCCACCAGCTGCTGGGGATCGTCGGCCAGATAGAAGGTGTCGTCCTCCAGCACCGCCGGCAGGAAGGCGATCATTTCGGTGCCATGGCGGTAGAGGCGGGCGGTGGCCATCGTTTCGATGCGCACCCGCGGATGGCCGCCCAACCCCAGCCGGGCATTGGCCCCCACGGTGGCCATCCGTTGCCCCAGCTCGCGCGAGCTGGCCACCCGCGGACGGGTCTGGCCGTCGCCACTGGTCTGTACCGGCAGGCCCGCCGCCGCCAGGGTGGTCGCCAAGGTGCCATCTTCCGGCACCAGCGTCACCAGCACCTCCGCCGCCCCGAGGGGGGCCGGGAAGCGCCGCTGGCTCGGGTCGAGGTCGTCCGGGCTGATCAGTCCGTGCAGCAGCAGGTCGGACAGCCAGGTGAGGCTCTGGGTCCAGAGCAGGGGCACGTTGTCATTGGCTACCCGCGCCTGGCTGCCCGGATTGCACCGTTCCGCCTCAATGGCCTCGGCGGGCACCAGATAGAGCTCCGGCAGCAGCGGCACGCCGTCCACGGTCAGGCTCAGTTCATCGAGCCGTTGGCGCCAGCGGCGGGCTTCGTTCCAGCGCCCTTCGCAGCAGGCGGTGATCAGCTCATAGGCCAGGAATAGGGGCCATTCACATTCGATGTGCTCGAACTCGGCCAATTCCTCCCGTTCGTAGTGCAGCCGGGTCACGTCTTCCACCACCGTTTGGTGGCCGTCCCGGCGGAAGCGCTTGTAGCCGTAGGCGCCCCCGAGTTCGCCCCGGATCTTGGCGCGGGTGCGGGCCACCAGCGCCGGATCCTCCACCGCCCAGGCGGGATAGCCGATCACCGCCAGGCAGGCGCTGTCCACCTCCTTGCTGGCGGATTCCCGCGGCAGCAGAGCGCGCAGGGCCCGGCGCAGCCGCACGATGGCGTCGTGGGGGATCACCAGGCAGCAGCTGCCGTCGCCGTGGGGGCCGTAGAGATCGAGGCCCTCGAGGGACTCCAGCGCCGCCTTCACCAGGCCGATCGAGCTGGCGTTCCGCTCCGGCAGGCCGTGGTTGCCCTTGTCCCCCCGTTCCCAGATGCCGTAATCCGCCACCCGGTAGGCGCGGGCCACGTAGTACACCAGGTTCTGGATGAAGTCCCGTTCGTGGCTGGTCTGCACTACCACCAACCCGGACCGGGTGAGCTGGGCCAGTTGCAGCAGGAACAGGGCCGTCGCATCCAGTTGCAGATGGCCCCAGCCGTCGTCGGGCACCACCGGATCCCCGCTGGCGGTGTCGAACTTGGCGTGGATGGCATCCAGCGGGTCCAGGCTGGTTTTGAACCGCTCCACCTTGGCGGCCTGGCGCAGCATGGCCGCCATCAGGCCGCGCATCAGTTGCAGCACCCGCTGCTCCAGTTCAAAGGCGCGGCGGTTCACCCCTGGCAGCCGTCGATAGGCCAGGGCCAGCCCCCAGACGCACTGAATCGAGTACACACAGTCCCGAACCCAGGCATCGCCGTAGTTGCCGTGCACGGTGTGGGCGGTGCTGGCGGGCAACAGGCCCGTCAGGGGATGTTGCCGGCTGATCACCACCCGCTCGATCTGGGCATCGATCTGGGCGAGAAACTCCCGGGCCTGGTCGTCACCGGGGGGGGTGGGGGCGGTGCCGTTGAGCGCGTCGGAGTTGGTGATGGTGGGGGACCTTAGGCCACAGTTGGCAGCGTCCACTCTGGAGCTGAGCCATAGATTCTCTCCCGGAGAGCCTCCCCCCCATGGCAGCAATTGAGACGGTCCCGCTGCGCACGCGTGTGCTGGACGTGCCGGTGGATGTCTGCCCCAGCGTGCTGGAGGCCGCCCTGGCTCTCCATGGTCGGGGCGGTGGTCAGATCGTCACCCTCAACGCTGAGATGACCATGGCGGCCCTGGCCGATCCGGCCTTGGCTGCCGTCATCGAGGCGGCTTCGCTGGTGATCCCTGATGGCTCCGGGGTGGTGTGGGCCTTGGGGCGCCAGGGACGGCGGGTGCGGCGCAGTCCCGGCATCGAGCTGGCGCGCCAGTTGCTCGAGCACGCCAGCCGCCAGGGTTGGCGCGTTGCCTTGGTGGGCGCCAGTCCGCAGGTGATGGCGGCGCTCACGGCCCGCCTGGCCCAGGATTTTCCCGCCCTGCAGCTGGTGATGCAGGTGGATGGCTATCGGCCGGCGGAGGCCTGGCCGGAATTGGAGCGCGAACTGCTGGCGCTCCAGCCCGACCTGGTGCTGGTGGCCCTTGGTGTGCCGCGCCAAGAGCTCTGGATTCAGGCCCTTCCCGCCACGCGATCCGGCCTGTGGATGGGCGTGGGCGGCAGTTTTGATGTCTGGGCCGGCCTCAAGAAACGGGCCCCCGCCTGGATGGGGGCCCTGCACATTGAGTGGTTGTACCGGCTGCTCAAGGAGCCCTACCGCTGGCGGCGGATGCTGGCTTTGCCCCGTTTCGCCTGGGCTGTCCTTCAGGACAAGCCCTGAGCGGCTGCGGCGTCAGGCTGGGCGCTCAGCGGAACCCCACTGACGCTTGCCAGACAAAGGCCAGCAGCAGGAAGAAGAGGGGAATGATCGGCAGGATGTCGACCAAGGGGCCGAAGGCCTGATAGGCCTCGGGGAGCTGGGCAAGGAGGGGGGCGTGGGAACCGGCCAGCAGCGAGAGCGCCATATCTGGATGCAATCCATTGCAGTGGCTGGAACTTACCACGTGTGAGCGGCGGGAGAAGCCGGTTCCCAGGGAGCGAAATCCTCTGCAAAACAACCATCCCGGATCGCCTGGGCCATGGCACGGGTGAAGCGCAGCAGGGTGGTCAGGTTGTGGAGGCTCAGCAGGGTGCGGCCCAGCATTTCCTGGCTGCGGATCAGGTGGTGCAGGTAGGCGCGACTGTGTTGGCGGCAGGCCAGGCAGGGGCAGCTGGGATCGAGGGGGGTGTGGTCGTGGCGGAAGCGGGCGTTCTTGAGGTTCCAGCGTTCGCCCCCCACCAAGGCGGCCCCATGGCGGCCCAGGCGGGTGGGCAGCACGCAGTCGAACAGATCGAACCCCTCGGCCACCGCCACCGCCAGTTCCCGCAGGCTGCCCACCCCCATCAGGTAGTGGGGGCGGTCCTCCGGCAGCAGGGGGCCCACCTCACGCACGATCCGGTGCATCTCCTCCACCGGCTCCCCCACGCTCACGCCCCCCACCGCAATTCCGGGCAGGTTCATCGCCGCCACGATCCGGGCCGATTCCCGTCGCAGGTGCGGAAAGCAGCCCCCCTGCACGATGCCGAACAGGGCCTGGTTCGCCCGGTCGTGCACCGCCAGGCAACGCTCCAGCCAGGCGTGGGTGCGGCGGCTGGCTTCCGCCACCGCGGCCTCGCTCGCCGGATAGGGGGGGCACTGGTCGAAGGCCATCGCCACGTCCGCCCCGAGGGCCATCTGGATCTCCATCGACCGTTCCGGGGTGAGGGTGATCCGGGCCCCGTCCCTGGGGGAGCGGAACACCACCCCGTGGTCGTCGATGCGATTGATGTTGCCCAGGCTGAACACCTGGAAACCACCGGAATCGGTGAGCAGGGGCCCAGGCCAGCCCATGAACTGATGCAGGCCGCCCGCCTCCGCCACCACCGTTTCGCCGGGCTGCAGATGCAGGTGGTACGTGTTGGCCAGCACCATTTCTGCCCCCGTGTCGGCTAGCTGGGGGGTGCTCACCCCCTTCACCGTGGCGGCCGTGCCCACCGGCATGAAGCGGGGGGTGTGAACCTGTCCGTGGGGGGTGTGGAAGCAGCCGCAGCGGGCCCGGCTGTGGGGGCAGCGGGCCACAACCTCGAAGGCGAAGTCGGATGCGATCGTGATGGCGAGCCGGCGGTGCTGTGCCGACGCTACGTGCCGTCTTTCCGTTTTCCGTTGCCCCGTCCCGCCTGGCTGGCCGATCTGGCCGGCGCCTGGATTTTCTATTCCGTGCTGCCGGCCTGGCCCTGGCCGGCGCCGCGCTTTGAGCGCATCGCCCGCTTCGCCCCCTGGATTGGGCTGGTGTTGGGCGGCTTGCAGGCCCTGCTGTGGTGGAGCCTGCAGGCACGGGTGCCCCTGCTGGCCCAGGTGGCCCTGGTGCTGGCCGCGGGCCTGCTGCTCAGCGGGGGGCTTCATATGGATGGGGCCATGGACACGGCCGATGGCCTGGCCGCTGGCGAGCGGTTGCTGGAGGCCATGGAGGACAGCCGGGTGGGGGCCAGTGGCGCCCAGGCCCTGGCCCTGCTGCTGTTGCTGCGCGGGGCTGCCCTGGCCTGCCTTGGACCCCTGGCACCCCTGCCGCTGGTGGCGGCGGCAGTCTGGGGACGGATCGCGCCCCTAGTGGCCATGGCCCGTTTCCCCTACCTCCGCCCTGGCGGCAGCGCCGGCTTCCATCGCCGCCACTGGGCCGGGTTAGCGGTGGAACTGCGGCCTTCGCTGCTGCTGCTGGCCCTTGCGCTGATGAGCGGTGGGCGAGCCAGCGCCCTGGTGGCGGCCCTTGGGATAGTGCCGGCGGTGCTGGTCCCCCTCTGGCTGGGCCGCAGGCTGGGGGGGCACAGCGGCGACAGCTACGGTGCCTGTGTGGAGTGGACGGAAACCCTGGCGCTGCTTCTCAGTGGGCTGGTGGGGACTCTGGTGCTGGGGCCGGCAGGCTGAGCCGGAAGGCATTGCCGTCGGCGGGCAGGGCCGGAGCCACCAGGGCCGGCGGAATCACCAGCTCCAGACTGCCGCCCAGGGAGCGGGCCAGCTCGCGGGCCAGGGCCAGGCCCAGGCCGGAGCCCGGTAGGGGCTGGCCCTGGCGGCCGCGCCAGCCCCGCTCGAAGATCATCTCCTGTTCCGCCGGGTCGATGGCGCTGCCGCCATCCCAGACGGTGAGGTTGAGTCCCGAGGCGGTTTCGTGGCAATGCAGCCCCACCGCGCAACCCGCCGCGCTGTAGCGGAAGGCATTTTCCAGCAGATTGGCCAGGATTTCGGCCACGGCGCCGCTGTCCCCCCGCCAGGTGGGCAGCTGGGTCGGGGCCTGCCAGGGACGCCCCTGCAGCGTGGCGGTGGCCTCCGCCCGTTGCAGCAGGGGCATGAGCAGGTCGCGCAGGGGTTGCCCCTCGGGCCCGCTGAACAGGGGCGGCAGCAGTAGGGGCTGGGGACCAGGAGCTGGGGCGATGCGGGGATCGGGGCGCGTGAGGGCACTGATCGCATCCACATAGCGGTTCAGTTGGCGCTCTTCGGCCAGCAAGCCCTCCACCAAGGTGCGGTTGGCACTGTCGTGGTCGAGCCGGCGGCGTAGCAGCTGGCCAAAGGTGCGGAGGGCCGTGAGCGGATTGCGCAATTGGTGCACCAGCAGCCGCAGCTGTTCGTCCTGGGCCTCCAGGCGCTGCCGCAGCCCCTGGGCCTCCAGGTCGAGGCGCAGCGCTTCGGTGAGGCATAGCGCCACCGCCTGCAAGCGTTCGCGCAGGCTGTCGGGCCACGGGGCGCTGGCCGTTTCCACCTGGAGGGCCCCCAGCAGGAGCTGCTCGTCACGCAGGGGCAGCCAGCGGCGCTGCTCCTCCGGTTGCCGCAGCGGGCTGGCGGAGTCCACCGCCGGCAGGGCGCGGCCATCGGCGGGCCAGCGGCCCACGGGCAGCAGGCTGGGCTGGCCCCCTTCGGCCCGTTGAGTGACGTAAACCACCAGGCACCGGACCTCCCGGCAATCGCTGAACTGGCTGAGTTGGTAGCGCAGCAGGGCGAGGAACCGTTCTGAAACGGGCATTACCGGCGCATTGCAGCGTCATTGTGACCATTTCCGTGGACATCCACGACGAACTGCGATCCAAATCCGAAAAAAAGCGTTAAGCTGCTGGTATCGACCACTACTTCGCAGTCCCTTGGTGGGCAGCAGGCAAGGTCGTAGCGGTCAAGGTTGCGCTTCTACGCAGCTGAGGCTACAGCAGAGGCTGATGCTTCCCTCTCCTGTCGTGGCGCGCTGCTTGCAGTTCGCCCCCGTTGCGCCCTGGTCTGCGGCAGACCACCGTCAAGGACCCCAGACGTATGGGCGTGAATCCCTGGCCTGCCCAGGAGGTTCCTCAATTGGTCGGCGTTCCCCGCCTCGCGCAGTTTGCCGGCCTGCCAATCCCATCCCCTCTCAGCCTCCCAAGTCAGGGAGTCGTGCCATGTCCAAGAAGCGCAAGCGCATCAGCCGTCGTCGTCTTGCCGGTCAGCGCGTGCTGGCCCATGTCGCCACCTTCAACCTCGAGACCGGTTCCCATAAGCCGGTCACGGCGGCTCGCCGCTTCATTGCTGAGGGCGACTTGGTGCCACCGGCGATCCTGAATGTGCGCCGCAACGAGCACACCACCGACCGGTTCTTCTGGGGGGAGAAGGGCCTGTTCAGCGCCCAGTACGCCGAAGAGAACCACTTCCTGTTCCCCTCCCTGCGGGCGATCGTCGATCGCATTGGCGAAGAGGTGCTCTTCGAAGGCATCGAAGCCTTGGCCGCCGACGACTGGGAAGAGATGGAAGAGTACGAATACGCCTTCGTTTGATTCAACGGGCCAGGCTGCGGCGGTCCCCTTCAGGGCCGCCAGCCGTTGGCGAGGAACTGACGCATGGGGGGAAACAGGTCGGGGGGGATGCCATGGCCACCCTGGAAACTGAGGTGCTCCACCGTCCCGCCGGCCCGTAGCAGGGCCTGCTCCAACGCCGTGCAGGCGGCGAAGGGCACCACCGCATCCATTTCCCCGTGGGTGAGCAAAATCGGACTCCTGGGCTGGTCTGGACTCCAGTCGGGGTGGGGATAGGCGCTGCAGGCGATCAGGCTCGCCAGCGGTAGCGCCCCGCCGGCCCCCGTCGCCACATCCAGGGCCATCGCCCCACCCTGGGAAAAACCAAGCAGGGCCGTTCGCTCCAGCGGTACCGAGCGGCCCAGCTCCTCCAAGCGCCGCCGCAGGGCGGAACGGGCGTCTGGAAGCTGGTCGAACTGGGGCGGCTGTAGTCCATACCACTGCCGTCCGCATCCCCCCGGGTGGGGATGGGGAGCCCGCAGGGCCACCACGCTCACCTCCGGTCCCGCCAACTCCGTCCCCAGGTCCAGGAGGTCATCGGCATCGGCACCCCAGCCATGGAGCAGCACCAGCCGCCGCTGGGCCTGGCTCGGGCCCACCTGCAGCTGTTGTCCGTCGTCGGAGGGCAGGAATTCCGGGAATGGGGAGGTCACCACGGTCGGGTTGCCGCTGCTGCGTAGGTTGTTGCCTGAACCACCTTGCTCCGCCATGGCGCCGACGGCCCTTCTGAGCGTGTCCGACAAGCAGGGCCTGGTGCCGCTGGCCGAGGGGCTGCTCCAGCACGGCTATCGCCTGCTCTCCAGTGGCGGAACGGCCGCGGCGCTCGCCGCCGCTGGCTTGCCGGTCACCCGGGTGGCAGATCACACCGGTGCTCCAGAGATCCTTGGAGGTCGGGTGAAAACCCTCCATCCCCGCATCCACGGCGGCATCCTGGCCCGGCGCCATGATCCGTCCCACCAGGCCGATCTCGAAGCCCAGGCCATCGATCCGATTGATGTGGTGGTGGTCAATTTGTATCCCTTTCGGCAGGCCGTGGCCGACCCCGCCGTCAGCTGGGAGACCGCGGTGGAAACCATCGACATCGGGGGGCCGGCCATGGTGCGCGCCGCCGCCAAGAATCACGACGACGTGTCCGTGCTCACCGATCCCCGTCAGTACCCCGGCTTCCTGGCGGCCCTCGCTGCGGGCCAGGTGGATCAATCCCTGCGCCGCCAGCTGGCCCTGGAGGCCTTTCAGCACACCGCCGCCTACGACGGGGCCATCAGTGCCTGGTTGGCCGATCGCCTCGGTGTGGAACGGCCTGAGGGGCCTGACGGGGGTGAGGAGGTGTCGCTGAGGCTGGAGTTACCCCTGCGTCAGACCCTGCGCTACGGCGAGAACCCCCATCAGCGGGCCAGCTGGTATGGCCGCTCCGATGGGGGCTGGGGCGCCGCCCGCCAACTGCAGGGGAAGGAGCTCAGTTACAACAACCTGATCGACCTGGAGGCTGCCCTGGCCACCGTGCGGGAGTTTGGCTATGGCCCCGGCGATCGGGCCGACGCGGCCAGTCCGGCCGCCGTGGTGATCAAGCACACCAACCCCTGCGGTGTCGCCACGGGGGAGGATCCGGCGAAAGCGCTGCGGCGGGCGCTGGCGGCGGATCCGGTGTCGGCCTTCGGGGGCATCGTGGCCCTGAATGGTCCCGTGGATCGGGAGGCCGCCGAGGCGCTCACCAGCCTCTTCCTGGAATGTGTGGTGGCGCCGAGCTTCACCCCCGAGGCGCTGGAGCGGCTGTCCACCAAGGCGAACTTGCGCCTGCTGGAGCTGGATCCAGCGGCGATCAGCGCCGTTGAGGGCCGCCAGCTCCGCTCGGTGCTCGGCGGGGTGCTCGCCCAGGATGGGGATCATCAGCCCACCGCGGCGGCCGATTGGCAGGTGGCCAGTGAGCGCCCCCCGACCGCGGCGGAGATGGAGGATCTGGCCTTCGCCTGGCGCGTGGTCCGGCATGTGCGCTCCAATGCCATCGTGGTGGCGCAGGCGGGCCAGAGCCTGGGGATCGGTGCCGGGCAGACCAACCGGGTGGGCTCGGCCCAGTTGGCCCTCGCGGCCGCCGGGGACCGGTCCCGTGGGGCCGTGCTGGCCAGCGATGGTTTCTTCCCCTTCGATGACACCGTCCGCTTGGCGGCCAGCCATGGCATCACGGCGGTGATTCATCCCGGTGGCAGCCTCCGCGATGCCGATTCCATCCAGGCGTGCAACAGCCTCGGCCTGGCGATGCTGATCACCGGTCGCCGCCATTTTCTGCATTGAGCCTCAGGGGAGGCCGTCGGTTCGCCAGAGTGAGCTGTAACTTCGCTGTGCTCGTGGCGTTCCCGATGACCGACCTGATCCCCAGCTCCCTGGCCTACAACCTCAACTTCCTGCATCCGCTGTTGATGTGGACGTTGCTGGGCCTGTCCGGCTATGCGATGTTTCTCGGCATTAAGGCGAAGAAAACCCGCACGGCCGATGCCGAGACCCGAAAGGATCTGATCAAGGGGCAGTACGCCAAGCGCCACTATCTCTTCGGCAGTCTGTTGCTTGCCTTGATGGTGCTCGGCACCGTCGGCGGGATGGCGGTCACCTATTTGAACAACGGCAAGTTGTTCGTGGCCCCCCATCTTCTGGTGGGTCTTGCGATGACGTGCATGGTGGCGGTGGCCGCTGGCCTCTCACCGCTGATGCAGGCCGGCAACTTGATCGCCCGCAAGGTGCATGTGGGTTTGAACATGACCGTGGTCACCCTGTTCCTTTGGCAGGCCGTGAGCGGCGTCCAGATTCTCAACAAAATCTGGACTAGTCGCGCCGTTTGATAGGGCCCGATGGGCGGGTCAGAATTTGGCCCGCCGTCGCGGGGGGCAGGGAATGCCGTGGCTGGCGTGAAAGTCTTCCTGCACTTTCCAGGTCAGTTTGCGGGAGATCTGGCGAACGATCTGGCGCAACAGGTGGTTGCCGCTGTTCTGCACTAACCCTTCCGGCAACATGTTGATCATGGTCGGCAAACGGATCCACACCGCCAGGTCCAAATCCCAGCGCACCAGGGTGTGGGCCATCAGGGCATCCACGTCTTCGATGGAAACATCCTCGCTGGAAACGCCATCGGCTGGGGCCTCATCCAACCGCAGCGAGGCGTTGAATTCCACGTCGTAGAGGTCCCGCAGGGTCGGATCGCCATCGCCTACCGGCATGGTGATGATCCGGTAAATTCCTTCGCTCTGGGGCAGCAGTTCCAAGGCGATGGTGGGTTCCACCTCAAAGCCAAAGTTGCCGAAGCGCCCCAGGGTGAGCTGATACCCGTTGCGGCTGAGCCCGGTCACGGTCATCGGGGCCGCGCAACGGCGGAACCAGCCCTCATGGCGGTCGAGATAGCTGGACACCACAGCAGCCGGTGCCCGCATCTCCATCAGGTCGGAAAAGGTGCTGGCGTAGCGACGCACACGGGGATCCTCGGCATGGCGCAGCGTGGGCGGTGCGGGTACCCCCCCTTCGGTGGGCTGACTGTCAGCGGAGCGGGGGGACACCAGGATGGTCAACGGGCGGGGACTCCTCGGACGGTTGGATGCCCAGGAGTGCTCCGCAGCGCGGGCTTGAATGGGCATCGGATCGGTGATGGACGGAAGGGCGTCAGACGGTCACGGGGTCAGACGGGAACGGCGTTAGGCAGAGGGGCAGGTTGGGGGGAGGGATAGCCGGCTGGGAACCGCGAGCCCTGCGGCGGCTGCGGCGGCCAGGATGGACCACCTCCCCTGTGAATGTAAAGCCCTGGACGCCGGCCGTTGCTGCCGTTGTGACAGCGCCAGAATGCTCATGGGTTGGTGAGGCTGATCAGGCGTTGGATCACGTCTTCCACCACCCGGTCCGGTGTGGAGGCCCCGGAGGTGAGGCCAACCCGGATCGGTCCCTCCGGGAGGAAAGGCTCCACCACCTCCAAGTCCCCTCCGAGCGGCTTGTGTTCGATGCGATTGCCGGGGCCGATCCGATCCGGCGTGTCGATGTGGAATGAGCGGATGCCGCGACTGACGGCAATTTCCTGCAGGTGGGTGGTGTTCGAGGAGTTGTAGCCGCCGATCACCACCATCAGATCCAGCGCTTCATCCACCAGGGCGAACATGGCGTCCTGCCGTTCCTGGGTCGCATCACAGATGGTGTTGAACGCCACAAAGTGTTCGTTCAGATCCAGAGGTCCGAATCGCTGCAGCATCGTTCGCTCAAACATGCGACCGATCTCTTCGGTTTCGCTCTTGAGCATTGTCGTCTGATTAGCCACTCCAACTCTCTCCAGGTCCCGGTCGGGATCGAAGCCAGGTGAGCAGGCATTGGCGAAGCGGGCCATGAATCCATTTCGGGCGGCCGCCCGTTCCTGGGCATCGGCCGCATGGGCGGCCCGAAGGATGTAATCACAAACCAGCTGGGCCTCAGTGAGATCGAGGACTACTAGATAGGTTCCAGCGAAGGAGCTTGTGGCCAGTGTTTCCTCGTGCTTTACCTTGCCGTGAATGATCGAGGTGATGTCGTTTTTCTTATGCTTTTCTACGGTGTTCCACACCTTCGAAACCCAGGGACAGGTGGTGTCCACAATGTGGCATCCCAGCTCATTGAGGAGTTGCATTTCCTGCACAGTGGCGCCAAAAGCCGGCAGGATGACGACGTCGCCATTGGCTACTCCTGAAAAATCCTTCACCCCCTCATCCACGGGGATGAACTGGACGTCCATCTCGCGAAGATGGGCGTTCACGGAGGGATTGTGAATGATTTCGTTGGTGATCCACAGCCGTTCACTTGGGTAATGTCGACGAGTTTCGTAGGCCATGGCTACGGCGCGCTCCACCCCCCAACAGAAGCCGAAGGCCTCCGCCAGCCTCACGTGGAGCCGACCCTCCTGCAGTTCGAGGCCGTTCCCGCGCAGGGTGGCGATCAGATCGCTCTGATAGGCCGTCTGCAAGCTGCCCGCCACCTCCTCGCCCAAGCCGAAGCCGCGGCGGTTGTAGCGCTCTGAATGATGCAGGGAGCGCTTGAAGGCCCGTGTATCCACGCCATCAGCTCGGAGTGGCCCGACTCTATGGGCCTTCGGTAACGGGTTGGCGATCCAACACTTGGGTCAGGCCCAACCAGCACACCGCCTCCAGGCTGAACGCGAAGCGGCAGGGCAGCACCTCCACCCCGGCCGCCAGCGCCTGGCGGAACAGCACGCCATAGCGGGGGTCGGCGCTGTCCCCCGGCGCGAAGCGGTCGACGTCCGGCCGGCTCAGGCAGGGGACCAGCACGGCACGGGCCTCGGGCACCAAGGCGCTCAGCTCCACCAGATGCTTTTGGCCCCGCTCGGTGACCGTGTCCGGAAACAGGGCCAGTCGGCCATCGGTCCAGGTGGTGTTCTTCACTTCCAAATAGATCGGCCGCGGGTCGGGGGCCTCGGCGGCGGGTGTCAACAGCAGATCGATGCGGCTGCGGCGCCCCTCGCCATAGGGAACCTCAGCGCGGATCGTCCCGATTGGTCCGAGCCAGGGCTCCAGGCAGCCGGCCTCAATCGTGGCCCGCACCAGCCGGTTGGGCAGGGCCGTGTTGATGCCCACCCACACGGGCTGGCCCTCGGCGCCTGGAACTTCTGCCTGCTCCCAGGTCCAGGCCAGCTTGCGGCTGGGGGATGGGGCATGGCGCAGGCGCACCCGCCCCCCGGGGTGGAGGACGCCGGTCATGGGTCCCGTGTTGGCGCAATGGGCGGTGACCTCCTCGCCGCTGTCGAGGCGCACGTCGGCCAGGAAGCGCTTGTAACGCTTCAACAACACCCCTTCCACCAGCGGCCCCGTCGCCAGCACGGTCACGGGTGGGCTGGCTGTGGCCATGGGCCTGGACATGGGCTGGGTCCTTGCGGTGGCGGCGGCCATACTGCCGTGCGTTCTGCAGGGCTTCTGCCCAGCCCCGGATGGCGTCTTCACTGCGACGAATCGCCCTGATCGTGGCGGTGGCCACGGCCCTCAGCAAGGTGGCCGGCCTGGTTCGTCAGCAGGTGATTGCCGCCGCCTTCGGGGTGGGTGCCGTCTACGACGCCTACAACTATGCCTACGTCCTGCCGGGCTTTCTGCTGATCCTGCTGGGCGGCATCAACGGTCCGTTCCACAGCGCCATGGTCAGTGCCCTGGCGCGCCGGCCCAAGCAGGAGGGCGCCCACGTCCTGGCGGCGATCAACACCGTGGTGGGAGCCCTGCTGCTGGTGGTCACCCTGGTGTTGGTGCTGGCCGCTGATCCCTTGATCACCCTGGTGGGCCCCCAGCTCGATGCCACCCGCCACCAGCTGGCGGTGGAGCAGATGCGCTGGATGGCCCCGATGGCCCTGTTCGCCGGCCTGATCGGCCTGGGCTTCGGGGCCCTCAACGCCGCCGATGAGTTCTGGTTGCCGGCGGTCAGTCCCTTGCTCTCCAGTGTGGCTGTGATCGGCGGGGTGGGCCTGCTCTGGTGGCACCTGGGTGCGGCGATCGCCCTGCCGGAGCAGGTGCGGCTGGGGGGCGCCGTGCTGGCCGGCACCACGACCCTCGGGGCCGTGTTGCAGTGGTTGATCCAGCTGCCGGCCCTGGCCCGCCAGGGGTTGCTCAAGACGCGATTGGTCTGGGATTGGCAGGATCCAGGCGTGCGGGAGGTTCTCAAGGTGATGGGCCCCGCCACCCTCTCGTCGGGGATGCTCCAGATCAATGTGTTCGTCGATCTGTTTTTCGCCTCCGGCATCGTCGGGGCCGCGGCCGGCCTCGGTTACGCCAACCTCCTGGTGCAGACCCCCCTGGGGCTGCTGTCGAATGCCCTGCTGGTGCCGCTGTTGCCGGTGTACGCCCGACTCACCGCCCCGGAGGACCGTCACGAACTGGTGGCCCGCATCCGCCAGGGTCTGATGCTGGCCAACGCCAGCATGTTGCCCCTCGGGGCCGTGATGATTGCCCTGGCCGGGCCGATCGTGGCGGTGGTGTACGAGCGGGGTGCTTTTGATGCCGGTGCTGCCCGATTGGTGGCTGGCCTGTTGATGGCCTATGGCCTTGGCATGCCTGCCTATCTGGCCCGCGACGTGCTGGTGCGGGTGTTCTACGCCCTCGGTGACGGCAACACCCCGTTCCGTTGGTCGGTGGGTGGCATTGGCCTCAACGCCGTCTTCGACTGGCTGCTGGTGGGGGCGCCCACCCCCTGGGGGTTGCAGCTTCCAGCGCTCAATTTCGGCGCACCCGGGCTGGTGCTGGCCACCGTGGCGGTCAATGTCATCACCTGCCTGGGTCTGTTGGTGGCCCTCAGCGTTCGCCTGGGGGGGTTGCCGCTGCGCGGTTGGGCTCGCGACACGCTGCTGTTGCTGGCGGCGGCCAGCCTGGGTGGCGTGGCGGCCCTGGTCCTGGCCCGGGGTGTCTCCTGGCCGGCGGGCTTGATCGGCCGGTTGCTGGAGACGGGGCTCGGCTGCGGCCTGGCCTTCGCCCTCTACGGTTTGGTGGCCAGCGCCCTGGGGGTTCCGGAAGCCCGGCAGATGCTGCACCAGTTGCGGCGCAGGCTGCCCGGGGCGGGCTGAGCTGGATCAGGCGGGTGGCAGGCGCACCCGGCGTTCTTCGCGGACCTGCAAGGGAACCTCCAGGGTGCACCGGCCGAGCATCTGGGGGCCGTCCACCGAGACGATGCGGGCTTCGATCCCGAATTCGCGAAAGGCCGATTCGAGTTCTTGAATCAAGGCCTTTTCCACCTGGGCTTCAGCGTCCACCACTTTCCCAATCAGCCGACCCCCCAACCGTCCCAAGCGTTGGCGCACCACGTCGCGGGCATTGGTGACCTCGATGATCAGCACGGTCGGCCGGCGACGGTGGCCACCTTATCGGTGGACCTCTGCGGCGCACCGTGGATGAGCAACGCTGCGCCCAATGTTCATCAGCCAAAGGGCTGGAGAAGTTCCTCCAGATCCCTGAGCTGGCCAGCGGGCAGCAAGCGGGCCAGGGGTAGGCGGACGGAGCCCCCTCCGATCGGAACCTGCACCGCCTCCAGGGCCTGACGGGCACAGACCTCCGCCCCCTGGTCGAGGCGACCCGCGCATTCCACCGCCAGGGCCTGGGCCAGGCCGGCATCACCCAGGTAGAGATGCCAATTGGCCACCTGCACATACAGCCGGTCGGCGATGGCGCGGCTGAGTTCGTCGATCTCCTGGGCGCTGAGGGTCATGGTTTGGGGGCTTCAGGCTGCGGCCGACTAAGCACCACCACGCTGCCATGGATCAGGAGTAGGGCCCCCCAGGCCAGGCTCAGCCAGGCCAGGTGGCTCCATGGGTGGCGCAGCCCCTGCACCACCCAGAGGCCGCTGTTGACGGCGGCGAAGAGGGCGGCATGGAGGGTCAGGTTCACGATCCGCTCGTAGTGGCGGAAGATCGGGTCCTCGGGGTTGGCGGGGCCGTACCAGCGGATCGGCATCGGGGAGACCGGCGAAAAGGGCAGGGTCTGGCCGGACCCTATCGAGGCGCGGTGACGGCCCGGGCCCCGACCAGGTTGACGAAGGGGCCCCCCATGCGGTGAGAATGCTGGAGTCGCTTGACCACCATGTCCAGCGTCAGCCCCACAGGCGCTTGTAGCTCAGCGGATTAGAGCATCTGACTACGGATCAGAGGGTCGGGAGTTCGAATCTCTCCAGGCGCGTTTTTTTCTCAGCCGTCCTTCCCGGGCGGCTTTTTTTTGGCGAGGCCTGGGGGGCTTCGGTTTGCCCTGGTCCATTGCCTACGATCAATTCAGCAATCGGCTTCATGCGCGGTGGACCTGATCAATGCCTCCCTGGCCCTGGGCGATCCCGCCATCGCCGCCTTGATCGCGCGTGAGCAGGAGCGACAGGAGAGCCACCTCGAGCTGATCGCCAGTGAAAACTTCGCCTCCCGGGCGGTCATGGAGGCCCAGGGCTCCGTCCTCACCAACAAGTACGCCGAGGGGTTGCCTGGAAAGCGGTACTACGGGGGCTGTGAGCATGTGGATGCCATCGAGGCCCTGGCGATCGAGCGCGCTCGGGAGCTGTTCGGCGCGGCCTGGGCCAATGTGCAGCCCCACAGTGGCGCCCAGGCCAATTTCGCCGTGTTCCTGGCCCTGTTGACGCCCGGCGACACGATCCTCGGCATGGACCTCTCCCACGGCGGTCACCTCACCCACGGGTCGCCGGTGAACGTCAGCGGGAAATGGTTCAAGGCCGTCCACTACGGCGTTGATCCCGACACCCAGCAGCTGAATTTCGACAGCATTCGCCAGTTGGCTCTTGAGCACAGGCCCCGGCTGATCGTGTGTGGTTATTCCGCCTATTCCCGCACGATCGATTTCGCGGCCTTTCGGGCCATCGCCGATGAGGTGGGTGCCTATCTGCTGGCTGACATGGCCCACATTGCCGGTCTGGTGGCGGCTGGGGTCCACCCCTCGCCGCTCCCCCACTGCCATGTGGTGACCACCACCACCCACAAGACCCTGCGGGGCCCCCGCGGTGGCCTGATCCTCTGCAATGACGCGGAGTTCGCCAAACAATTCGACAAGGCCGTGTTCCCGGGCACCCAGGGGGGGCCCCTCGAGCATGTGATTGCCGCCAAGGCGGTGGCGTTCGGTGAGGCCCTCCAGCCGGCGTTCCGCACCTACTCCGCCCAGGTGATCGCCAATGCCCAGGCCTTGGCGGCCCGACTCCAGGAGCGTGGCATCGCCGTGGTGAGCGGTGGCACGGACAACCATCTCGTGTTGCTCGACCTGCGCTCGATCGGCATGACCGGCAAGGTGGCGGATGCCCTGGTGAGTGGGGTGCACATCACCGCCAACAAGAACACCGTTCCCTTTGATCCCGAATCGCCATTCGTCACCAGTGGCCTGCGTCTCGGCACGGCCGCCTGCACCACCCGGGGCTTCGACACCGAGGCCTTCGTTGAGGTGGCCAATGTGATCGCCGATCGCCTGCTCAGCCCCGAGGATTCGGAGCTGGAACAGCGTTGCCGTCAGCGGGTGGCCGCGCTCTGTCAACGCTTTCCGCTCTATGGCCGTGAACGTGAGCTTCAACACGCCTGAGCCGTGCTTTCGCCCGTAAGGTGGCTGAACCAGGCCTGCCGCGTCCCGGTCCGCTGATGTGACCCTTGCCACCAGCCCCAATGCGGCGGCCCTGCTCACGTTGTTTTCGGCGGCCCTGCTGACGGCCTTGGTTGTGCCGGTGATTCGGCGACTTGGTTTGCGGTGGAACCTTGTTGATCGCCCCGACCCACGAAAACAGCACACCACCCCCATGGTGCGGTTGGGGGGGATTGGGATCGTGGCGGGCTTCAGCCTGGCCCTTGCCCTCACCTGGTTCTTCGGAGGGTTTGCCCGGCTCGACGCCGATAAGGACCAGTTGATCTGGACCACCCTGGCGGGTGCTCTCTGTTATTTCGTGATCGGCTTGGCGGACGATCTGTTCGCCCTGCCACCGCTGCCCCGTCTAGGGGGCCAGGTGGCTGTGGCCATGGCTGTGTGGAATCAGGGGGTTCGGATCGGCAGCATTGAACTGCCGTTTGGGTTGGTGGGTGCCGAGCCCATGCTCAGGCTCCCTGAGATCCTCAGTCTTCTGGCCACGGTGATCTGGCTCGTGGGCATCACGAATGCCATCAATTGGCTCGATGGCCTGGATGGCCTCGCCGCCGGTGTCAGTGGCATCGCCGCCGTGGGTCTGCTGTCGGTGAGCTTCAGCCTCGATCAACCCGCCGCCGGTCTGCTGGCCGCGGCCCTGGCCGGCTCTTGCCTTGGCTTCCTGCGCCATAACTTCAATCCGGCCCGCATTTTCATGGGGGACGGCGGCTCCTATTTTCTGGGTTTTGCCCTGGCCTCCATCAGCATCGTCGGCCCAGCCAAGGGGCTGACCAGCGTCAGCCTGCTGTTGCCGCTGATGATCCTGTCCTTGCCGTTGGCTGACATGTCGGCGGTGATCATGGGCCGTCTCAGTGAGGGCCGATCGCCGTTCTATCCCGATCGCCGCCACCTGCACCATCGCCTGCTGCGGGCCGGCTTCAGCCACCGCCGCACGGTGGTGTTGATCTACGCCTTCACCCAGTGGCTGGCCGCCCTGGCCCTGGTGTTGGCCGATGCCGAAAATCGCTTCCTGTGGTTGGCCTTGGCCACCGCGGTGCTGATTGCGGTGGTGGTGGCCTGCCGGCGCAGCATGCAGCAGGAGGTCCGATGAGCACGGCCGTCGGTGCAGAGGTGCTGTGCATCGGCACCGAGCTATTGCTCGGCAACATTGTCAACGGCAATGCCCGCTGGCTGGCGGAACAGTTGGCGGCCCTGGGCATTCCCCATTTCCGCCAGGAAGTGGTGGGTGACAACCGCGAACGCCTGATCGCGGCGGTGCAGGCGGCCGCTGGTCGCTGCCGGGTGCTGATCACCACCGGGGGCTTGGGTCCGACCCCCGATGACCTCACCACCGAGGCGATGGCCGCGGCCTTCTCCACCCCGCTCCGCGAATGGCCGGAGGTCTGGGAGGACATCCAGGCCAAGATCAGTGCCCGGGGTCGGAGCGTGGCGCCCAGCAATCGTCGTCAGGCGCTGCTGCCGGAGGGGGCCGCCCTGTTGCCCAATCCCACGGGCACCGCTCCCGGGATGATCTGGTCGCCCCGACCGGGCTTCACGATCCTCACCTTTCCGGGCGTGCCCAGTGAGATGCGGGCGATGTGGGCGGCAACGGCCGAGCCCTGGTTACGGCAGGCGGGCCTGGCGGAGGGGGTGTTTGCCAGTCGACTGTTGCGTTTCTGGGGGGTGGCGGAATCCAGCCTGGCTGAGCAGGTGAGTGACCTGTTGGCCCTCAGCAATCCCACCGTGGCCCCCTACGCCGGGGCCGGTGAGGTCAAGCTGCGGATCACGGCGCGGGCCGCTGATGCCCAGGCGGCCGCCGCCCTGTTGGCCCCCGTGGAGGCGGACTTGCGGGCGCGCACCGGCAGCCTTTGTTATGGCAGCGACGATGACAGCCTGGCCTCCGTGGTTCTGGAGCGGCTGCGCCAGCGCGGTGAGACCCTCGCGGTGGCCGAATCCTGCACCGGTGGGGCCATTGGGGCGGCCCTGACGGCGGTGCCGGAGGCGTCCACGGTGTTTCTCGGGGGCGTGATCGCCTATGCCAACAGCGTCAAGCGGGATGGGCTCGGTGTGGCTGAGGCCTTGCTGAACACCCATGGGGCGGTGAGTGATCCGGTGGCGATCGCGATGGCGGAGGGGGCGCGGCGCGTGATCGGCAGCACCTGGGCGGTGGCGGTGACCGGCATCGCCGGTCCGGGCGGCGGCACTGCCGCCAAACCGGTGGGGCTGGTGCATGTGGCGGTGGCCGGTCCGGATGGCTGTGAGTCGGAAGGGATTCACTTCGGTGCCAGCCGGGGGCGCCATTGGATCCAGACCCTGGCCTGCGGCGAGGCCCTGCAGAGATTGCGGCTGCGCCTCGGCTGAACCCAGGCGTCTGGATCGTGCCGATCCCGGGGGGCTGTCAAGGGCCTTGGGGCACTGATCGACGACCCCATACGGAACCCTGCAGCCGGGGCGATGAACGATCACCAATCCTGAGCGATCGAATTTTCCGCCGCTCGCGGCGGTTTCCCCCCGCCCATCCCAGGGTTTTCCACAGCCGCTCCGGGCCGTTCGGGTTGCGCCCTCGGAGCGGATGGCCCCTTGAGCCCCCTGGCTGGGGAAAAGCCCCTCTCCCCTTGACCGGCGGGGGTTCCTCGCAGCGGAGCCTGCGGCAACCCCGGCGCAGAACCCTGAACCCATTGGCGCGCCGTTAGTCTTGTCATGAGTCGCGTGGGATTGACTCTGGTTCGGGTCTTTGACGTCGGGGGCCTTGCCGTGGCCTGATGGTTCCGTCCCCGACGCGAGCCGCATGAGCCAGATCCCCGACCACGCCCTCCCCACCGTGAGCATCGAAAACCAGATGCCCGAAGATTTGTTTGAGGCCATGCGCGAGTTCATCAGCAGCCATCCCCAGTGGGACCAGTACCGGCTGATGCAGGCCGCCCTGGCCGGTTTTTTGTTTCAGCACGGCTGCCAGGACCGGGCCGTGGCGCGCCACTACCTCAACGGCCTGTTCCAGCGGGAAGGGGCTTCCCTGTCGGGCCGCCGGGCCTGAGCCCTGCGCTCCTGGAGTTCTCGCCCCATGACGACCCTGCCTGCTCCCGCCGCCGCTCCGGAGACCGCCAGGGAGGGTGCCCGCCGCCCCCAGCTCGTGGTGCTGGATGGTCACACCACCAATCCCGGGGACCTCAGCTGGGAGCCCCTGGAGCGCCTTGGTCAGCTCACGGTCCATGCCCGCACTCCACCGGAGCTGGTGGCCGAGCGCCTGGCCTCCGCCGAGCTGGTGTTCACTAACAAGACCCCCCTCGGCGCCGCTGAACTGGCTGCGGCTCCGGCATTGCGCGGCATCGGCATGCTCTCCACCGGCCACGACGTGGTGGATGGGGCCGCGGCGGCGGCCCGGGGCCTGCCCCTCTGCAACGTGCCCGAATACGGCACGGCCTCGGTGGCCCAGGCGGTCTTCGCCCTGCTGCTGGAGCTCACCAACCGCACCGGCCATCACGCTGAGCTGGTGCGCCAGGGGCGCTGGAGTGCCGGTCCCGATTTCTGTTTCTGGGACGGAAGCCTCACCGAGCTGGCGGGCCGCACCCTTGGGGTGGTGGGGCTGGGCCGGATCGGCACGGCGGTGGCGGCGATTGCCAGGGCCTTTGGCATGGAGGTGCTGGGGCACCGCCGGGGTGGGGCCAGCGGCGGTGGGGAGATTGGCGTGGATTTGCCCACCCTGCTGGCCGGATCTGATGTGGTGAGCCTCCACTGCCCGCTCACCCCCGACACCCGAGGCCTGATCGATGCCGGTCGGATGGCGCTGATGAAGCCCGGTGCGCTGCTGATCAACACGGGCCGGGGGCCGCTGGTGAACGAAGCCGATCTGGCCGCCGCTCTCCACAGCGGACGCCTCGGCGGTGCCGGCCTCGATGTGCTGAGCCTGGAGCCGCCTGCCCCCGCCAACCCCCTGCTCAGCGCCCCCAATTGTGTCATCACGCCCCACATCGCCTGGGCCACCCGGGCGGCTCGGGAGCGGTTGATCGCCGCCGTTGCGGCCAATGCCGAGGCGATGCTGGCCGGCGTTCCGCGCCACGTGGTGAACGGACTCTGAGGACCCCCTCGGCCCACCGTTGGCCGAGGGTCAGCGGGCCAACATGTCCAACAGGTGCAGGCTCTCCAGGCTGAGGGCCATCAGGCCGCTGATCAGGGCCGTGCGGGCACCACAGTGGAGCAGGCGGGACGCGATGACGGCACCGACGGGGATCATCGTGTGGGCTCCCGTTCGATCGGGCCTTCCACCTGGCTGATCGGCACCGGGAAGGCGGCGCTGGCTGTCCTGGGCTGGGGCCAGCGTCGAACCCAGCAGCGGAGATCGTCGTCTTCGACGGTCATGACCTCGTAGAGGGATTCGGCGCGGCTGTGGATTCGAACCAAGGAACCGGGTTGAACAGACATCGGACCTTCTCCAAGGGGGAGGGCTGGACGGGAACTGGATTGAGATTGATGAGCGGCTGACTTCAAAAGGGATTGGCTCGTGGTATTGGAGCACAGATCCCTCGCCAGCCTAGGTATTTACGCTTACCCGTACTGGGGTTGGTGGGGCTTGCGGCGCGTTTGCGGCGCGGACGCAGCCGAGAATCGCTCCATCCAGAGCCGTCCCCGTTCCGCCATGGCACAACCCGCTGTCGACCCGTCGGGTCAGCACCGCTTGGTGGATCTGATCGTGGCTGGCGGCATCGTGGTCACCATGGATCCCCAGCGCCGGGTAATCGGCGAGGGCGCTGTGGCGATTCAGGCGGGCCGGATCGTGGCGGTGGGTCCCCGGGGGGAGGTGGAGGCGGCCTATATCGGCACTGAGCGGATCGATGCCGCCGGCCGGGCGTTGATTCCCGGCCTGATCAATGGCCATGCCCATCTCCCCATGACCCTCTTCCGCGGCCTGGCCGATGACGAGGACCTGGATGACTGGCTTCAGCACACGATCTTTCCGGCCGAGGCCATGAACGTGGATGAGGCTTTCGTGCGCAGTGGCACCCGCCTGGGGCTGGCCGAACTGATTCGGGGCGGGGTCACCACGGTCTGTGACATGTATTACTTCGAGCACGCGGTGGCCGAGGAGCTGGCCGCCGCCGGTCTGCGGGGTCTGCTCGGCCAGGTTCTGATCGATTTCCCTTCGCCCGACTGCGCCGACCACACCGCCGCCATGGCGGCGATCGAGCGCTTCGTATCGCACTGGCAGGGCCATCCGTTGATCACCCCGGCGATTGCGCCCCATGCGCCCTACACCGTGGGCGATGGGCACCTGATCGAAGCCCGTGCCTTCGCCGATCAGCACCGCTGCCCCTTCGTGATCCACCTGGCCGAAACCCGCCACGAGCTGGAGGAGAGCCTCCGGCTCAAGGGGGCCAGGCCCGTGGAGCATCTGGCGGCCCTCGGTGTGTTGGGGGAGCGCATGGTGGCGGCCCATGTGGTGTGGGCGGAACTGCACGAACTCGACCTACTGCGGGACCACGGCGTGGGGGTGGTGCACAACCCGCAATCGAATATGAAACTGGCCTCGGGGGTGGCGCCCCTGCCGGCGATGTTGACGCGGGATCTGGCGGTAGGACTGGGAACCGATGGCTCCGCGTCCAACAACGATCTCAGTCTCTGGGAGGAGATCGATACCGCCGCCAAGCTGCACAAGCTGATCACGGCCGATCCCAAGGTGGTGTCGGCCCAGGAGGCCTTTGAGCTCGCCACGATTCGGGGCGCCCGGGCCCTCCATCTCGAGGGCGCGATTGGTTCCCTGGAGGTGGGTAAGCGGGCTGATCTCGTTGTGATCGATCTGGAGGCGATCAACCAGATCCCCCTCAGCAGCATCTATTCGGCCCTGGTGTACGCCACCAAGGCCAGTGATGTGCGCACGGTGCTGGTGGAGGGCCGGGTGCTGCTAAGGGATCGCCAGCTGCTCACCCTGGATGAGCCGGCGATCGAGGCCGAGGCCCTGGCCTATCGGCATCGCATCATCGAGCGCTTGGGGATCGGGCTCAGCGCCACGGGCTCCTAGGCTCATTTCTTAGTTCTTCATCATCTCTTGCGTGAGCGCCGGCACCCTCTTTGACAAGGTCTGGGAGCTGCACCGGGTGGCGGATCTACCGGGTGGCTCCACCCAGTTGTTCATCGGCCTGCATCTCATTCACGAGGTCACCAGCCCCCAGGCCTTCGCAGCCCTGAGCGATCTGGGATTGACGGTTCGGCATCCGGAGCGCACCGTGGCCACGGTGGACCACATTGTGCCCACCACGTCCCAGGCCCGTCCCTTCGCGGATCCGCTGGCGGAGGAGATGCTCGCCACCCTGGAGGCCAACTGTGCTGCCCATGGGATCCTGCTTCACGGTCTTGGCAGTGGCCGTCAGGGGATCGTGCATGTGATCGCCCCGGAGCTGGGGTTGACCCAGCCCGGGATGACCGTGGCCTGCGGCGATTCCCATACCTCCACCCACGGCGCCTTCGGGGCCATCGCCTTCGGTATCGGCACCAGCCAGGTGCGGGATGTGTTGGCCAGCCAGAGCCTGGCGATGACCAAACTCAAGGTGCGTCGGATTTGGGTGGAAGGTGAATTGCAGAACGGCGTGTACGCCAAAGACCTGATCTTGCACATCATTCGCACCCTCGGGGTGAAGGGTGGGGTGGGCTATGCCCATGAGTTCGCCGGGCCCACGATTGAGGCGCTCACGATGGAGGAACGCATGACCCTCTGCAATATGGCGATCGAAGGAGGGGCCCGGGTGGGCTACGTCAACCCGGATAGCACCACCTTTGCCTATCTCCAGGGCCGCCCCCACGCCCCGAGCGGTGCCGCCTGGGATCAGGCGGTGGCCTGGTGGAGCGCCTTGGCGAGTGATCCGGACGCCAGCTTTGATGATGAGGTTCGCTTTGATGCCGCCGTGATCGCCCCCACGGTCACCTGGGGCATCACTCCGGGCCAGGGCATTGGCGTGGACGAAACCGTCCCCACCCTTGAGCAGACCCCCCCCGACGAGCGCCCCCTGGCCGAGGAGGCCTACCGCTACATGGACCTCGCCCCCGGGAGCCCCATCGCCGGCCTGCCGGTGGATGTCTGCTTCATTGGCAGTTGCACCAACGGTCGACTCAGCGATCTACGGGAGGCGGCCGCCGTTGCGCGCGGTCGTCAGGTGGCCCCGGGACTGCGGGCGTTCGTGGTGCCCGGTTCCGAGCAGGTGGCCGCCGAAGCCGAAGCCGAGGGTCTCGATGCCGTGTTCCGTGCCGCCGGCTTCGAGTGGCGTCAGCCCGGCTGTTCGATGTGTTTGGCCATGAATCCGGATCGGTTGGAGGGCCGCCAGATCAGTGCCAGCTCCAGTAATCGCAATTTCAAGGGGCGCCAGGGTTCGGCCAGTGGCCGAACCCTACTGATGAGCCCGGCCATGGTGGCCGCCGCCGCCGTGACCGGTCAGGTCACCGATGTTCGCCCGCTGATCTCCTAAACCCCATGAGTATTCCTGCCTTTCCCGTTGGTCCGGTTCCCCGCCATCGCGGCTGTGGGGTGGCCGTGGTTGGCGACGATATCGATACCGATCGGATCATTCCGGCCCGCTATCTCAAGTGCGTCAGCTTCACGGGCCTGGCGGAGGGGGTCTTCGCCGACGATCGCAGCGAGCAGGCCGGCGCCCATCCCTTCGACCGGCCCGAACATCAGGGCGCCAGCGTGCTGGTGGTGAATGGAAACTTCGGCTGTGGTTCGAGCCGCGAGCATGCCCCCCAGGCCCTGATGCGCTGGGGCATTCGCGCCGTGATCGGCCACAGTTTCGCTGAGATTTTCTTTGGCAATTGCTTGGCCCTGGGGATCCCCTGCCTCAGCCTTGGCAAGGCCGAGGCCCAGGCCCTCCAGGCGGCGATCGCGGCCGATCCCTCCGCCGAGCTGCTGGTGGACGTCGAGGGGCTCCAGGTCGGGCTGGGCACGGCCAGTTGGCCGCTGCAGCTGGCGGCTGGACCCCACCAGATGCTGGTGAGCGGCCAGTGGGATGGCACCTCCCAACTGGTGGCCCACGACCCTGAACTGCGGGCCACCGCCGCCCGACTTCCTTACCTCACGGGCTTCGGCGCCTGAGGGGGGCATCCTGATCGGCTCGAGCCCCTTCAGAAGGGTCGATCCAAGACGATTTGGTTGGGGTTGTGGGGCACAAACGGTAGGCCGGGACCGCTGAAATTGAAGTCGTGCAGTTTCAGGCGAACGCCGCCAAGTCCCTCGTAGGGACTGTAGTAAATCCCGATCTCATAGGCCCGTCGTTGCCAGCGAAGTTCCACGTAGGAGCCGGTCACATCTCCATAGTTCGCTGACTTTGGATCGACGTTAAAGCCAATGCCGCCGCTGAAGATCAGCGGTCCGACGATCTGTTGGGTGAGACCAATCCCCAGGGTGCCCAGATCCACCGCCCGATCAAAGCTGAGCGGGCTGAGTCCCTGCCGCAGGGTGGCACCCCCGGTGATGGTGAGTTCGGTGTAATCGAGGAAGGACTTGGTGAAGTGGCCGAGGGTGAGGGTGGGGCCGGCGGAGAAGGAGAGGGTGTTCTGGTTGGTGCCATCGCCGTAGTACGCGAAGCTGCCCAGCAGGTTGCCGTTCAGGCGCAGGCCTGGGACCACCGGCACCGGGGAGTTGCTGAGGGCTTGGGTGGGGGTGGCCGGCAGGGCCTTGCCCGTCCAGAGGGGCAGGTTGAGGTTGAGCGAACCGATGCCGTTGCCCCGCCAGTACTGGCCAAGGTTGTCGGTGTTGAAGGTGTTGGCCTTGACGTTGGCCACCCCCAGGCGCCAGTAATAGTTGCTGCTCAGGCGTCCCCAATTCGGCAGGGTGCCGGTGTCGTCCAGGGAAACGCCGTAGGCGGAGTAGACGTCTTCCTCCCCAAGGGAGCCATTCCAGGTGCGGAAGCGGTAAGCGCCGAACAGGCGGAAGCTGGTTTCGCCCAGCAGCGGCAGGGTGAGGGGATGGCGAATCTGACCCCAGCTGCGGGTGCCGTTGGCGATGTTGTCCGGGTTGAAGGTGGAGACATCGAGTTTGGCGATGGTGTCGAATCCCCAGAGGCCACTGGTGAGCTTGGCCTCCAGTCCGAACAGGTCGGAGGTGGTGGTGGGCTGCTGCACCCCTGGTGCCCCGGCGGACTGACCCGGCAGGGGATAGCTGTCGGTGCCACTGTCGATCGCCCGTTGAATCAACGCCTGGGGTTGAATCACCAGTTTGGTCTTGTCGCCGATGCGCAGCGGGACGTTATAACCGACGTAGTAACCGTCGCGATCGGTCTTGTCGCTGGCCATCACCCAGCGGTTATCGACCTGCTCCTGTTTCTTGATCGTGGTGGAGCGGCTGACCGGGATCGGCAATCGTTCTTCGATGCGCAGGAGGTTCCGTTGGGCTTTGATCACCGTGTCGCCGTTGGCCTGGAGTGTGGCCACCACGTTTTCTGAGTCCAGCCAGGCCTGGGCCGGAGTGAAGGGATCGTTGGTGAAGCCGATCCGGTCGCTGCTGAAGGTGGTGGGGGTGAACGCCAGATGGCGGGCCTGCAAGCGCCAGCGGGAGATCGTGCCCCGCAGCAGGGGCTCGTTGTTCTTGGTGGCGAGATCGTTGAGCTGCACCGGTCTCACCCCGCCGAATTGATTGACGGTGTCGGTGCTCGGGGCATCGGTGGGGAAGCCGCGGCGACGTTCGGTGATCAGGCTCTGTTGGAACTGCACATTGCGGACGCGTTGATCGAGCCGGGCGATCGCGTCGCTGCGGGCCTTTTCCTGGGCGCGGGCGCGGGCCCAGACATTGCCGGGGGTGCTGGGAATGGCGCGCTGCGTTGGCCGCGGCGCCGGCTTGGCGGGGATCCGCCCTTGACCCAGGGCCACCTGTTCCAGTTGCTGCTCGAGGGTGAGGGGGGCCTCCTCCTGCTCCGGCGGCACTGCTCCGGGGCAGCCCTGGGGTGGTGGCAGGGTAATCGGCTCGCGGGGTGGAGTCGTGGAGCCGAAGCGGTAGCGCAGGCCGATGAGATAGGCATTGCTGCCCTCACTCACGCCGTTGTAGACCCCATAGGCCCCGGAGCGGTGGTGAATGCGTCCCACCGCTGACCATTGCGGTGACACCAACGCCTCCACTTCGAAGGCCAGATAGTTGAGGAATTTGCTGTAGTTTTCGCGGAAGGTGCGTTCGTAATTGCTGTTTTGGCTCAGTAGGCTCACCCCCTCCACGAAGTAGAGACTGAGCCAGGGTTGTACCCATAGCCGTAGCCCGATGCCCAGGGTGCCATCGGTGAAGGTCTGGGAGGGGGTGTCGGCGAAGGGGACGGTCTGGTTGAATTCCCCGCCCGGCTGTTTGGCGGCGCGGTGGCCGAGCAGGTTGGCATCGAGTTCAAAGGCGAAGGGCCCGGCGTCCACCAGCCGGCGTTGGAGGCCCACGCCGCCAAGGTATTCAGGTCGCAGATGTCCCTTGAATAAAAAGGTGTCGCCGAAGTTGGCGGCGAACATCTGGCCCGTCCACCCCGAGACCGCCCATGGATAGGGATGCCACTGCGGGGGTGGCGGCAGCACCGGGGTGCAGCTGATCGGTTCGGGATCGGGCAGGGCTTGGGAAGGGGGTGCGTCCGCTTTGAAATCCTGGGCGCTGCCGTCGAGGTCGAGGACCCCGTAGACATCGTCCATCTCCCCTTTGCCCTCCAGCAGGCTGTAGCGCAGTCGGCTGGCCTGAAGCGACTGCTGGCCGCGTTGGAAGCGGACGCTGCCAAAGGCATAGAGGCTGCGACTGCGGGTATCGAATTCGAGGCGATCGGCCATCAGCCGTCCCCCGCCCATCACGGCCTGGACATGGCCCACCGCCACAAAGCGGCCCAGTTGGTTGTCGTACCCCTGGCTGTCGGCGCGGAGCTCAAGCTCGATCGGCGGACCGCCGGCGGCAGCGGGGGGCTGGCCTGGAAGGGGGGGAAGGGGAGGTGGCGGAGGTGGCAACGCTTCGGCCGTGACCGCCCCCTGGGGCTGGCCGGTCACGGCCGAAGCGTTGGTGGGGGACGGGTCGAGAACGGCCGGAATTGGTGTCGGCTGAGGAAGGTCAGCCGCTGTTGGCATCTCCCGCGGGAACGCCTCCGGAGGAGTGCCGGACGGGGGGGCCCCTTCGCCTGTCGTCACCCCTGGGGTGAGCAAGGGGGCCGCCGGGGTTGGGGCCGGTGTTGGTCCGGCTTGGACTGCTGGCCCAGTCCACAGGCCAAGGAGAGCGACGACGCCGCCGAGCATGACCAGGCGGGAGGCTGTCCGGGGATCGGGGACCACAGGCAGCCGAAGGGGGGCAGGGAGGCGTGGATCCTGCCATGTGGATCACGCTGCGCTGGCAGATCTCAGGCCGGTTCGCTGGACGGGTTGACGTTATGGATCAATCTTCGAGGTCCTTGCGGCTGGGGGTACGGCTCGGGTCGCTGGCCAGGAAGCCGAACACGAAGATCCCGATGAAGAAGAAGACAACCGAGTAAACCGAGATCTTGAGGGCGAGCATGGTCTGTCCGGCAGGTGACAGGGAGTGACGGGCGTCAGGCGGGGTCGAAGAGACCTCGCCGAAGCGGCATCATCCTATGGGGCTTGATTGGCCATCAAAGATGACGAACGGCTTGCAGCCGGCCCTTCCCGGGGGGATTGAAACGTTTCCTTCACGCGCGGCCGGGGACTGGCGCCCCCTGGAGCTGCTGGATCAGTGGCGCTGCCCCCAGCCCGATGGCGGGGAGGGACCGGCCCTGGCCCATCCCTGGGGCCCTCGCCACCGCCCGGACTGGGCCGACCTAGGGAAAGTGGTCTGGCCGCGGGGCGGCCAATGGTGGCGGCTGCGGGTGGAGCTACCTTGCCCGCAGGGCTGGCGTTCGCTCGGCCCCAACGGTGCTCAGGCCCGGCTGGCCCTGCGTTGGTGGGCCGATCAGGCCGAACTCTGGGTGGACGACGTTCTGGTGCATCGCGGCGATCTGTTCGACCCCGCCTGCCGGTGGCCGTTGCCGCCGCATTGGTGGGAAGGGGAGTCGCTGCGCGTGGAGCTGCGCCTGCGCAGTCCTCTCCATGACGACGGGGTTCTCACCCTGAGCCGCCTGGAGTTGGAGCCCTGCGATCCCGCTGACCCTCTGGGTCTGCTGGCCCCCATCGCAGCGGACTTGGCGAGCCTCCGGCGGGAGGCAGGCTTGGACGAACGGCCCAGTGCCGGGGTAGTGCAGGTGCTGGGTCACGCCCACCTCGATTTGGCTTGGCTCTGGCCGGTGGCCGACGCCTGGGAGGCCGCCGAACGCACCTTCGAGTCGACCCTGGCCCTGATGGAGCGCTTCCCCTCCCTCCATTTCGGCCATTCCACGCCGGCCCTCTACGCCTGGCTGGAGCAGCATCGCCCGGCCCTATTCGCCCGGATCCGTATCGCCATGCGGGCCGGCCGCTGGGAGCCGCTGAATGGACCCTGGGTGGAAACCGATTGCGTGCTGATCAGCACGGCGTCGTTGCTGCGCCAATTCCAAGAGGGTCAGCACTACAGCCAGGAGCGCTTCCCGGAATGGAGCCATCCCCTGGTTTGGCTGCCGGACAGCTTCGGGTTTGCCGCCGGACTCCCGGCCGTGGCCGCCGCCACCGGCGTGGGCTGGTTCTGCACCAACAAGTTGGCCTGGAATGCCACCAACCCTTTCCCTCATCGGCTGTTTCGTTGGCGCAGTCGCTGTGGAACCGAGGTGCTGGCCCTGATCACGGCCGGTGTCGGCACCGATGGGGATCCCCTGGCGATCGAGCGGTATCGCCTCGCTTGGCAACGGGTGAGCGGCGTGGCCGATGCGCTCTGGTTGCCGGGGGTGGGGGACCATGGCGGCGGACCCACCGCCGAAATGCTCGAGCAGCTGGCCCTCTGGGAGGGGCAGCCCGTGGCGGCCCCCCAGAGGCACGGCACCCTGCGGGCCTATCTGGCCGCCCTGGAACCGCTGGCCCAGCAGTTGCCGGTCTGGCGCGATGAGCTCTATCTGGAGTTGCACCGCGGCTGCGCCACCAGCCGCCCCGATCAGAAGCGGCACCAGCGCAGCCTGGAGCGGCTGCTGCGCGAGGCGGAGCTGAGTCGTGCCCTGTTGGCGCCGGAGGCACCTGCGCCTGATTGGCGGCCGCTGTTGTTTCAGCAGTTCCACGACATCCTGCCGGGCACGTCCATCCCGGAGGTGTTTGACCAGGCGGAGCCCGAGTGGCGCCAGGCCCGCCGGCGGGCCCGCCGCCAGCGGGACCGGGTCCTGCTGGCGACGGCGGCGACGGCGACGGCTGGAAGCGAACCGACCTGCACTGCCATGGAGGGGGAGGGTCAGTGGTGGTGGCTAGTTCAGCTCCAGCCGCTGCCGGCGGCACCCCGCACCCTGAGGCTGCCGC
>Ga0209088_10000342_pt1 | contig 34013 bp, 47 predicted proteins | sample S_140625_EF_Meta_FD_187324 | JGI IMG/M metagenome (GOLD analysis project Ga0209088, IMG submission 187324) | Freshwater microbial communities from Lake Simoncouche, Canada to study carbon cycling - S_140625_EF_MetaG (SPAdes) (version 2) | ecosystem: Environmental > Aquatic > Freshwater > Lake ... | reverse complement strand
CTGCATAAACCTTCCCAAACCACGTTGTAAGCCTGTGGATCACGGTGCTTGAGGGCATCTTTCTCAAGTTTGAGCGTTTCGGGAAACCACGGGTTATCTGACCAGTTGACTTTTTGAACGATGCAGTTTTCAGGCGGGTTTAGCACAAACCTTTGGTAAGTCTCGTCAGTTTCCAACTCAGGATTAAAGGTTATCCAAATCTCTGAGTTCTCTTTGCGGATGGTAGGAATCAGCACGTTCCACGACATACGGCTTGTGGTCTGCGCTTCCTCAACCCAACACACGTCCACACCTTCGTAAGACTTAACGTTGGCCACATTGTTTTTCAGGCCAACAAAGCTAAACTCTGTGCCGTTCTTTGCCCTGATTGATGCTTGGGTGATTTCATAGAACCCTAATAGTCCTAATGCCTCAATCTGGTCACACAATAGCTTGTGGACTGAATCTTTGATGGATGTTTGGAATTCACGGGCGCAAAGCACCCTTAATGGACTCTGAGCGCCTTTAATCAGTAGCGCCCTAGCAACCCCCCAAGACTTTGCACCGCCTCGTCCACCGTAGAGGACTTTATAACGTGAGGGCTTAAACAAGCATTGCAGCTTTAACGGAAATTCCGCTTTGGCAATGGATTGGGCTACTTCAGACATTTTTAATACGGCTGGGGATTGATCTGTCGATTAGCTTCACGATTGCGGCTGACAGTCCGCACCGATTTGCCCAATCCCCATGCGTATTAGCTTTCACTTGGCTTCACAAATGACACTTGGATGCCTGAAAGCAGTGGTGCGCCATCTGCACCCGTGATCTCTTGTTTCACTTGCTCACGGTACTTCTTGGGGAATCGTGCCGCCATTGATCTTGACCAAATCGTAGCGTTCAGTCTCGGCCCATCTTTAGTCTCAACCATGTAAGAATCGGCTTGATCTTCCCACCACGCTTGCTCATGTTCCTTAGCTTCTGTTAAGGCGTGCAGAAATTCTGGGTGATTGTCACGCCAATCATACATAACCCTAAGTGAAAACCCTAACCTAGAAGCGATTTGTTCCACGCTCTTACCGATTTTGCCCAAGGCTATGACTTCCTCACAATACTTAGGATCGTAGAGGGATGGTCTACCAACAGGGCGCTTTTCTTCGGTCATTTTTATACGTCTGTGACCACTTCAGGGTCAGTAGACTTTTCTAATTCAGCCAACCAATAATTACAGTCTTGTAATGCACCATTGATCATGTGCAGCTGGACTTCCAGTTGTTTACCCTGAGTCATCAGAGTTTCGATTTGCTTGGTGATTGCTTCTTTGTTCATGATTCCTCCATTACAAAACAAACATCTTGCCAACTCATTTTAAGTAGGCGCTCATCATTGTGCTTGATTTCCTCAAACTTGAGGTATTCATCTTTGTATTGTTTGGCAAATGTACCAAATGTGATGCGATCACCAACATTTAAGCCTTCAGCTTGTGCCTCTGGCCCTACCGCAACCACTACGCCACGGCTATCTGCTTCTGCCGATTGGATAATCAATGTCTCGCTTAACGTACGCTTTTCGGGGCGCACTAAGATTTTGTCTTTAAGGGGCTGCAAGTTCATATTGCCACCTTTGCGGGTCTACCACGTTTTTTAGGCAAAAAAGCACCCGCCTCTAGGACGGGTGAAATCTCAACGGCAACTACTTCAAATTCTCCGCACCACTCTGTGTAGTGACGGTTTTGATATGTGGGGTAGCGTCTGCACTGCCCCATTTGACCTATGTCGTTAAAGTAACAACAAGCCTTACAATTCTCTTTAAGCATGACAACCTTCCTTTGTTGTGCCTAGAAGCCCATTGAGTCCTGCATGACTCTTTGGGTTTCGCTATTTAACGATACTCAGATTTCTCTTTTGTGTAGCAAATGCCTTCGGTGCGACCTGTGTTAAACAGTTTGTCGCCCATCGTTTTGTCTTCTTTACCCATCGCCACACCGCCACGCAGTTTTTCCATGCGCTCGCCTGACTTGTCAGTAGAAACTGCACCTTTAGGGGGTGTTGCACCAGTTGTGCTTTTAGCCATTGTTGTGTCCATTTTACCCATGATTTTTCCTTGCAAAGAATTTATGGTTTGACTTTATGCTCGATGTGGCACAATGTCAATCACCATTTTAACAGGATTTTTATCATGGCTACAAAATTTGTGATTACTAGATCAAACAAGCCCTCTAAAGAGGGTATGCACTACGAAAAAGCCTCTGAGCATCGTACAGAACTTGCCCGTATTGCAGCAGTGGAAAAAGAACTAAAACACCATGAAGCACAAGGTATAGACAAGGCTCATGGCGGCTCACAAAAGACTGCCCCTTTGCCTAATATGCGCTCATATTAAGGGTTTTGGCACTTCGTGAGGCCATCTGTCTCCAAGTGCCTCAACCGTAGCTGTGTGGGCTTTTAACCACATATCCTTGCGTTCATCTTTGGTTAGGTGAGCGCCTTGGTCTATTTCGTAATGGCATTTAAGGCACAAAGCAGCCACCAAGTTGTCGTCTGCTTTAATGCCTTTACCTTTACCCCCGCCCCAATTGCTATGAGCCGCCTGAACGCCATTGTCCATGCCACAGCTTTGACAAGAGAGAGCTGCCACTAGTTTCAACAGCTTTTGACTCCTCACATATTGGTGTTTCAGAAATTGCATATTCTTGGGTTAAAAATTTATGTCCATTGATGCAGATTCGTCTGCGAGTGACAAATTCAGGCGTTGATCGGGTATCTAAAACTTTAAGGTTTTCAGAACTACAGCGGGGACACATCATATTTTTTAAAGATATAAGACCAAACAAAACCACCAACAACCTTGGCAGCAAACTGAAGAATCACAATTTCAGGCATTAAAGCGCCAAATGCTATTGTGGGAAATAAAACAGAATCAACCGCAGCGCCAGCAGTGTTTGAAACATTTGCACGTTTAATCCATGATCCTGTGGTTTTGATGAATACCGCCCAATCTACCAAAGCCGCTAATAAGAATGACACCGCAGAAGCTACCGCAATCATTCCCGCTGCTGGGTTTAGCAAGTAAGTCAAAACACCCGTTCCTACAATCAAACCACCCATTTGCCATGTTTTAAGCCGAACATGAAGCCAATCCCTTAATGTCAAATCTAATCCAATAAAGAAAAAAGCAAGAATTGGGCTGATTGATGGGCCAAATGTGGCCACTAACAAATTTGCCGCAATCATTGATGCAGCATAAGCAAACAACGCCAATATCATAATTTTCTTTCTGTCTGAATTGTCACGCCATGATGATTGGCAATCAATGTCTGCTCTCCACCAAACTTTTCTAATAAGTTGTCAGCAATTGTTTCGTGAAATCCTGATACAAATTCATTGACTATTTTCAATATATCCTCAACAAATATTTTTTCAGTATGTTTAATTTCTAATTGATACGTTATTGGTTTATTGTTTACAGGGCATAAAGCAACAAATTTGGTACTGTATTTATTCATAAAAGTGTTTCCTGTTCCATTGGTTGATAAAAATTCCATTTAGATGGGGCATTAAACGCCTCAATTCTTGACCGCATAACTTGCGCCCTAGCTTCTTTGGTTGGGGGAGGGTAATTACCATTTCTCCATTTATTGTCAATTCCAACGCCTCGGCCTATGTTGGTGCTATCTGCTGATGAAAAAGGTAATTTTGTAAAGATTGCAGGGTCAAGCATTCTTAATCCATGTAATTTACAAGCGGGTCTGCCCATATCATCACAAATAACACGCATGGCCTGGCTCATTTTGACCCACCAATGTGCCGTTCCAACGCTTGCAAACTCGCCTGAACTACCAATGCAAACCCGTACATATGTGTTGGTTAGTTGTTCAAGGCGTTCAAGGGATTCGTGCATATGCCAAACTGGTGCGCCAAACCATAAGGGAAGTGGACAATCTTTTAGCAACGCATCGTTGTCAGCTTCATTACCGTCAATCACATCAGGAATGACCGCAAAGTCGCACGATGGGACTTTTTTTAAGTTCAGCGCCCAATCATAAAAGGGTTGCCAATCTTTAATTGGGTTGCCAGATCGCCAGGCTGAAAACGCACCATTGTCTATTGCAAACGATTGGCAGACTTCTATGGCTATCGATAGTTGATCAGAATGTGCAAACGACACAAACGCATGACCATTTTCTATTGCCTTAACTGCTACCGTTGCGGGAGTGATTGGTAAACCGTGATAGTGGATCATTGTTATTCCGTTGTTTTTACGCCTAAACGCTCACTAGCTTGCTCTGAGCGCCATATATCTGACTTTATTTGGGCGGCTGTAAGTTTCCATTTCAGCGTTTCCTCTTGCTCTATTGCCGCAGCCAGTCCTTGTAAAAGTTCTTGGTATTCAGGGTGTGCATAGGCTTCACGCTCTTGTGCCACGGCAGAATCAAAACCTTTGGTCATTGCGTCTTTCATAAGCAAAGCCTTTTTGGTCTTGCGAAACTCCTCAAGGTATATGCGTTGTGATTTAGCAACAGCAAATTTTGGGGCTTGTTCAAGGATAAATTCAATAGCTTTGTAAGGCGCTTTCATTTGACCACTCCAATCATGCGTAAAGCGGCTTCAGGGCAATCTATTCTCGCCAAGGTACTACCAGACCAGTTTTCAAAGAAATCGGCTTGTAGAGCCGTTAAACGCTTTTTAGAGTCTGTTTTGATCTCCACTAAAAAACTGTGACCCTTGTAGCCAACTAGAAGGTCAACGGGAAGCCCAATAATCCATACATAAGCACCAGCGGCTCTTAATGCTGAAACTATTTGGTTTTGGTTTGCGTCAACCCTTGCTGCTCGTCTCATTTTGAATCCTGTTCATGCGTTGTCTCAAATCCAAAGTAGCGGACTCGCCTCTGATTCGCTGCAAGTCCAGCAACACTCCCTGCCACCAAAGCAACGCTTTCTTTGAGCCAATCGTCGATTTCTTGGCCTTGTACCGCCTCGTCCACTCGCGGGCTTCGCAGTCCTTGAAGTGTTCTAATTCTTTCGGAGTCATTTGTTGGCCAATTAAAAGTCATTCAAGATTCTCCATGCGGTAGCAGCGCAGAGGGGGACTTGTCCATTTCCGAGGGCTTTAATTCTGTCCACCCTTGAGGCCATCCCATTAACCACTCTACCCACGTTGGGTTCAGTTGCCCAGAAGTTTGACTCACACACATTTGCAGATTGACTTGTTTCCCAATCTCCATACGCCTTTGAATTGATGGATTGCTCAGATTGTCCCTGTCCTTGGAATCCGATACTTGTGGGGTTGGCCAATTCTTTTTCATTTCCAAGTTGACCGCATCCGATAGTTTTGCCCCGAATTTCGTTCCCGTAGTCAAGCTGGTTCTGACAAATCTGTTGTTTGTTAGTTCGATCCCGTTTTGTTTTGGACTCATCCAATCCGATGATGTTGGGGTTGGCCACTTGTCGATGCGTTGTTTTAATGCTTTTCTGCTGTTGCTCCCACCGTCCAATCCTGTTGTATTGGGTGTGTGAAAGGTGTCCACGCCATTTGGCGACAATCCAAATCCTGTCCCTCTGATGTGGCGCTCCAACGTCCGCTGCTCCCAACACTCCCCATCTCGCATCAAACCCCATTGCGGCCAAGTCTCCAAGAACTCGTCCAAGTCCCCTAGAAGTGAGCATTGGTGAGTTCTCCACAAAGACATATCCTGGTCGTACTTCGTGAATGATCCTTGCCATTTCTCGCCACATTCCAGAGGCTTCTCCATCAATTCCTGCGCCTTTTCCTGCTGCAGAAATATCGGTGCATGGAAAGCCTCCAGATACAACGTCAACAATTCCTCGCCACGGTTCTCCTCGAAAACTTTGTACGTCATCCCAAATCGGGAAAGGCGGGAGAAGCCCGTCATTTTGTCGGGCGCACAATACGCTTGCTGGGTATTGTTCCCACTCGACTGCACAGACTGTTCGCCATCCAAGCAAGTGTCCACCAAGGATTCCACCGCCAGCTCCTGCGAACAAAGCGAGTTCATTAAGGCTTTGCTTATCAACCATGACATTAAAAAATCTCTTTTTCGTCATACCACTGCGCGACAGTTTTGACTTTTAATTCGGGCAAGTCAGAAAAACTACGTTTCTTTTTGGGAGCATCATTGCACCATTGATGGTAAGAGCATTTTTGTTTATCGCCATCCTGTCGGACAGCCCAAATGTTTCTACATCCATCAACAGAACACCAAGGATCGTGTTCTTTTTCGTCTTTTTCTTTTGGGGCTGGTTTAGCAAATGTCATTTTGAATATTTCCCGTCAATAATTTTTGCAAAATTTGTGGCATTAACAATCCATTCAAGGTCAGGCTGCCAAGTTCTGTCCTTTGTTCGAAAACCTTGAGCCAAAGAGGAATCATTCGCAATGTAACCAAAAAATGAATCCCACCAGGCTAAACCTTCGTCTAAAGTTTTGTAGCCTTTAGGCGAATAATTTGATGGTTTAGCAGCTTGTCTCCAACGTTGTTTTAGATTTACTTGGCGTGTGCCTTCCCAAACCCTTGGCTGAGTTAAATGCGGTAAATGCTTTTTGTAAAGCAATAAAATTTCTTGATGGGGGCAAGTTGGCAGACCTTCTGCCGACAAAGATGCGTAAGCATCTATATCTATTGGTTTATGGTTATTGGTTATTGGTTCTTGGTTATTGGTTAGTTGAACGTCCGTTGAACGGGTGTTTAACCTACGTTCAGCGGATGCTTTACCCGCCCTAGACGCTTGTTCAATTTTTGATCTGAAATGCTCGATTTCTTTACCGATTCTGTCAGACCAGTATCCAAGTTCAACTTCAATAAAAAACTCATTTAACACGTTTTGGATAACAACAATTTCATCCCGTAAACGAATCAAACGGCCTATGTCGGCTGGTGATTTGGGTAAAGGTTTTTCGTGTAAATAACACCAATCTAGCATTCTGCGATATGCCAAATCCTCAAGAGGATCAAGGTGTGATGTGTGACTTTGATAGTCACCAATATTGAATTGGTAATAGTGCATTTTTTCCACTTAAAAACCACTTAAAAGAAACTGCGGCAGGGGAGAAGTGGTAACCCTTTTCAAAACGGGGATCAATCCGTTTCTAGCCGTGTTTCAAACAATCTTACTCGATAAACCAATCAGGACGCAACACCATCAATTGATAGAGTCGGCCAGTTGGGATGGTTTTCCAGTTATGTACCGCTGCTCTGGTGATGCCCAATATCCTAGCAAGCTCACTCTGTGAGCCAGCCAATGTGATAGCTTTTTGTTTGTCCATTTTCAAAGTATAGCAAAATAAACATTTAGCCATTTGCAAAAATACAACACTTAAAAATATTTTTATAAAAGTCTTGAATGGCGTATAGAAATCTATACAATAACGTCATGCCCTGAACTTCTTGGGGTCTATTTAGGAAACTTATGAAACACAATCTGCAACACAATTTTCAAGACGTAGTGTCTTACGACAATGGCGAAACAGTTGAAGTCGTAACAGTCGGTTATGACCATCTACCTGAAGAAATCAATTACCCCCACGCACCTGACTACAAAGAAATGTTCGATGTGTTTGTTTTTGCAAACGACAAAGACGTTACTTACGACATTCCTTCTGAGGAATATGACCGTTTATTTGAGGAAGCCAAGCGCCACTTTTACACATCTTGCGAGGCCGTATGAAACACAAAATTATTCAAACACTTGTTGAGTGCTTTTTAGCCATCGTCATCTTTGGCGGTATTGGTGTATTACTCGCATGGAGGGGATGATGAACATACGTTACCTCACACAAGTTAGACGCATATTTTCACAGTATGACGCACCACCTGAAGTCATACGTTCTTACCAACGCCAATGGGTGCGCTCTGTGCGCCAGCTTGGTGACAAATGGTTAGTAGCTAAACAAATTGAAAGGATTGAACAATGACAGTCGCACATCTTTTGACGCTTAACGTCAATGAACACACAGAAAAGAAAGCCAACCTGACTTACTTGTCATGGGCTTGGGCTTGGGCTGAAGCACTTAAAGCAGATGCTAAAGCCACGTTTAAAGTAGAAATTTTTGGCGACAAATGTTTTATGGACATCAACGGCACAGCAATGGTTTGGGTCACAGTTACCATGTTTGACAAGCCTATGACTTGCCAGCTACCCGTGATGGATCACCGCAATAAAGCTATCCAAAGCCCTGATGCTTTCCAAGTTAACACGGCAATTATGCGCTGCATGACCAAAGCACTTAGCTTGCATGGACTCGGGTTATACATATATAGCGGAGACGATCTGCCCTCTTTTGTAGAGCCTGAGTCAACCATTGACCCAGATAGCATGACAGACTTATTTCTAGCCATCCACAACGCCACGACACAAGATGAATTGAAGTTGGCTTACAAAATAGCTTACTCAGCCTGTGATGGTGACAAAGCCTGGCAGATGAAAGTCATTGCAGCCAAAGATGAAGCAAAAGGAAAATTGTAATGTGGAGAAAAAGGGAAATTATGAAAACTGATGAAGACGATGAGTTTGATCGAATTGAACACGAAGCCCAAATGAAACTTGGGCAACCATACCACTTTGATCTTTACGTTTCACCCTCACAACGCAACACAGTGTTAGAGGAAGTGGCTCGTGAATTTGAAAGCCTTAGGATTGCTTTTGGTGACACAGCGGCAAGTTTTGCACAATATGTAAGGGAGATGAAACATGATTGAACAAGGCACAGACGAATGGTTTGCGGCTCGGATTGGTAAAGTCACCGCCTCACGGGTAGCTGACGTTATTGCCAAGACCAAGACGGGTTATTCATCAAGTCGAGACAACTACATGGCTCAATTGATTTGTGAACGATTGACCAACCAAAAAGCCGATGGTTTTACCAATGCTGCAATGCAATGGGGGACAGAAACTGAACCGCTTGCCCGTATATCGTATGAAGTCGCTCAGAACGTTTTAGTCGATGAAGTGGGGTTTGTGCCTCACCCAAAGATTTTGATGGCTGGTGCGTCTCCTGACGGGCTTGTAGGGGACAATGGATTGTTAGAGATCAAATGCCCCAATACTGCGACACACATAGACACGTTGTTGTCTGAAACAGTGCCAGGTAAATACAACACGCAAATGCAATTCCAAATGGCTTGCACAGACCGTGAATGGTGCGACTTTGTGTCTTTTGACAACCGTCTGCCCACAGAACTTCAATTGTTTGTTAAACGTGTCCCAAGGGATAATGTGTTTATCAGGCTAATCGAGGGTGAAATTGTCCAATTTATTGCTGAACTGGACGACAAAATTAACAAACTAATGAAAGTCAAAAATGTCTAAACTATATGAAATTTCCGTTGTTTCTGGTAAATACAAAAACAAAGAGGGTCAAGAGAAATCCCGTTACCAAACCATTGGATCAGTAATTGAGACTAAGAATGGGCCAATGCTCAAGTTAGATAGTATGCCTCTGATGGATGGCGGCTGGAACGGTTGGGCATACATGAACACACCCAAACCCAAAGAGGGCTATCAGGGTTTGCCAAAAGATGAAGACATCGACTTGCCATTTTAAATAACGGGGGGAAAGCTGTGCAAAGGCTTTTTAGGCTTGCGGACGAGCAGTTAGTACCCCCACCAATAAGGAGTAATCATGGACTATAAAGACGCATTTAAACAAATTTTTTCCATACCCGACTTTCCAAGAGTCAGGGCAAATGATCCTCTTACATCGTTTGAGGCAGCAGACTTAATTAAAGACGTTGCCCCACAACACCACCAAGTTATTCTTGAGTGCCTCAAATTTTATGGGCCGTTGGGAAAAGATGGCATTTCAGCCATGACAATGCTAGACCCAAATCAAATCGCTAGGCGCTTAAACGAAATGAAAGTGCTTGGCTTAATAGAACTGACTGGCAACACGGTCAAATCAAACTCACAAAGGAATGAAAGAGAATGGCGCTATATCCACTCGGTTTAAATTTTAATCAACCCGTTCACCAATACAAATGCTGCAACAAATGCGATCAAGACAAACCACTAGAGGGCGGGATTGACATGGGTCACAAATGGATTTGCCAAACTTGTTGGATTGCTAGAACTACGGGTAAACACTTACGGCAAAACCAAGTCAATACAATTTAGCCATTTCGTTTTTTAGACACAATCACAATTTAATATTGCATTGCAACAATCCGTTGCGTTAGGAGAACATCATGTATAAATTAGTCATTGATATTAGTTGGATTGACGATGAGAAAGTTACAGTTGAGTCACACGACTTTGAGAAAATCCAAATCATTCAGGAATTTATCGCATTTCAAGAAGAACATGGATGGGCAGTTGACTATGAAGCAATTGACTTATCTGAGGATGACACTGAAGAAGAAGAATCTACAGAGTAGCTTATAAGATACAGAGGGGCTTACTTTGCTAACAAGTAAAGCCCCACATTAGAGAACGCATATCCGATATATACCATTGCCATATACGGATTACCAATAATGGTTTGCTCAACCGCAATGTATGCGTAAATTGTTCCTGTGAGAATAATTAACCAAGCGCTCAAAATGCCCCCACATCAATTACTTCGCCTCTGAACTGGATCATGTCCTCATCAAATTTATGGACGAGTTCAGGCCATAAAAGCTGACCATTGAAGAAGTTTAACACCGCAAACCCTGATCTGTGATTGTTTGGATTGATCTCAGCATAAGTAAATTGTGGCCCATCAGTCTCGGCTAATGTTCCTGTATCACAGCCAAATCGCACGCCATTAAAATCTGAAAACGGAGTGACTTTTAATGAGTGCAAGTGTCCAGTAACGATTGACACACCAGCGTTTACAGTATTGTTGTGAGTAGCGTGAATTCCACCTTTGTAACGATGCTTAACAATACATTGCTCGGTAGGCCATACTGCCCAGCAGAAGTCCCACTCTGGGATATGGTCTGTTAATTTAAAGCCTTGAACTTCTTTAAACTGTGGTGCTTGTTGCGCTAAACGATTACCAAATCTAACGTCATGGTTTCCCCATGTAAACAGTAGCTTTACATTGTGTCGTGCAGCTTTAGCGGTTTCCTCAATCTCACCCAATGCACCTTGACAGGCTTTTAACTCTTGAATGACAGAAGTTTGTGGTTGGTCAGTTACATCATGTCGGCTTATAGACGCACCATCAAAAGCATCCCCGTTACATATCACCGCCTTGGGTTTAAACTCTTGGATAGCCCATAGAAGCCCTTTAAACGCTGTTGTACGCTGACCTGGTATAAAGTGGGCATCTGAGAACACAATAACTGTGCCGTCCAACATTCCAAGTTCAACTTGTTTAAGTGGACTAAATGACTTGGGCTTGTTTTTATCGTATTTAAGACCACGATGGTCACTTGCATGAAGTGCCATGTTGTATTCTTTTTCAATGTATCTTCTGCGTAAATGAACTGCCCTATTTGCTATTCCAAGATGGTCAGCTACTTTTTGTGCAGATTGAAGTTGACCCCACAATTGGATAAATTCTTGATCTGAACACGTTTCGTTATGACTGCCCATTGGAATCCTTAGATAACAAATTTTCTAGCAGATTGATGACCCGATGCTCTTGCATTTCTATGTCTTCATCTGACGATTTAGGGTCTGTAGCTACACACATCAAATCATGCAAAAAGATGTGAAGTAACTCATGTAATGCCGTCCTATCCAATGATTCAGGCGTTATCTTTTCAGCGCCAAAGTCACCAAGACGATAAACAGCAAGCCTTGCAGTAGCCGTAAACTCAACAGAAGCCATTGCTGCTTTAGCTGGTTTGATGCCTTTTTCAATACGCCAATCACCAAGACTCAACACTTGTTGCCACTTTTTGACACTTTGTGCAAACAATGCCGCATCTTGTGGTGTAGGAATGTTAGCCATTTCAACACCTTATATAGTATTTATTACAATTTAATTTAACAAGGAACACTCGGCTTGTCTGCGTTTAAGCAAGCCAGGCAAGACTTTGCCGCCACCTTTAGTCCACAACATTAGTTGTTCTTGAGCCGCTTCCCACTCTTGAGAATTGATTTTTCGTTTAAGCGTAGACGTTTGCAAACGACCAATTCCAAGGTTGTAAACAAAGTCCACAATGGCGTTACATTTTTTTTCATCTGTTGCAAGAATGGGACAGTTTCTTAAAACGCCTGGCAAATATGTATGTTCCAATTCGTGCATCAAAAGAACATGAGCCTCCTCTTGTGTCGTTAGAGGGTCATTTAAAGTAACCTTTCGCCCATCCGCATAGTATGTAGAGCCATATCCGATAGTCGGAATCCCCGCAGGGCATAGGTAAGGCTTAGACCTAAACCCCTCAAACTGGCGACAAAGGGATGCTGCCAGTTCTAAGTTCATATGCCACGCTTAGACAAAGTGCGGTCAAGAAACCAGTAATTGATTGTTCCTGATAGCAAAGCAGAAAAGTCTGGTGTCATCATTGTTTTAAACACTTCAGTAGCTGGCGCACCCGCAAGCCATGCGTTCCATGCAAACCACACATGGATAAATGACCAAACAAATAGTACCCAATATGTTACTACTGGACGCACGGAAGCCGACAGGCTAGCTACCCATCCACCCGCTGCTTTAACCATCTCAGCTTGCTGTGTGATGGCATTGTTAAAGGCATCCATTACGCCCACATCTATTGCGGCCTCACGTTGTGCCCCAATCTCGGCCAACTTTTGTTGACCACGTTGAGCCTCAAGATCACATTGGAACTTGAACATATTTAGTTCATGTTGGCGCTCGTTTTTCTTATCAAGCCATTTTAAAACTTCGGGGGCCATACGAAAAATGCCGCCAAAGATTGAGCCTAATAAACCACCAGATAACATTTCAAACATTATTTAATTCCAATCTTTCCAAGTAATAAGTTTACGATTTTGTCGGATAAATCGTTTGGCAGAAATTTAAGAAACCCAAGAAACCAAAGTGCCACACAACCATAAACAATGATTTTGAGGCATAGGTCAAAGGTTTTCTGATATTCATTCATCGGCCACACTTTGTCTTTGCGCACATATCTTGAATTTCAGAGATTCCAAATGCAACCGCTAAACCCAACAAAATTAAGATAAACGCACCCGCAACGATGGCCATTTGTTCGTCTTGTTCTTCTTTCTTTTTCTTGGCATCGGCTTTGGCTTGACGAGCGGCATGGGCATCTTCAACGTCCATCAATTGCGCTCGCTCTTTGATCTTTTGCCAAACGTCCATTTTGTTAGACTGAAAAAACAGCATTTGTAATTCTTTTTCAAAATCACGGGCTTGCTCTAGCGCCATCTCAATTTGAAGCGCTTGACCCATGTTTGAACCTTTGCCAGACCGTTTGGCTTCCACCATTGCTTTGGATGCGGCAGACTTGGCATCAAACATCTTGCCAATCATGGGGGCAAGTGAGCCTATGTCATTGGCGACTTGTGCCGCCTTCTTGACCATGCCAATGGCGCTTTGCAGTCCCGCTAGTGCTGTGATTGGATCAATCATTTCCGTACAACCTTTTCCCACTGTAAGCAAACAACTTTGCGGTTATAAACATCGCCAGTCCATGCCCACCTGACACATCGATACTCACTAGATGAGGCTTGCGACAGTATTAAAACAATCGCAATCGCCCATTTCATTTTGACCAATAATGAGAAATATACCCAAGAACTGTAGAAGTTGCAGAGACAAACGCCATGCCCATCCAAAAACCGCCACGGCCTTTGTTGGCTAACTCAATCAGGGTTTCAAGTTGAGTTTCCATCTTGTCAATCTTGGCTTCCATTGATTCAACTTTTTGCCAAAGAACCCCATATTTGACCAAATCAATATCAGACATATCAGCTCTTTTGTATGAAAGCAAGGGCATAATACAAAGGTAAGTAAGTACCGCCTGAACTTGTGGCAGCAGCTGTAAAACCGCCTGTATTGCCCACAGCATAAGTATTACCCGCACCCACTACAAATCTGTCTCTCAAGTCTGGTGTGCCGTTCTGACCATCACATAAATAATAGCCTGTAGGAATAGCACCGATAGAGCCTGACCACATGATGATACTTCCCGCAGGGATTGGGGTTGTGCTTGCGCTTGTTCCCAAGATGCCATAAAGGTTGTCATAAGTGGCAATCTGTACGTTTGCAGAGTCGGTCAAAACAAACTTGTATGAGTAACCAGAAGTAAGCCAAATTTCTTGTGGAGGCCGTCCGCTTGTCCCCAACTGAATTGGATTGGTGTTGGCAATCGTTCCCGCTGAAGTGGTGTAAGTGGTTAGCGGAGTGCTAGACCCTGCTTGGTAGGTATAGATATACCCACCGTTAAGGGGAATGCCTGTGTTGGTAAAGAATTGAAAACCGTTACCAATAGGGGAAAGATTGACTGCCATTTTATTTTCCTAAGTCTGAAAGTTTAGTGCCAGCACCAGGCTTTAAAGATTCTTTGGTCTGCTTTGCTGCGGCTCTGTTTGCCAATGCTTCACGGGTCATTGTGCCAATAGGAACAACGCCAAAACCAGCCACATTAGCGGCTTTTTCTAGCCCACCTTTAGCCATTTCTTTAGCACCCGCCACAAATGTGTTGGATTGGTTTACATAGCTTCCACGGGGTTGTGCTTGAGTATATCTAGCCACATTACCCAAAGCCCTAAGTTGTTGGGCAGTCTCACCGTCAACTAATTCTAGCAATCTTGGATCAAGTTGTTTAAGTGCTTTGTTGTATCCCGCCTGGCTAAAGTTGCCGTTATCATTAATGACACCAGCTTTATCTTTAAGATAGTTAACCACAGCAGCAGACACAGCTTGATGGCCTTCAGAACCTTTGCCAAGTTGTGCAGTCAGCGCTTCTAAATCACGTTTGTTGCCACCAATAATGTATTTATTGATGAATTTATCGGGTGCGGCATCGTTGACCGCAGCGTCATAAGCTGGGTCTTTTTTCAACATATCAAACCTAGCTTTAGCGGCACTTCTAGCCTCATTTGCTAATGGCTTAAGAGTTTCAGCTTCACCAGACAAAGGTAAATCTTCTAGCGCTGTGCGAACAATGCTTGACGCTGCTTTAGCGTTACCATCGCCTGAACGCTCTGCTTTACGCATTTCTGCTGCCAAATTAGTCCTCATGGCCTCAAAGTTCTCAAACGTCATTGTCTCGCCATTTTTGTAGCGGTCTAATTGTTTGGCAATAGCAGGCGGTAAGAAATCTGTTTTAAGGTCTTTGCCCAACATCTTTTCAGCATTAACGGCAAACTGTTTTCCATCAATAGGAAAGTCACCACCAGCGGCATCTCTTAACGCTTTGTATTTGGCAGAAATGTCAGCAGTCCTTGTGTCATCAAGTGCTTTGTAAGCATTGATCACCGTTTCAGCGTTTTCAATATGATTTGTGCCATAAACATCAGGGGCTGCTTTTTCCCTGATAGCGTTCATGTTTTCAATCAACTTGCCGTTTTGCTCATTAAAACGATTAGCCAAATCAGGGTTTTTACCCCTCATGTTCATTTCGTCAGATAACAAATTAATGTCTTGAGTAGCTTGACCACGGGTAAGGCGAACAGGCACAGGCAATGTGTCAGCCTCAACATGGCGCTCTAACGCAGGCATATTAAGTTGATTGACAGGTGTAGACCGTATTTCGTTTTGCAATTCAGGGCTTACTTTGGCAAGCATTGCATTAACAGTCGCTTGGTCAGTTGTAGCCGCAGCGCCAGCGCTTTGCAAACCGCCTTTGGCTTGAAACTGTTGTTGCATTTGTTGCGGTGCGGTAGGGCGAATTTCACTTGCATATTGTTGCAATGTGCCTTTGGCTTGTTGCACCGCAGGGCTAGCTAATGGTGCAAAACCCATAGCTTCAGGCACACCAACTGGCGGTAACTTACTAGCTTCAAATGCTCGTTGTAAGTTCTGAACATATTGCTGACCTTGTTGGGTACGGGGCTGATATGTACCGCCTTCTTGCAATCTACGGGCCATTTCTTGACCCGCTTGAATGCCTTGTGGTGTTCCATATTGACCGCTAGTTAATGAGCCTACAACGCCACCAAGGGCGCTTACAGGTGCGGCAATAGTGCCAGATAAAGCAGTTAAACCCGCTTCACCAGCACCCACAATTTTTTCGCCTAATGTTTGTTTGCCTTCTTGCAACTTATTGTAAAACTGAGCCGCTAAAGGAAGTTCTGTTTTCTTTTCAATTTTCTTTTCTTCTTGCGTTTTTGCTGCGGGCGTTGTTTCCCACAAATCAGCCAATGTTTGACCAGAAGCCTGTTGTTGCGTTTGTTGCGTTTGTTGCGTTTGCTGAACAGGCTGAACTTTGCCACCCATTTCACGGGTTAAAGAGTCAATGTCACGTTGCGCTCTAGGATCGCCTGATTGCAAGCGTTGCTGTGCTTTGGTCATCTCGTCTTGCAAGATAGCCATGCGGTCAACCTGACGGTTTTGTGCCGTTGCGGGGGCGGCATCCCAAAGTTCAGCAAGACTAGCCATTATTTGATAATCCCCAACATTTTTGCTTCTTGAATTTTTTTGCTCATATCAGCAATGTCTTGTTTAGACATAGAAGCCTTGAGTTTTGCCACCTGTTCTGGTGTCATTTCTTGGAAAATTCTAGGGTCAGCAAATTTATTAAACAATTGAGATTTTTCTTGATACTTTACAGGATCATTGCGGAATTGTCCCAAATACTCAGCACGTTTTTCATTTAATCTTTCAGCACCAATCATTTGATCTGAAACTTCCTTAATTGCCGCTAATGTCATTTTGCTGCTTGGGTTAGCAATTTCAGCTAAAGCCCTAGCCGCATCAGTATTACCACCAGCCAAGGCCAACAATCGAGTGTTTTTAGCTAACTCATCTGTTGCTGTATTTTCAGCGGTGTAAACATCAATACCAGCCGCATTAAGAATACCAGCTGCCAACTTTTTACGCTCGCCACCAACGCCAGTAAAGGCTTCAGGGGCAAGTTTTTTGATGTTCTGAAAAATGGCAATACGCGGTTGGGCATCTTTAGCCGCGTTATATGTTTTTTGCCAATCTTCATTTGCCACAGTTGTATTAGCACCAATCGTGCTTGCAATTTGAGGGGCAAGACCTGTGACCATTGGCGCGGCTTGTTTAGTCGCAGCAGATGGAGGAATGTAAGAAGTTCCCACAGGCAAACCATAAGGATTGTTTTCTGTAGCAATTTGTTGTTGACCAGGCGGTAAAGTCAAAGGCTCTGCCGCACCCGTCATGCGAATGCTTGGCGCTTGCCCTGTAATGCCTTGTGGCGTAGTCAAAGTTTCTTTTAGTTCGCTACCAGTAGGAGTCAAACTGACTTTCTGTGCAAACTCAGCACGTTGCTGTGGAATAGACAATAAAGATGCAGATTCAGCAAGCAAGTCTTTGGTAATGTTAGGGCCAGCTTGTGCCTTGTTCAAAATATCCATTCGTGCTTTGACCATGCGTTGCAAAGCAACATTATCAGGATTGTTTGTAATTAAACCCTGATAAGCCTTTATTACTTGTTTTGGGTCATTAACACCCATCAAACCTAATGAATGGTCAACATTACCAATTAATTGACGCTCGGATTGTGTCAATTCTTGTTTGGCTTTGTCAGCGTTAGTTTGACTTGTGTGAAGTCCACTCAATGACGTAATAACATCAGAGCCTGTCAAAGGTGCAATCTTTGGAATAGCAGAATTGATCTTGTCCATATCAATCCGACCATTGGTCTGCCAATTGTCAGGATTGCTTGTGAACTCTTGTAGCTTGACGCGTTCATCGTTCTTTTGACGCAAGACTTGGTTTTCAATCTGCGCTTTTTCCAAAGCCAAAGGATTAAGCTGTTGGGCTTGTTGGAAGTTCTGAATGCCAGAGGCCATGTTAACCATGTCCCCAAGACTTGTGGTCTGGGGTTTGGCATAGTTCACGTTCATTGATAGGTCAGCCATGATTTGTCCTTATGTCGCTTTAAGCATAGAGCCAAGTAATGCAGTATTGCCAAGATTGCTTAAAAGCGCGGCATTGTTTGCACCAGATTGTGTGGCGTTGCTTGCCAAAGCTGATCCAATACCAGTTGCAAGGTTGGCTGTGTTCAAGCCATAAGCATTTGCCGCACCAATACCTTGACCGTAACTTGATGTAAGGTTTCCACCAAAGTTGGATGACAAATTAGCAAGATTAGAACCGTAAGTATTACCAATATTTGCCAATTGACCAGCAGACGTTGTTCCAATGTTAGCCATATTAGCCAAGCTGTTATAAATGTTGTTACGTTGTGTGTTGTAGTTGTTAAACGCATTTTGGTAAGCATTACCAGCATAGTCTTGGGTGTAGCGTTGCAGACCTTGTAAAGCATTACCGCCTAAAGCGCCACCAGCCGCATTACCAGCACGTTGGTTAGCCATTTGACCTTGAGCCAATTGGAATTCATAGTTCGGGGCAAGATTAGCAGTTAGATCATCTTTATTAAATATATGCTGGAAATAATCTTTGTTTGCGACTAGACCTTGTGAACCAGCCCGTCCTATATCTTGATAAGGGTTTTGATAGCCAACTTGTTGGCTATATAAATCATACAAATTACCTGAAGTGTTTTTGTAAATATTGCCTAAATCTGTACGATTAGCGGCATTTAAACCTTGTGCATTGTTGTATGCAGTAGCTAGTGAATTAGCGGCTTGACCACCATATTGGTTAATCAGGTTTCTAGCATCAGTAATACCCGCCTGGTTAGCAATACCACCCGCCACATTGCCAAGGGCAGACAAGCCTAGACCCGTTCCAAGACTTGTGCCTAAAGCTGTACCTAAACCCGTTCCCAAGCCTGTGCCTACGCCTGTACCACCCACAACACCCGTTCCTGTTCCTGTGCCGCCTACAACGCCAGTTCCCGTTCCAGTTCCTGTGCCTGTAAGCAAACCAGTTCCACCACCAACAACACCGCCTGTGCCACCGCCTGAACCCACGCCTGTAGTTAAAGCGCCCGTGCCTAGCGTAGTACCGCCAAGACCCGTTACACCGCCTGTAACGCCGGACCCTGCGCCTGTGCCTAATAGCCCCGTTCCTAATGTAGAGCCTGTTAGAACACCCGTTCCTGTTAAACCAGTTCCTGTGCCTGTGCCAAGCAAGCCTGTGCCAAGCGTAGAACCCGCCAACACGCCCGTTCCTGTTAGATTATTAAGCGCTGAACTTCCCAATAAACCCGTTCCTAGTGTCGAGCCTGTCAACACGCCTGTGCCTGTTAAACCGCTTCCCGCAGTAAGTCCTGCGCCCAAACCTTCAGCGCCTAAACCCGCAGTTCCCGCATTTAATCCAAGTCCTGAGTAACCGCCTGTAATACCTTGTGCGCCACCCATGCCAGCTACATTACTTGTTCCCAAGCCATAGTCAGCGCCAGCAGTACCCAAAGAGCCAAGAGTTGTGCCACCTCCAGATGCACCGCCTAACAACCCTTCACCACCAAAAAGTGCATTAGCACCATATCCAAGGGCGGCAATTTGGAAGCCAGGGTTTGACACAATGTCTTTAATTGCACCACCAAGCGATGTATCAACTTTTTGTTGTGTGCCTTGGCGTTCTAAAGTTCCGTCAGCGCTGTATTGGTTGTAACCACCGCCTGTTTGGTTTTCACCAACTTTGTAGGTATAGATATTTTGAAGCCCACCAACTTGTTCATCCATCCCTGAACCGCTAGTTTGATATTGAGGCTGAACAATAGTGTCACCAAGGGTAACGGTTTGGCCTGGCGCAACCGTAGCCGCAGCCCTAGCAATAACCTCACCAGGCGTGACCCCAACAACATTAGCTAACTGTGTAGGTGAAACACCATAAGTCTGCATGGCAGAAACAATTTGGGCATCCGATGGGTTGCTTGCCAAAAAGCTCTTGATTTGTTGATCAGTTACGCCAACAGCTTGAGAAACTAAAGAATTGATTGTGTTGTCCATGACTTAAACTTTCTCAAACATTGTAATAAGGCACTTTGTACGCCTTACCATTTACGGTGACATTCATAAACCCAACAGGATTAGCGGGTAGCGTTGCAGAACCAGCTGTTGCAGTTGTTGCAGAACTGAAATTCAGCAAATTAAGAAAAAACTGTTGCCACGAACGTGACGGGCGGTTAGTTTGCCCATCCAAAAACTGCGCTTGTGGATAAGGGTTAATCTGTTGTGTGCTAGAAAGTCCTGATGTAGCCATTAGTTTTCTGCCCCTTGAACTTTAAGGTTTGCTGAAATGATCACAAAATTGACAGGATCAGTCACCACAACTTCAAAAATACGATCACGGGCTGTTCCCAATCTGCGCCAAATGGCACGATTTTTATATCTACCCGTTTGACCAACGCCTGTCCAATGCTCATTTGACCAAGTAGAACCACCGTCACTTGACCACCGCAGCATTGCTTGTGGATAAGTTGTGGGGGTGTTTACGTTGATGGTATTGAACTCACCCAAATAAACAGTATCCAATGCCCCAATTGTATAAGTTCCCGTGTCGGTAATAATGTAGGGACTTTGCAAATTGATTTGTTGCAACGCAGCAGAAAGACCAGTTGTCCCCACGCCTGGCTGAAACTGAATCTGCAATTCATCAAAGTATTGCCTTTGGAATTCAGTCACCAAATGAGGCGCTCTACGCAATCTGCGGACGTTCTGACCGTCATCTGTGTAATTTAACTTGTCTAGTTCGTACAGTTTGCCGTTGGCATAATCGCCAACAATAACTAAACCCTGAAACAAAGCACAGCAGTTCCCACGATGACGCTGATATTGATTGTCATCAGTCGTATAAAGCCACTTGTGCCACATTTGAGTGGTACTGTCGTAAGCCCATGTCAGGTTTAAAGTGGGAAAACTCACCACATAAACTTCATGGCCTTCTAGCTGATAAGTCCAAGAAACCGCATCATTGATGTATTGATTGGCTAATGTGTTTTCAACCGCATGGGTAGAAATCCTCTGTGGAATATACCCTTGCATTTGCATGATCTGCGCTTGACCACGGCTATTGCGTGAGACATAAGCAAATGAATTGCCAAGTCGAGCCAATGAAAAGGGCGCTGCAATACCGTGTTGGGTAGATGTGCCAGGTATTCTTTGGAATGGAAAAGGCACTGTGCCAACGTCCGTCCAAACCTCTGAGGAAATCTCACCCATCAGATAAATTTCACGGTGATCAACAATCAAAGCCACCAAATCATCTGGTGCGCCATCTTTTAATGAATAACTTGTTTGGGGTGAAATAGGCGATAAAAGGTCACTAGCGCCAAACTGCTGAGTTGTTGGATTGTTGTAGACAAAGTAATTGTCAATAATGTCAACGGTGTTTGCACCGCTAAACGCGCCATCTGTAGATGGTAAAACAGAAAAGTTAATGCCATACATGGTCACGCCAACCGTTACTGTACTTGCCACGCTCAAGGTGTAAGTTCCCGCACCGCCTGTACCTGTCCCAAATGCCGTAATGATTGTGCCAAGGGTCACGCCAACGCCTTGGATTGTCTGTCCAATATGCAAAGCCCCTGCCGCAACAGAAGCAACAGTCATTGTTGTGCCAGAAATAGTCGCTGTGACCCTAGCCCCAACAGTCGCAGAACTCATATTCTCAGAAGCCACAGTTTGGCTTCTGTTAATCGTGTAAGTTCCTGTACCACCTGTTCCCGATCCAAGGGCAGTAATCACGGTTTCAGGTAATATTCCAATGCCATATAAAGACTGACCAATTGCAATTGTTCCGCTAGAAACAGTTGTCACGGTCAATGTTGTGCCGCTTGTTGAACCCGTGAACACAGCTGCCGCAGGGCTTGATATGTACCATGTGTAACGATAAGCACCATCCACAATGTAAACATTCACCCCGTTATCAGTAATGCGGACTATTCCAGAATTGGAATTAAGTTGACCAATAACTGACGGCACAAGATTAGCAGTGAGCGCATAGACATAAGGCCCACAAACAGCAATCAATTGCTCACCACCAGACACAGCACGCAAACCTCTAACCTCTTGTTGGTTAGGTAAAACAGCTTTAACGGTCAGACCTGGCGTTGGATAAAGCGCAATCACCCCACGCTCACCTTGCTGTTTGGCAGGGTCAACTTCAGGAAAGAAATTGATGCACTCTTGGGCATCTTGGTAGATGCTTGGTGCTTCGTATGATGCGCCTACAAAACCGAAATCTGGCATGGTAGTCCCTTAAATAAAGCCGCCAGTAAGAATCCATCCAGCGTCTTTTGACTTGTTAACCAACAAGGCATCAGGATAACGGGCGCTTTGAAGCGGACTCATGTTTGTGCGTTTAAGGGTAGCTTTGGCTTGCCCCGCAAACGTCTGAATCATCGTTATTTGCGTTGGAGAGGCTTTGCCATACATGGGCATCAAACGCTCTGCCAAACACCATCTAAGAGCCATTGAGTAACCCTGTGGCAGGGCTATGTCCTCATACATTGAGTCATAACGGCTGAACAAGGTATTTGCAAACAAGTGCATTTCGCCCTGGGAGGGGCTAGGCCAGATAAACAAGTTTCCTGAGTCTGAGCCAGGGTTAAAGTAAACCGCCTTGGGCCACGGGCCACTTAGCGTTTTTAAACCAATCATTTGATAGCTGTGCAATTCCAAAATTGACATTGGATAGTCCAAACCACCGCCTGTGATCGGTTGACCGTTGGATGTGGTGTTAACCCTGACAAACGCAGAATCAAGACCTAATGGCTTTTGGTAATAAGCCGTAATTGTTGTAGATGCAACAGTTTGAGAAATGTTCAGCTGATATGTGCCAACTTCATTGATGTTGCCGCCCGCACCCGTCAAGAACTGCGTAATCTTTGTTCCCGCTGTGATTCCTGTGCCACTTAGGGTTTGCCCTTGTGCAATAGCACCTGAAGCAATAGCAGTCACCGTGAGGATATTCCCCGCAATTGAGCCTGTAAAAGACGCACCGATAAAGTTTTGAGTCGATGGGTTAGGGCCAATTGTGTATTGGGTTTGTCCTGAAATGACAGGGCAAATAATTTCTGTGACATTGAAAACCATCATGTTTTCGTTTGACCATTGGTCAATTATGTCGTTCAGCATTTCAAACGCATCTAAAGCTGCGTCTGGAGTCGGGGTTTCACCAGCTTCTAATGCGCCAATGTCTTTTAGCGCTCGGCTAACAATGTCAAAAGGCACAGCCATAGTGTTTCCTTACAGTTTCACGGTGAAAGTCTGAGGTTGCCAAGGAGGAGGCGTGAACTGGCTTTTGCTCAGAGAATCTAATTGTTCTTGTAACCTTGATTTTATTACGCAAATGCCATCTCGCATAGTCTCTTTTTCAATCCAACCAACAATCATTTCCTCTGTCACTTGGTCAAAAGGAATTGATAGTTTTGGGCTGTCAAAAGTCCAATAACCTTCTGTTTCAACAGATAGGTCATCTTCCTTTGCAATCACATGATATTTAGCACAAAGAATCAAACCATCTTGGTCTTGAGTCTCTGTGATTGACCATTGGCAGATCATGATTGGCTTACTTGAGCCTGTTCAGCAGCAATACGGGCTTGTTCAGCTTGGTAAGCCGCAATAACTTCGGCAGTCCAAGCTGCATTGCAGATTGCAACGACATTAGCGGGAACGCCTGTCAGGTCTTGTGCGGGTACAAGACTTGTGCGATGGAATGTTTGACTTAGTTGAACGCCATCTTCCATGATACGTATTGTTTCACGATAGAAAACTGCCCCATCTTCGGCAACAGTAATTTGGTCAACAGTTGTGGTTTTAGTAAGTGACATAATTTTCCTTTTAAGTTAAGTGTCTGTCCACGTTAATATGGCAGGGATAATTAGTTAGGTGCTTGCGTTATAAGTAATATTTAACGTAAATACGTCACTAGTGCTACATCTAAAAGTTCCATCATATTTACGAACAATAGAATCAGTTGTAGACGAACCACCCGCAGAGTTAATGGTTGTAGGTGCTATTCCAGTTCCACTAAAATAACCAGTTCCAACTATTTCACCACTTACTGCTTGGGCAAATGGTAAGCCACCACAAAATAAATTTGATGATGCTGACCCTGCGTTTGTAATAGTAAAAGTTGCAAATAAAGTTACTTGCCTTCCAATTTTTGTATATTTACCTGATGATGTATATGAAGTAATTGAACCACCTCCAGATGTGATAGTGGGTGTCCAAGTACCTTCTTCATAGTCATCTAGCGTGTTAGCGTCTGTAGATGCTGATTGAGTTGCGGGGAATGTGATGCCAGCACCGCTTGATGTTGGAGTAGCGTTTCCGACTGAAAGTGCTGTTACAACTTGAACACCGCCATCTGCGGGAATTCTCATTCTTTCTGTTGGTGCAACAGAGCTTGCATTATTAGTTGTTCTAGTCAACATAACCAAAGCACCAGCAGTTCCACTAGCATTATTGGTTTCTATATAACCCATGTATGCGGGCGCATAGTCAGTTGTGGCGTTATAACCCATTCCAATCAGGCGATAACCACCTACACCATTTTCAGATTTTCCAAGATTGATGTATGCACCGCCATTGATTGTGGTGTTATTTGTTTGAGCAAGTTGCATCTTGCCAAATGGCGAACTTGTTCCAATACCAACATTACCTGTGTTGTAGTAAATATCAGAACCGCTAGTTGTCCATTGGCTTGAGCCACCGCCAGTAGCTGCAATCGTAATTGCACCAGCAGCATTGGTAATTGTGACGTTTGTTCCCGCAGTCAATGTTGTGCGTGTAAAGCCTGTTCCATTACCAATATCTAAAGCACCGTTAGCAGGGGTTGTTGTTAAACCTGTTCCACCGTTAGCAATAGGCAAAGTTCCTGTCACGCCTGTGGACAAAGGCAAGCCTGTGGCGTTGGTCAATGTGACTGATGTAGGTGTTCCAAGAACAGGCGTAACAAATGTTGGTGATGTATTAAGCACCACAGAACCTGTACCCGTTGAAGTGGTTACGCCTGTACCACCGCCAGCAACGCCCAAAGTGCCAAATGATAAAACACCGCTGCCATTGGTTGTCCAGGTCTGACCACTTGAGCCATCAGCGCTTGGCAATGTAAAGTTAACGGTTGAGGCGGTGTTTGGGCCAATTAAATTGATTGCCCCGCCCAATGTTGCCTGAAAGACTAAAGTTCCCATGATATTTCCTTACGGTGCAATGATTAGCTGATTGGCGGTTAATGCGCCTGTGCTTGGGTTGTATTTTAACTTCGTTGACGAAACGGTGATAGGCAAATTGCCTGTATTTGCGCTCACAAATGTTGGATAGTAAACAGCGTTTGTGCTTGTGTTATCTGTTATCGCTGTGTTTGTAGCATTAGTTGCCGTTGTCGCTGTGGTTGCGCTTGTGGCTGACGTAGCCGTTGCCGCATTGCCACCAATCGACAAACTAGCCGCTGTTCCTGTCAAACCCGTACCCGCACCGCTAAACGATGTGGCGCTCAAAACGCCTGTGCTTGGCACAAAACTAATCTTTGTGGATGAGGTTGTTGCGCCTGTGTTTCCTGTCGTAACAGAGGAAAGAACAGGGTAATAAGTTGAAACAGATGATGTGTTGTCAGTAATCGCAATATTTGTTGCGTTTGTTGCAGTTGTTGCGCTTGTTGCGGTTGAAGCATTACCCGTCAAAGCACCTACAAAAGTCGTAGATGTAACAGAAGTCAGACCCACAAATGTGGTCACAGTTGCACCCAAAGCCACGGCAGTTGAGCCAATGGTGACGCTAGAGTTAACCAGGGCAGCGTTTGGAATGCTTGTCAGATTAGCACCTGAACCGCTAAACCCTGTGGCAGTCAGAATGCCTGTAGAGGGGTTAAATTGGTACTTGGTAGAGCTGACATACTCAGTCGTTAAATTACCCGCTGTAACGGCTGCAAACAAGGGGTAACGGGTTGCATTAGTGGTTGTGTCGTCTGTGACCGTTGCATAAGCAGTCGGAGTCACCCAAGTAGGGGCTGATGCACCATTAGACTGAAGCACTTGACCTGTCGTTCCAGTTGACCCAGATACAGCCAAAGTGCTGCTGAAATCAATTGTTGTGAACTTAGCCGTTGATGCCGTAGTAGCACCAATGGACATATTATTAATCGTGCCAAGGTTTGTCGGGGCAATCTCAATTGATCCTGTCCCTGTTGGCTTCATGTGGACATGACCCGTCCCTGTAGGACTAATGTCAATCTGAGCATTTGCACCGTTGATGTTAGTGGAAACACTTAATGTAAGGTTGTCACCACCGCCCGCACCCCAAGACAGTTGACTTGTACCGCCCGAATTACGCAAAGCACCGCCCGCACTTGTAGCCGCATCAAAGAACGGGCCAACAAACTTAGTTGTTGCCGTGATTGTTGTGCCTCTTACCGTGTTAGCCGTTGTTCCACCAATCGCAGGGGGCGCTGACAAATCTAATGTGCCGCCCAAAGTAAGGTTTCCAGATGTGGTAACTGTGCCACTTAGGGAAATACCTGAGACTGTTCCTGTACCGCCAACCGATGTTACCGTTCCTGTTGTGGGAGTCGCCCAAGATGGGATACCGCTTGCCAAGGTTAAAACTTGACCATTTGACCCCGCACCTAACATTGCAGTTGTCGATGCTGCGCTTTGGTAAGGCACAGAACCTGTTGCACCACCCGCCAAGTTTGTTGCGGTTGTGGCCGTTGTAGCCGTTGTTGCAGTTGTCGCTGTGGCTGCATTACCACCAATGGATAAACCGCTTGCAGTACCCGTTAAGCCCGTCCCTGCGCCATTAAAAGTGGTTGCGGTTATGGTTGTGCCTGTTATTGCACTAGCAGTCGTGCCACCAATCGTAACCCCATCTAACGTCCCGCCCGTGATGGTCACAGAATTAGCATTCTGAGTGGACATTGTTCCCAAGCCCGAGACTTGAGTGTTTGCAATGGCAATGTTTGTGTCTGCCAATGCGGTCAATTGACCTTGTGCGTTAACCGTAGCTGTCAGAGTCTTGGATGCAGACCCATAAGACGCAGCACTTACGCCTGTGTTTGTGATTGAGAAAGTATTGGAAGCAAGGGTTAATCCTGTGCCTGCAAAGTATGTTGCATTGCCTGAAAACTGAACAAATGTGACGGGGGTCACATTAATTGTTCCCGTAGTCGCAGAAGTGGACACCCAACCTGTGTTTGCGTTTGCCGAACCACTTACCACAACCATGTAAGCGCCAGGCACTTCTGCCCACACATCCATGTCTGAAGCTCTTGTCCACGCAGACGCAGAAGCTACATAAATGCCGTTCTCAGACGTTGTTGTTTGATTCTTAACTAAAACCCGATCACCCGCCAATGTGGTGTAAGTGTCGATGGTTTGGAGGCCAGTCAAAGAAATGTTTGCAGTTGTAGCGCATTTAACAGCTTGTTTAGGGTTTAGACCCTGTGCAACGCTATCAACGTAAAACTTGTTGGCAATGTCTGTGTTGCCAGTTGGGGAAGTTGTGACTTGCCCTGTAGTTGTCAGAATGTTTGTAAAAACACCCGTAGATGGCACAGAAGCACCGATCGTGGTGCTGTTAATTGTGCTACTCGTGATGTTCAGACCTGATTGGTCTGGATTCAATGTGGCGTAAAAAGGCTGACCCTGACCGATAAACGTATTAAACGTATTGTCAAGGTTAAACAGCGCCTGGACAGGCAGAATGTTTTGATCTACTGTCTTGGCAGGGTCAGCCATATCACCTCTTATGATTGGTCAGCGGTAGGAGTCACATAAACAATTGATGGGCCAGCGCCCGAGCCAATCATACGAACATAAAAGGGTGTTGTAGGTACTGCCAGAATGATTGGAAGCGTCATCAAAGGCGGTAACACAAAGTTCCCTGTAGCAGAACCGCTAACTGGCAACACAGCCGCAGCCACGTTAGCATCACCTACATTCACTGCAACACTGGTTGCGCCAGTATTGAGGAATGAGGTGTAGTTAACTTGGTCATTTGTGTTGTCATCAATCAGAATAGCGGCAGTAGAGGAAGCCGTCACCGAAATGGCGGTTGTTACTCCAGCGGTGCGGATGACTGATGTATTGGCCATGATTAGACAACGTTCGCAGGGATAGGCTGATCTTCGCAAGACTTCACGGTAATCAACATTGTTGCAGCCGCTTGTGTCACAGAAGCACCAGTTAAGTTTAACAAACGCACGATAACAGCGTTATCAGCAGTTGTGTAAACATTACCAATGCCAACGCCAACAGTCATTGCGGCATCAATTTGAGCTTGCACAAAATCATTGGCTTTAACACCAGGCACAGAAAGGGTGACTTCTGTTGATGTTGTGGCAAATGTGGTGCTTGGGAAAGTCACTTGCACAATTGTTTGCGCCAAGACATTTCCACGGGAAATAGTCGTTTTAGACATGATGATTCCTTTTCAAGAATAGTTTAAATTGTAACGCTAAATAAAGAAAAAGCCACCCCTTTTGAGAGTGGCTCTTTCTCACATCACATCAGTATTTAGCTGAATGTGCTGAAGTCGTAGCCATAGACATAAACATCCATTGTGGCGGCTGCGCCTTGTGCTGTGCCAACATTCAAATACAGGTTTTGACCTGTTTGAATGCCTGTGGCAGCAACGGTGCGTTGTGACACTACGGTTGAGGATGTCAAAGCCGACAAAGCGGCATTGGCGACAATTCCTGTACCCGCTGCGCTAGGGGCTGTAAACAGACCCGCTGCGGCAGTTGTCAATGAAATTGAAGCGTTAGTGAAAACCACGTTGCTAACAGAGTAGTTTGTGGAGTTGTTGATTGCGATAACAGCTTGATCACCCGTAGTATTGACGTTCACACCAATTGCAACGCCTAAAAGACGAATTGCTTGGTTAGATGCCAAATTGGATGGGTGAATCGTTGTGCTACTTGCTGGTCCTGGATTAGCCATGATAATTTCCTTAAATTGAGTTAATAACGGGGGGTGATTAGCCCCCCTTGACCATTAGGCTGCTACTCGGCAAGCCAATTCAGGGTACAGAGGCGCCCAGCCATACAGAACGTCCAAACGTGTAGGAATGGAGTCATTGTTAATGGTGTACTGACGCACAACACGCATTGACAAACCAATTTCCTTATCGCTTGCACGACCCGCAAAATGCACACCTTCAGGCAATTCCAAATCGGCTACTGCCAATGTGAACGCATTACGGTGCATGATGATGTTCTGTGGGGAGACAGTACCAATTTTATTGAACTGAGTCACAGCGGCTGTGGCAGAGGTTGTAGGAATAGACACGTTTTGGAACTGACCCGCAGTAATTACAGCAGGGCTAACCACAACAGAGACAGAAGAACCAGAAGCAATAGCAACGGTAGACTTCACAACAAAATTGCGGAGTTTGTTTGTGCCATAAGCCTGACGATTCTGTGGGTTAACTGCGAAAACGCCATCAATCTGAATGGTGTCGCCAGCATTCAAATTCATTGTTCCCGTGTTAGCCGCTGTCAAAGTAATAGTGCTTGAAGATGCCCAACCAGAAGTCAGGAAGCCCGTTGCAGTTGTGGTAGCGACAGAAGCAGTCACAGTAGTAGTGGAGTTAGAGCCAAAGGTTTGGCTTACCACGTTCTGATCCATCTTCCAGTTCATGCCCGCAGAGTCACGGCCCATCAAACCTTTACGGTACTGATCGCCAATGGCTTCTTGAGGAACAAACAAACCCTTCAAGCTGTCCACGATTGTTGCGCTTGTGAAAGGCTCAACGATACATGAACGACGACCGTCACGGGGTGCGCCTTCAGAGTCAAGGTAAGCGCCAGCGGTCAGATATGTGATCAGACCAGTTGGGGGCGTACCAGCAGTTCCAACGATGTTGGCGGTTTGCAGAGTGGCCATAGACATACCGTCACGGTCAATCTTGTTGGCAATCGCTGCAATAGCGGGCTTCAACACACGGTCAGAGAACATATCCAAGGACAAAGCCAAGTCTTGTGTTGTGAACTGAGTGTCAACGTGGAACTGTGTAGACAAAGTAACGGGAACTGATGTCTCGTTAAAATCTTCTACGTTCAGGGCAGGGCCTGTAGTTCCGATGAAACGACCAGGCTTGCGGACATTGACTGTGTTACCAATCTTTGCACCGACAACAGCGAACTGGTCATCATAGTTACGGTCAACTTCGCTTGTGAAAGTCAACTCATTTTCCAAAACCATCAACGCTTCGTTGGTGATCTTGCTTATCGTCAATAAATTATTAGCCATTTTAGGACTCCAAATAGATTAGGTTTACCGAATTTTTCCCGCTTTGCGTGCCAATTTCCACGCCTGATAACTACCATGCCATTCGCCATTAGCGGACATAGGAACATCAGGCTGACCTTGACCACCACGAATCGGTTGAATCGGTGCTGGTGCTTTACTTCTCACAAGAGGGGCTGTCTGCTTGGTCTCAGGCTTTGCCTCAAACCTTGCTTCTAGTCTACCAATCTCTCTAAGCGCTGCGTTTGGACTCAAGCTGGCGATTTTTTTGGCTAGGTCATTGTTTTCAGCTAGGTGATATAAGATTTTTGGGCCTACATCACTCTCCAGAATTGCGTCACGGACTGCGTTATTCACGACAACATCACTAGACGCGACCAAATCATCAAAATCGGGCAATTCCGCTTTGGCTTCTTGAACTTTCTGCGCCCAAGATTGGATAATCTTTTGTTGCGCTTCTTGCTCTTTAGCCTGAGCTACTTGCCTATCACGTTCTGCTAACGCTCTTTCTGTTGAAAACTCGGCTAGAGCCTTCGCATACTCAAACGCATCGCTGAACTGGCTTGGTTGTGGCTCTTGGTCAACATTGATAGCTTGTGGCTGTCTCTGTTGCTCTAGTGCCGCCAAACGCTGTTCTAAGTCTACCCTTGCTTGGCGTTCCCGCTGGGCTTCTTGCCTAGCTTCTTCACGTTGCTTGGTTATTTCTGAGAACCGCTTTTCAAGTTTAGGATTTTGCTTACGCTCACCCTCTTGGTTTGCTTCCTTTTCTGCCTCTTTCGGTTCACTCTGTTCTGCCTCGGCTACTGGCTCGGGAGTTTCCTCAACCGCCTCAGTATCCGCAGGGGATTCAGCTAAACCTAATCTGTTTGCATAAAATTCTGCTGCATTCTCGCTAGTCAATACTTGACCCGCTTCTTTATCGGACATACGTTTCCCAACGATTTGACCCTATGAACCTCATAGGTACGGTGTAGTTAATCTACCACAAAATTATTTAAATTGCACGTTCTGTTGTTTCAGCACTTGCATTATTTAATGCTCTTTTATCCATTTGAGCCAACAAAAGTGCAATCTGACCCTTCATGCGCTCAATTTCAAGCTGTGTCTGAGTTTTGACCACCGTGTCGTGGGCCTGACCATCCACGCGCATTTTCATCTCATCACGGTCACTTTGCTCGCGCAGCTCAATCTCATGCGCTCTGTTTGTCTCTTTAATCAATGTGCGCTTAGTCTCAGCTTCTTGTTTGACTTGCTCAACGTCTTGACGCTGTTTAATGAGCATCTGCTGAGTCTGTAGCGCCTGTGTGAGTTCCTGAATCTTCTTCTGCGACATAGCCAGTTGCATCTGAACTTGCGGAGGCACTTTAGACTTGTCGTCAATTTGTGCCATCGGGTTAGCAGCGGCTAGGCGGTCAGCAATAATGTCAGCACCAGGCCAATCCATGTTTCTAAACACCAAATCGCCCGCCACTTCCATAAGGCTAGGCGCAGCTGACAACAATGGCAGCATATTGTCCACGGCTTCTTGACGTTTGGAGTTATAGCCTGGGCCTGTCTCCATCACCACATCGTATTGACCCACGCTTATGTCGTTAAGCACACGGCCTACAGAGTCACGTTGGTTGATGGTCAACAACTCGGGCTTGCCATCGTCACCAATAATCCGCATCACACGCTCTGTGTCGTAAATCTTAGGGATTAAGTCTAAGCAAATCTTACCAACGTGAGCAATTGAACGGGTCAAATTGTCGTAATAGTCAAAGTTTGTCAGGTCAACTTGTTGTTGCTGACCATTCAATGCTTTGCCTGATATGTTGCCTTGACCAAGCTGTGCGGGGTCAAACACGCCCATAATGGCTTTAATATCGTTGTCCACACCCATAGCCGCAGCCATAATTCCCGCTTGTGGCGGCTCTGGCTGAAGTCGAACTGGTGCTGGTGCGGGGCGACCGTCAATGTCGGTCTGTTTGTATCTCAATAAAGGGAATGACTTGATGTTGGCATTTGCCCAATCATTCTCATGACCCTCGTCTTGTCCTTCAGCAAGCAACCATTTGGCTTTGGGGGCAAGCGCCACGCCTTCTGTAATAGAAGTCTGCCAAAAGTTATACATCCTTTGTGGGTCTTTGGCATAGCGAATCATGCCGAACTTCTTACGCTTGTCACCAATAACGATGTGACGACCGTAAACGGGGACAATTGGAATGTATTTGCCCGCCCAATCACGTTCCTCAAGAATCTCAACCGCAGTCAATTTGCAATATTTAATCGTTTTCTTGTACGAATCACGCTTGTCCACCACGGTAATACCATAAGCATTAAGGCGGTTAAAAAAGTCTTTGTCGTCAGCAAATGTTGCAGTTCCATCACTTAAAAGGTACAAAGTAGCCTTTTCTTTGACGGTGTAGTAATACTCAGCAAGGCGAATATCCTCTTTAGTAATCCATTCAGATTGTGAGTCACCCGTTCCACGCTGTGTAAAACTTGTGCCACCATCTTCTGCATCAGGGTACAACTTGCGGAATTCATCCTTACGCATCATTGTTGTAATTAAACAACGGTCTGCGTCTGACCCGTCTGGTGCTACCGAATTGGGATCAAAGTAAACGGTAAATGGATTGTCAATCGGGTCAATGTAGATTTCCTGATCAAACGAATCCTCTGAAATGTAGTCAGTTCTGACCCGCATATAACCCCAACCCATGCGAACTGCGTACTCAAACGCATTGTCGTAAGAATGGTCAGCGTTGGAATTGACTTCAATGTGGCGAATAATCCCGCTAATGGTCTGTGCGTCCACCATATCTTCATGCGTATTTGTGGCATGAACTTTAATGCGGGGACGCTGCTGTCTTTGCTGATTAGAAACTTGGCGGCAGTAATTGTCCACCTTGTTTACAGTAATTACGGGGCGTGATTCCAGATTTCTTGAATTTTGCAGTTCAACAGGCCATTGATCGCCAGCGCCAAACTTTAAGTCCTCAAGCGCTTCCTGACGATTCATTGTGTCTGCATCATTAGCAAACTTTAGAAAGTCTACAGCTTCTTGAATTCGTGGATCGTAATCATCTGCCATGATGTTGCCCTAAGTGATTTGGGGTCATTTTAACTCATCCATGAATGTTGACCACCATAATTTGCATTAGGTCTTGGCTTTCTGCGCTCTTTAGGCTCATTGACCATTAGACCGATGTATCTGAACGCATCTGCACCATGCGAATAATTGTCATGCAATGGCGTTTTACTGAATTGCTTTGTGTCTGGGTCTACATCGTAACGGTAATGCCGTAGACATTGCAAGCCCTCATGACAGTTCTCTCTGTCAAACCACATATTCCTAAAGATTGTCCTTGCCGCATTGATTGAGTCAAGAATGGGCGTTTTAGGGATGATCTTGGTCTTGTACCCAGCAGCTCTCACGATTTCCTCAATGCTTCTGCCGTTGGCTGCCAAGGTCTTATTCTCTGCATCATGGGGCAACCAAAGAGTGTCATAGATGTAACCAAAGGTCTGCATCTTAGCCAGGTAGTCGCTCATGGTCTGCTGATTGCCCTCAATGTAGCGAATCAGGCGGGTTTCCATACCTACAAACTGTAAGAACCAAATAGCCGTAGCATCACTCCACCCAAGGTCAAAGATAGCGTGAACAGGCTTTGTAGGGTCATAGTTGACCTTTGTGATTCGCCCATCCAACTCTGCCATTTGCATTTCTTTGGCAAAGATAGCCCCATCCACCGTCTGCCTGCATAAACCTTCCCAAACCACGTTGTAAGCCTGTGGATCACGGTGCTTGAGGGCATCTTTCTCAAGTTTGAGCGTTTCGGGAAACCACGGGTTATCTGACCAGTTGACTTTTTGAACGATGCAGT
>Ga0209088_10000338_pt1 | contig 34093 bp, 49 predicted proteins | sample S_140625_EF_Meta_FD_187324 | JGI IMG/M metagenome (GOLD analysis project Ga0209088, IMG submission 187324) | Freshwater microbial communities from Lake Simoncouche, Canada to study carbon cycling - S_140625_EF_MetaG (SPAdes) (version 2) | ecosystem: Environmental > Aquatic > Freshwater > Lake ... | reverse complement strand
GGGATATAACATCAATGCCTGGTTCTTGATATCGCTATATAAGCGATCGGAAATAGAGGCCTCATCTGTGCCTTCATCAAATGACGAAATGGGCTTTGCGCCCAGCATCACTAATGCATCAGAACATATCGATAACGATGTATCACCAGCGGCCATTTAATTCTCCAATGTAATAATGGGCTACTTCCTGTTTTACCAGAAAATAGCCCATTTTAATACTAGATACTATTAGTCTGTATCTGTTGCGCTTACAGTTGTACCATCAGCAATATCAACAGAAGTTGAAGTTACTTGGTTCACATATGTCAAAACTAGGCTAGGCGTAGTTGTGTCATAAATGAAGATGATATCGCCAACTTCCATCAAGTCTTTTAATGCCGCAAAATAACCAGCGGTATTAACAGTTGCTTGAGTATCAGCAGTTTTATACAGGAACATCGCTGGTGCGTTACCAGATTTTGATGCGCCCAAGGTCACTAAACCAGTTGCAGAATATGCCATTTCAGTCTCTCCTTAGATTAAGATTCGCGAGCGGTGATTTGGACAATACCTTCAGCATCGATAGCAATTGCACCAGCAGAGAATACAGAGTTCACTAGGAACGATGTCTTTTCTGGGATGTAGTTGATTTCTGTGCGTGGGGCAATACCTTCAGCATAGCCGATAGAATCTTTGTGGAAAGCAAAACAAGTGCGGTCTAAAGAACCATCAATTGCCAAGCCACCCTCAGAGCGATCGCCTAGGATATGGAAAGTAAAACCTAAGAAAGTGTTGATTTCACCAGCAACCAATGCTTTAACAGTATTGAAGTCAGAAGATGTAACTGCTGTCTCAGACAACAAAGATGCTAAACCAGATGCGTGCAGAATGATATGACGGCCTTCTGGTGGCACATTGTTCTTGTCCAAAAGTTTCTTGGATTCGCGCAATTTAGCCACATTCATGTTTGTGTCAGTACCACCGATATCGTTAGATACAGTTAAGGAAGTGCTAGAGTTTGCTAAAGCATCAAGGATCATTTGATCTTGACGGCGGCCAATGGCGTTGCCAAGAACTTGAACCAACTCTGAACGCTCGTCAAAGTTAACTTTAGCTTGTGAAAAGATATCGCTATATTCAGCGGCATTGTAATCACCAAGAGTACAAGTTACATTTGAAAAGCCAACATTTAATGGGGTTACATCAGTTTGACCAATGCGTGGTGTAGCTACGCCTTTGCCAACTTTAGGGAACTTAACAGTTGAGCCTTCAACTCCTCTGCGCTGACGAACGGCACCTACCAACATTGCTTTGCCCTGGTAGGACTGTTTTACCTCAGCATCAAAGAGGGTTACAAAGGCGTTTGATAAAGATACGCTCATTTGAAATCTCCAAAATAGATAAAAATAAAAAGGGTTATCGCATTGGTATGCCGGTGTTCTGGGCCATTCGCTTGCTACTTACGGGAGCCAATCGTCAGATTAATCTGCATCAAGGGCCAACTAAATGGTATGCCTTATGGAGTTTCTAGCAGAAGTGTCAGCTAAATACAACAACTTTTTTATAGAAATAAAAAAACCCCGGCCATACTGCACCGGGGCAACCACCTCTCGTGAAGAGTTTATTGAAAGGTCTGGCTGAACATACGCTCAACCTTAGCCCTATATGCTGGATCAGTCTTGTATTTAGGATCTCCAACCATCTGGTATAACTCATCTTTAGATGGAGCGCCGTCTACTGGTACTGACTGTGTTGGAATGCGGTTGCCCTCATAGGACTCACGCAACTTCATTAATGCCTTAATGCCATTAGCTGTACCGCCCATGTATTTGAATTCTTCAAAGTCATCCTTACCCCAGATTCCTTTGTTTACAAGGCCTTGCGCCCATTCTGTCATGCCCTTAATTACGACATCTGCATTGGGGCCAAGAGCGGCTTTCTCTTCAGCTAGTGAGCGCTGGACACTTTCAGCTTTTTGGGCTGACATTCCAACTACCTTACTAACCAATGAGTCTAATGCTAATTGCGATATCCCATTTTCTTGCGCCCAATTAACAACATGGCTACGAACAGGGTCATCTTCTGGGATAGAGCCAAATGCGCTTACATCATATTTGCCATCGGCTGGCGCTTTATGCTTGCCTTGCGATATCTGTTTGCGTAGATCCATCCAGGATTTAGCGATACCCTCAAGATCAGGCTCTGCGTTGTCTTTCTTCCAGAAGTTCTCTGGCCACCAATCTGGACGATCTAGTGGAGTGTCATCTTCTTTTGGTGCTAGATGACTTATTTCTGTGGATTGTGATTGACCTTCATTAACCTGGCTCTCAGTTGTTAAGCTAACTGAGTCCAATAGGCCACCGCTACCTTCTGTGGGTTGGACTGCTTCGGTTGTTTCCATTGTTATAGTTTCCTTGCTTTTTGAATCCTTGCTTCAAGATCCCGAACAATACTATTCTGCCCTTCTCGGTAGAAAGCATAACTTGGATCAGAACCAGGCAAGGCAACTGGTTGCTCTAATAAAGTGGCTCTTAACCACTTCATCAGTTTTTCTCCATCCTCAGATGCAAGTACTCTGAGGCATAATTTGTTTAAATCTTCTACGGCCTGTTCTGCACCGCGGATATCGGTTATCTGCTCTTGCAGACCTTCCCATCCTTCTACATTCATCTATTAGGCTCCAGCCATCTTCATCATTTCGGGAACCATCTCAGGATTTTGTTGTGCGGCCTGAGCGGCTTGCTGTTGAATCTGTTGGATATTGTAATCACGCTCTGCTTTATCAAAGCGCAGACTAACTGGTATGCCCAGCTTGTCACCAATGTAGTCAATAATTTCACCCATCTTAGGAGTTGCTTGTCCTTCTGGGCCAAACTGTTGAGCCATCTGTACAAACTGTACGACATTGGTTACATCTTCCATATTCTGAGCCATAGCCAATGGAGCAACTGGAGCAACCTTAACCTCAAGGCCGTTGACTCGTAGTGGTAAGTCAATCAATCCGCGGTCATCCATGACTTGTAAAATCTTGCTTACCAATGGAATCATTGTTTCGTTGATTAAACGGCCAAATGCAGATCCTAAGTTTTGACTTAATTCTTTCATACGCTCTACCACTTCAGTAGCAGAACGAGCGCTCATGTTATCAGGAGGTAATGACTCATCTAACAGAATGCGTTTAACATTCATGCGTAGGTCATTCATAATAATTTGAGATACATTGAAATCTCCGGCACGCGGCAATGGGCGTAAAGATTCGCCTTGTGGGCCACCATTACGCGCAACAGGAATAATTGCTCCTGGTACGATTTTGACAGTAGCTGGATTTAGCACACCATCGTCAGCCGCGGTGTATACGCCGGAGATAGCTAGAGATGCATTCTTTAACACTAACTCAAGAGTCTTATTCAAGGTCTTGATATCAGGTAAAGCAGTAATCAATGGGCCACGACCATAGATCTCGCCAGCTACTTTCATATAGCGACTGACAACCCAAGGGCTAACCTTAAGTCTACGGAATACTAACTCTTGCTTAGTCTCTTTGTGGATAACATAGTACATAAAGTCACCACGCTTAGGATCAAGTACTGTTGCCTCAATCAACTCTACATCTTCTGTAGGTTTCATATCTATTGTAGTTTGCAGATCTGCTGGAATATTGGCATCTTTCCATTGCTGAATAATTGCCTCACCTTTGATACGCATACGGCGGTATACATTATCTACTTGGCCATTTGCGCCTTCTTCAAATGCTACCAAGAACTGTGGCACAGGAATAAAGTTAATGGGCGTTGTATCGTCTCCAGGCTGAACCATCATTACTGCGGTTCCTACGGCCAGATCTAATAAGAACTCACCCATAGCAATATCAAAGTTAGATTGCTTAAGAGTTGCAAACATTTTGTCTGCGTAGATATCAAGAGCGGCCGCGGCCTCTTGTCTGCGATCTGCTGGAATATCTGGGCCAGTTTCTAAACGACACCACTTTCTCTGTGGTGGAAAAATACCAGACTGTAATCGGTTGGCAAAGCGCTGTGTAGAGTTGATAGCAGTAGCGTCAAAGACTCGGTTCATCTTCTTAGCGCCGCCAACCTTACCATCATAATACCCGTCATATAGGTTTCTTTGTGGCAAAGCGAATTCATAGGCCTCATCGTAGAGGTCTCTGAAATCTTCTTTCTTACGCAAAGCAATATCATGCCGCTTAAGAATATCGCTAGGAGTTAATTTCATTTCAGCCATTATTCTTCCTCATCCTCAAATGGATTTTTCTTGGTTGCATCAGTAATAGGGCCGCCTGGCTCCCATGTATCACAAGTCCTAGATGATGTGCATGGAATTTCCCATTCATCACAATAGCCACCAGATTCATTAGTATCAACCCATGCTGGGTCAACTTCCGGTGGGGTTACTTGTTCATATTCTTTCATGCAATCATCAATGAATTTTGTTTTCCAGTAATGACCGCAGTTGCCACAAACCATCTCGCGTGCGGCGCATTCGCTTACATTCCATTTAGCAGACTTCATTAGCCAAAACATTACTTCTGGCATTTTAGGATTTGCTGGGCCTAGATCGGCTTTAGTAATGCAGACTCGATGATTAAAAATACTCATCTCTTTGTCCATCAATACTGGTGGACAACGCTTACCTTGTGTGTAATCTTCCATTATTCGTACCATTCAATAATTAATTCGGCCATATGTGCAGTACCATTTACATTAGTCAATCTAAAAAGATAGGTTGTCAATGGTTTGAATACCATCTCTAATGCAGACGAACCAGCTCCACCAGCTTTTTTGCCAGAGCCACCAGTAACAATCTCTGCATCAATTTCTGTGCCAACGCTAGTGACTGTTGGGTTTATTAAAATAGCTGATTGACTTGCAGTATTAATAACGCGCTGACGATTAATGGCAGTAAACGATGTTCCACCAGTTACAACTGCACCTTCATAAACATACAACTCAGCATCGCCACCACAACTAGCATCAAGCAATATATGTGGAGTAACACCACTAGCCCATGCAATAGCTATATTGCAACTTGCCCCAGCGGCTAACTTTGTTGCGTCTGGATAAATGCGATATGCCTTAAATGCTCTACCTTCATGAAGTCTTAGGTGGTTAACATCAAGAATTGGGTTTGGCCTGTCTGATCCAATTAAATAATGTAGTCCATCTTTATCAACATAGGATGGTGATACATGGATAGATTTAGTATCAAGCGATTCTCGCTTAACTTCAATGGCCATTATTTCTTCTTAGCCATTCCAGCTTCAGACATAGCAATAGCTACGGCCTGTTTCTGATCCTTAACAACTGGGCCGCCTTTGCCAGAATGTAAGCCGCCAGCTTTATACTCGCGCATTACCTTGCTGACTTTCTTTTGCATCTTCGATTTATCATCCAAGGCTAGATCCTCCACCTAAAGTTTGAACACCGCCCTCTGGATTTAAACGGGCATCAGATAATAACTGACGGCCACGGCGGCGAGATGCTCTCATACGAGCGGCATCTTCTTCTTGAGATCTAGATACTGTAGATTCTTTTTTTCCTGATGCGGAATCAAGAACATTTTGAACTGCTTGTTCTGGTTTTTTTGCAATTCCAACAACTTGTGATACTGCTCTGACTGCTCCACCCATGATTACATTACTCCTGTTTTATCAGCACCAAGCGTCTGTACGCCTGTTTCTGGAGTTAAACGAGTATCGGATAATAGCATCCGACTACCACCACGCAATCGCGCCTTCTGGCGTGCCGCATTCTGTTCCGCTAATAGACGCTTTTCGTCTGCCGCTTGTTTTTGCATTGCCTCTGTCTGAGCCTTGGTCTCAGCGGCGGCGCGTTCTGCTCCGCTCGTGTCAGGCTTACCGCCAAATAATCCACCCATTTATAACCTCGTCATTAAGTAAGAGTCAACTTTGTCTGGGCCATACTTTCTCATTACGCATTCAGTTTCAAAATACAAAGACTTTGCATAACGAATAGCACGACTGTCATCAGTTCTAACTGTTATTTGCAATCTATGCAAGTGTAGATATCTCATAGCGATATCGATAAATGATAAAGCGCATTTAACCATTGTAGATGGCATCTTTCTAGCCTGGTGATCGAACAAGGCCCACATCTCACCAACGCCACCCCAGAACAATATGACCCCAACAATGGCTACGGGTTTACCATGATAAAAAATAGTAATAGCTGTGCCTAGTTGAGCCTGGCTAGATACCATATCTCGAATGCCATAACCCCTAGATACTGCCAGCAACTCAGGTTGTTCTATATCCATCTGGTCAAAGTGATCGATTACAAATGGCAAAGTAAATAAGCCTCTGCGTTTATGCATCTGCTCATTAAGAAGTTCGTATGGAATAGATGTTTTCATTATCCGAATATATCAAATTCGCTATTGGCTACAGTTTGGGCTATAAAAGTCTTAGATGCCCCTAGATTACCCCTAGTCATGCGCTTATATTCCCCACCACCTAGTAATAGATACCCAAAGGCATCGCCCACATGGGAATGTTCATTCTTATTTGGCGCATCTCTAAAGCGCTCTTGTCCTGATCCTACTGATATACGCTTAAAGTGATACCCACCAGCTAATGATTTACGCAATAATTTGCATTTTGTGTCAACGATTAGCCCTGGCTTGCCGTTAATAAGCCTTTGCATGGGCGCGGCCGCTGACTCTCGGCGTACTTTGAAGTCATTAGATGGGGTTGGTTGGGCTTTGAGGCCTAGTGTTTTAAGAAAGTCAAAGGCAGTAACCTCATAGATTGCATCTCTGGCCATACCGGCTGGATCGCCCCATACAAGCACTTGCATATTGGGGTATCTGGCGTTGATTTCGGACACCAGTTGATGACCAAAACGCTCCAAACCCATATCAAAAGTAACAATCTCATCAAGGATTACCCACCTTCCATTCGGTAAGCGCTGGCCAATAACCGCCGCTGGGGTTAAACCAAAGTCTAATCCTATTTGTAATGGCACAGATGGATCTAATTCCACATCACCAGACATAATATTATCGTCATACTCTGGCCAAACCGACTTACCCTCTTGCACATAGGTATATTTACCCTCGGCATAGCACCTGATCCAATCTAGATTTTTACCTAACAGCATCTGTTGATAGTAGCCAGCCGGTAGGTTTGCCACATTCTCAGCTTTGTTGTTTAATTGCCACCATTTGCCAGATGCAAAAATACAATCATTGGCTTCTGGGTTCTCCGGCAACTCATCCTTTGTAATTTCAATAACACCGCCAGGCTGTTTAAAAAACTTCCAAGCATACGCGCCCGTCATCTTTTCCTTCTCGGCCATCCTAAACCACCAATGGTCATCGTCCATAGGGTTGGTATCCATCCAAATACCATGCCAGGACGCACCACCATCGCGCTTGGTAGGATATCGCCCTACCCGGTGGGTCAACCCATCAATCACGGCCTTGGGCAACTCACGCGCCTCATTAACCCACGCGCCAGTCAACTCCAAAGAGAGTAGTTTTCTCACATCTTTTGGTTGGTCAAGCGCTAGAAAGATAACCTCGCAGTCAATACCGGCCGCGCCATCGCGACTAGGTAGCCGTATGTGGTGTGTAATTGGTGGAGTATGGAGCATTGGCCCAAAGGTATTCTCTGGGAATAGGTCTAACCAGGTCTTGATTGTGGTAGTCTTAAGTTCTGGGTACGAGTTTCGTACAATAACAAAACGGCTATATCGGATGCCATCGATAGGGCTAGGCTTTTGCTGAATTGCCCTGATGAATACCTCAGCGGCGCACGCATATGATTTTCCGGAGCCTACTGGCCCCATCATTCCACGCACAAATGCATTGCTTGTCAGGAATTTATATACTTCTGGGCTTTTAGAGAAGTCTAAATTTAACCCTGAGTCCGGTAATGCTTTAGAACTCATCTCTTTGGTTCTAGACATTGATTACCTTTTTAGTGATATTTTCGTAAATATACTGTATAAACAGCAATATGCAAAATTTTTGAAAGAAAATATGTCAGGATATCATCTCACAGATGAACAATTTATAGAAGAGTGGAATAAATTGGGGAGTCCTAGCCTGTTGGCTGAAAAGCATAAATATAGTGCTAGGTCAATAATGAATCGGCGCAGATCTATTGAATGTAGACTTGGAATCAAACTAGAAACATTTAATAGCCAAAGACAAGAAACAGTTATAAAAAGAATTGAGCAAACTCCAGGCAATGCTAGGCGTGGCATTGAGATGGAAAAGGGACGAGTAGTCGTATTTTCAGACGCTCACTTCTGGCCAGATGATTACACTACCGCTTATCGAGCGCTATTGATGATTATCAAAGAATTTAAGCCAAAGGTTGTGATTGCAAATGGGGATGTATTTGACGGATCCCAGGCATCCCGGCACCCAAGAATAGGCTGGTCTCAAACCCCATCAGTCAAAGAAGAGTTAGAGGCGTGCCAGGAGTTTATGGGCGGCATTGAAAAAGTATCTAAAGGCGCAGAATTAATCTGGACTTTAGGAAACCATGACGCACGCTTTGAAACATTCTTAGCGGCACAGGCTCCGCAGTATGAGGGCGTTAAAGGAATGACACTAAAAGACCACTTTCCTATGTGGAAACCATGTTGGTCTTATTGGGTTAACTCAGATACTGTAATCAAGCATCGGTTTAAGGGTGGATTTGGGGCCGGTAGGGCCAACTCGGTTGCGAGCGGTACTAATATCATTACTGGCCATACGCACAATCTCGCCGTTCAACCGGTGACTGACTATAATGGCACGCGATATGGGGTACAGACCGGAACCTTAGCGGATCCAAACTCAGAGCAATTTGTACACTACACCGAGGACAACCCAAAAGATTGGCGATCAGGGTTTGCCCTATTGTCTTTTGAGCGTGGCCGCCTGATGTTGCCAGAACTAATCCAAGTCTGCGGTGAGGATGAGTTTGAGTTTAGAGGATGCATCAATAAAATCTAGCGCATAATGGCATGAAAATAACCCCAGAGGTTGTTCGCAACCTATACGCCTCTCTTTACTGTTGCTATCCATTTACAAAATGGAATATGCCTCTGCCAGAAGAAATTGATTTTATAGTCACAATTGACCCAGAAACGATGGGTACTTATCTGTACGATACCGGGGAAGATTACGAGCATACGATTACAGTCTCATCAGCCAGGTGTGGCCACTACTACACTCTTTTAACTACGCTGGCACATGAGTGTATACATATGAGTTTTCACCGCCAAAAAGGCGATAAATGGATGCAACATGGAAAAGCATTTAGAACCCGTTGCAAGATGGTAGCCAATGAACTTGGATTCGACCCATTAGAGTTGTAACCTATAGGTATTGATTGCGTATACATATTGATACCCATATGTATAAATTTATTGAAAATTCATGCACATTTATTTATCCCAGATAGATGTAAACATCCCTGGCTGGGCAAATGCAGAATCCAATGGATTAGGGTTTGTAGGTGTGTATGATGTGCCGATTGGCTTTAGTAGGCCATCAGAATAGAAAGAAGTATTACCCTTCTTAGTCTCTACGGCCACAGGCATACCGCGAGCAGTTGAGTAGTAGTTCATATTCGCAATAGTCTGCACTAGGCCTACTGGCATCCCCAGGCCATCAGTCATAAAAGTAACTTGAGCGTAGGATTTTGTGCAAAATACTACACAAAATAATGCACCGAATAATAGCTTTCTCATAGTATTCCCCAGTTTCTTAGCGCTATTAACATATATGTTACTATCCCAAAAAAATAAATGACAGTTGCCACTAACTCAACCACCAATAACGGCAAGTCATCTTGCATATATCCAGCCGCGGCCCACAATAAAGAGCCGATAAACCCAACCAAAATATTCAATGGATAAACATTAAAGCTGGTAAGCGCTATACCAATTAAACACAAGGTGGTTCCAGACCATTTAAGTATTTTCACTCTTGTGCCTTTCTTAGTATTGCTCTAGAAAAATCTAAATAACCAAATCTTTCTCCTTCAAGTTTTTGATGTATGTGTTCTTTAGCTATATTAATTATTTCCTCATCTGTTAGTGTCTTTGTGCGTAAAGGGCAATCTCTACCTTGATTGCAGTTACCATTACAGCAATAGTCATCGCGGCCCTTTTCGTAACCTTTATTCCATTCTTCTGTATTCATTTAATCCTCTTAGCTATTTCGCGCTCAATATACCATTTGGCCTTACGCAGATCCTCAATAGCATCGTGTTTCTCGTCAGCACGCCAGATGTACTTAACGGCGTTGCCAAGGCAAAACCCCATATGCTCTGTAACCTGGATACATTCAATCCCCGATGGGTGGCTGGTGTAGTGTTTAGGATGGTTTACTGGATCATTCATTTCTATGGTATCTGTCTTTAGGGTTATTAAGCATTGATTTCAGTAGTTCATCTACATTTTTAAACCATTGAACAACTTTCATGCCATCATGCGTATAGATAGTAAAACTCACTCGCTCCATCTTTCGCCGATATGATTTGTTCTTGGGTTGGTAATGTCATCAAGCAAGATATCTTCCTCTTCCCAATCTGGGCTTATCTCTACTATGCCAGCAAACGGAATAGGCTCTTCATAGCTGGCCCCAGAATCAATGATAACTGTCGGCATCTGCTGGACTTTTTTGAGGTCATCGGTGGTAAATGTAGTCACATTATTCTCCAAGTTGTAAGCGATATCGCTTAACCCAGATATTAATGACTACAAAATAAAAAGCAATAGCTATTGTTGTTTTTTAATCAACTTCCACATCTTGCACATCTGGTGGCCTGATGTTGATGCCAATAACTGATGGCTTATCTGACTCTTCTGGGTTATCCAGGAGACCTGATGCCTTGGCCAACAGACGCAGTACGCCAACCTTGTCGTATAACTCCAACTCTAAATTACCATCCTTATTAACTTTAAGACTTTTGATGGCTTGCAAGGCATGGTCAGGAATATCTTTACTAGCCTTAACCTTAACTTTGCCCTCATCGTCCCACTCCATGATGTCTGTAATCTTCGTGTTGGCCATACAGAGCAAAGAGTAGGCCACCGCCTCACGATTCTCTGTTATGGTGGCTGACCTCTCTAGCCTCTTTTGTATCGATCGGATCCCACCCCAATTTTGTAGGGATGGAATCTGACTTGCTACCTTAGCCTTTGGCCTAGTTGTGGCCATTAGAACGGCACATCATCTAACGGCGCTACCTCTGCGTAGTTCTCTGGCCTACCAATGACTGATGGCGCAAAGCTATTAAACGATGCCGGAGCATTTAACTGCTGTTTCTCTTTCCCAATATATCCAGAAAAATAGGCTCCCTTAGCGCCTTCCTTGTTATACATATTGAACCAGTACTCGCGCCCATCCGGTAGCTTGATAGTGCCTGTCCAGTCTGCGTGTTTTTGATCTACTTTCTTTGTGTTTTTAAATAACTGAAAGTTGCCTGGCTTAATCTCAAAAGGCTTATCGTATGCCATTGTTTATACCTATCTATGGTTGGTGGTTAAATTCGTTAACTGCTTGTACTACTGCCGCACAGTCAGATAACTTTTCTGACTCCACGATTAGCGCATGAATTACGGATTGTAGGGTAAACCCTTGTCTAAGCATAGTTAGTACGGCGCTATGCAGTTCTCTTTGCAACTTTGCTTGGTCATCCATGTTAAGACTCCTTTTTTGAAAATACCTGGGAAAAATTGAGTGGGACACCCCCACCATAGTGGGAGACAGGGGGGGAGGGTATGCCGCCTTGCTGTAATCGACCTCTGGCGCTATGTGCGAGACCACCTTGCTTTGTGCGTAATACACCACCCCTATACCCCCGTTGCAATTCCATACGACCATTTGGGTTTGTTACAAGCCCCTATCTACCTACATTGCCTAGCAACCAGAGCAGTTCTCATCCATCAGCGCCCTGGCAAAGTCAACGATGCTGTCGGGTTCGCCTGGCCTCGCGCTCAACCACAATTCTAGGTCTCGACTGAGCATCTGCTCCCGAATTTGACACATTGCTATTATTTCAAATCCTTTCAAATCCAAATCATTTATTAATTTATCTTTAAAAAACACACTTCTATATATCGATTGGACTATGCCCTCGACATTGTTATGATCCACTACAACCGCAACCTTGGCCTTTTCTATCACCGCTAGTGCCTCAGCCTTAACTGGTAATTTAATCGTCTTACGCGCCCGTTTAGACCCCTTGCTGAGCATCTTTTCCATGTACTTCTCCTCTTGTTTAATCATCTGTGGACTTCTAGACTCTTCATTAACTAAAGCTATCGCATCTAAGTGATTGATAGACTTGTTATATATAACTCTTGTAGTGGCGGTGTGGCTATTCTTAGCGCCCTTGGTCAGCGTCTCGATGTAGCCAGCATTTCGCAGTATTCCCATCATTCGCGATATGTACTGCTTGTTGGTTTGTAGGTCTTGTGCCAGCCTCGCTTGCCCGACCCAAGTGATTCCAGCCCTGTTTGCATAACTGCATATCAATGCTAGAACTCTGACGCATCCACCATTCAATCTTTTATCTGTCAACGCTTTGATTGGCATTACCGCTATCTGCCGCTGATCTGGTGGCGCTGGCTTTATCTTGACTTTGGGTTGCTTAGGGATTTGGAAGTTTGGTTTATCCCCGGTTAAAACCTTCATAGAACCTCACCCGTATATATGTACGGGATATCTCTTTTCAGAGAGCATCTATCGTTTATCGCCTTGTCTGGGTTATTCACCTCCGCGGAACTGGACTCGATGCTTGGTAGCATGAACTTTCCCCACGATTCGACTGCGTTTATCTGAGTCTGGCAATGCTCCATTCTCAAGGGCTGGGTTATGGCCCCGTCCTCGTAGTCTATACGCATAATGGTAGAAAAGTAAATAGGGTTCATACCAGGCTCGGTGGCAACTGAAAATGCGGTATCTCATTGCTCCACCAAGAGTATCCGCAATCCTTACAGACTCTGCGTCTACAGACCCAGTTGTTGAACTCATGGTGCCTGGTCTCGGCCACCTTGATGTCTTGGCTGTCGCACTCTTCATTGATACAAATCATTGCTTATTCTCTCGGTTGTATATCTCTAACATGGCATTGCGGAGCGCGTCATAGCCAGCATGGCCACGCAGTTCTGCCACCCTCGCGAGGTACAGTTGTCTGGTCTTTCTAGTTCTAAATCTTTTGAGTATTGACTTAGCCTCAGCATACAAGCGGAATTCTTCCGAGTAGTTTCCGACTGTCTGGCCATTAGGCAGACGAAGTAGCCGCCCTCCTGGGTGAACTTGATTACAAGCGAAACATCTGAGCCTGTCCTCATCTACTTCTTTTCCCTGGCTTGTTTCCGATCCCAGCAATCCTTGCACATCCACCGCTTTTGTCTTTTGTTTGCGCTTATTATCCATGCACCATTTCTAAAGTCTTTGCCCATCTGGCAGTTGCTACACCAGCGCTTGCCGGTAATTGAACTGTCGGCCTGTACGGCCTTGGTATATAAATCATTCTCGTGGCTCATGTCTTTAATCTTTCACTAAGAACTCGCCATGCAAGAGCCGCCACTTGTGGAACTTGTCCATTTCCAACGGCTTTAAGTCTGTCCACTCTTGCGGCCAACCCATCAACCACTCGTAAAGGTTCGGGTTGATTGAAGATGGGACATAGGTTCCATTTGCTTTGGCTATTTTCCTCGCTCCCGATCCTCCGGCGCTCCCCCCTCCGGTTCCCGTTGTTGGAGTTGGCCAGGTTACATTCCTTTTGGCCATCGCCTTGCGACTGTTGCTCCCACCGCTTGATCCCGTTGTTGGAGTGTGAAAGAAAGTCACATTGTCCGGCAACAATCCATATTCTCTTTCGCAAGTGTTTGGCTCCAACATCTGCCGCTGATATGACTCCCCATTCCGCGTCATACCCCATGCTGGCCAGGTCTCCAATGACTGTTCCAAGTCCTCTTCTAGTAAGCATTGAGGAGTTTTCCACAAAGACAAATTTGGGTTGTACTTCGCCAATAATCCTTGCCATGTGTTTCCACATTGAACTTCGGGTTCCGGTAATTCCTGTTCCTTTTCCAGCGGCTGAGATGTCTTGGCATGGAAAGCCGCCTGATACGACATCAACAATTCCTCGCCAGCTTGTTCCGGCAAAGGTTTGAACATCATCCCAAATCGGGAAAGTCGGGAGAATTTTGTCATTTTGTCTGGCGCACAATACGCTTGCTGGGTATAATTCCCACTCAACGGCACAGACTGTTCTCCATCCAAGCAGTTTGCCCCCAAGTATTCCTCCACCAGCGCCTGAGAATAAAGCCAACTCATTCATAATTCCTCTCAATATATTTCATTATTCGGTCTCCAATGTCTCAATCATTACTCTTGCCTGGCCACCCTTAAATATTCCATTGCCGCGATAGACATTGATCTGATCTATCTGTTCATCGTCATCGAATACGCCAGCGTCCTGGAGGCTATCCAGTAAGGCCTTGACGCGGTTATCTATATCGTATTTGCGCTTATCCTTGGGCCACAAAACAACTTCCAAATAAAGCCTGGCAGATCCCAGTTTGGGAGTGTTTGACTCGGAGATGTAATTAGCTACGGCCTTCTTATATTCGCGCCCTTGCTTACTCATGTAGGTGGCATGAGCGCCACGCCTGTAATAGGTGTTGACGCTCGGTGGAAATGGTAGGTTAAGGATTATCACGCAAGCATCTGCGTTAGACGCTGGCCTAGATCTCCTTGCTTACCAAGAGATGCTCTTAACTCTTCATTAATAATGCTGGCTATGGGTTTCTTTCGCTCCTGGGCCGTCTGCTCTAACAATGTTCTAACATCTGGGCGCAATCGCACTAGGAATGGTTTTAGTTCTGACATCTTTTCTCCTGTTTGTGGGACCGGATAGCACAGTCTTTTTAGACTTATAACCTCGTTATCTCGTGCTGAATAGTGTCAGTACTATCCGATATCTGTGAGCATACAGGATGACTACCAGTAGCGCAATAACTAGGGAAAACACCTAGTAAATAACTGTTGTAAAACTACATTTAGTCCTTGACGAGTACTTTGAGTGTGGTAAAGTCATACCTAAGCGATATCGCTTTTAACCACCCAGATAGAGGAGTTAACACCATGAGTACAGTAAAAGAAATGCTTGGCACACCAGTAGAAACCTTAGAGGCATCCTTCTACACAGCCTACAACATCAATATGCGCTTGGCTGGTATGTTGTCTGATGTACAAGAATTAATTGCGGCTGGCGATACAAAAAGAGCCAATCAAGTAATCAATCAAGTAAAGCATTACTTCTTTGAGTACACCGATACCCGTAATATGGTACGCGCACAGAAAGTAGAGGCTTAATTATGTTTGTAGCCTACTATCGCGTATCAACTCAGCGTCAGGGCCAATCGGGCCTTGGCCTTGAGTCCCAGCAATCAGCAGTAACACAGTACTGCGCTGGCAAAGAACTCATCGCGGAGTTTACAGAGATCGAGTCAGGCCGTAAAGCTGACCGCCCACAGTTAGCCGCCGCTCTAGCCTTGGCAAAAAAGAATAAGGCCACCCTGGTGATTGCTAAGTTAGATCGCTTGGCCCGTAATGTTCACTTCATCTCTGGCCTGTTGGAGTCTGGCGTGCAGTTCATCGCAGTTGATATGCCAGAGGCCGACCGCACATTCCTACAGATGGCCGCTGTGTTTGCTGAGTGGGAGGCACGCAAGATATCTGAGCGTACTAAAGCCGCCCTACAGGCCGCTAAGGTTCGCGGTACTGTCTTGGGTAGTCCAACACCAGAAGTAGGCTCTAAGCGCGGTATAGAGGCCATCCAAGCCAAAGCTAATGCATATGCTTTCAGAGTTGCACCATCACTTCAAAGTATTGTCGCTCAAGTTGGTTCCAACTTGCGTGATGTGGCCGCAGAGTTGCAGTTACGCGGCATTAAAACCGCCAGGGGCAATGAGACCTGGCATCCAGCCCAAGTAGCACAGCTTTTAAGGAGAGTTAACCATGCAGTCATTTAATCAGCACAATAAATCATCCAAAGATTTGTACAAGTCGGAGGAGTCAATTGCAGACAGGGTTATAGGTGCGATAGCGCTTATTGCTTTTGTTTTAATCATATCTTTTGCTTAAGGAGAATTTATGAACATTCTTAATCCTGATGTGCCTTATACACAAGCAGTCAAAACTGATATCTCAAAGATATTTCGTAAAGTTGGATGGACTCCACCATCTGAAGATAAAGAAGTAATTAAGAAATGGGAGTACTACCGCACAATTTCAATTCGCAATGAAAGGAAACTGAAGTGAATACACAATTAGAACAAGTAATGAGCCATCTTAAATCTCGTAAGCGTACTGGTATTACAAGCTGGCACGCCATACAGTCTTATGGCATCACGCGCTTGGCGCACTACATCCACCAACTACGCTCCAGGGGGTGGCAGATTGAGGATGAATACGAACACGATCCAGATAGGCCAACTCACAAGTGGAAACGCTATTGGCTTAAGAAAGCGCCGACTATGGTTGCAATGAAGAGGGCAAAATGATGGACTACTCTGAATACCTATTACGCATTGACCGACTTATGCGAATGATGCACCAGGCCGCACAAGCAAACAACAACCAGGCCGCCAGCGATATTGCGGCAGAGGTAGCGCGATACGCTATCAGCCTGGCCGCATACTTTGAATCAAAAACACCAACGGAGATTTGACATGGTAGGAAAAGTAACCCCAAATGATATGCTTTCGGCCAGCCGATTACCGGCTGTCTGCGGCATGAGCGTGTATAGATCACCTAACGATGAGTTGCTCTCGTCTATCGATGCCATCAATGGTATATCACCGCCTGATATATCTAATGAGGCAATGGGATGGGGTAACAAAATGGAACCTACCATTCTGCTGGAGGCCGCCAATCGATTGAATTGCAAGGATCTGGAGATTGATTACCAGGTTCCATTCTTTCATGATAAATGGCCCCTGAGTTGTTCTTTAGATGGCACAGCATATGGCAAGGGCCAGACCATTGTCAGCGATCCAGATAATGGCATCTATATTGTTGGCAAGGACTCGATCACGCTTGATGGTATGGGTGTGCTGGAGGCCAAGCTAACATCGATGCCAGCGGAGGATGTATTGCCTCTGTATCGTGGGCCTATACAGTTGCAAGCACAGATGTCAATTATGAAAGCTGGATGGGGCGCGGTATGTACGCTTTATCAGGGTACGCAGTTACGAATCTTCCTATTTGAGCAACATCTTCCGACATTACGGCTCATCCAAGAGACATCAAAGACATTCCAGGACAAACTAGATCGTTATAAAAATACTGGTGAGATTGATTATTACCCACCAATTAATCCTAAAGATGCGGCAAGGACTTGGGCATCAGGCTCAGACGATGAGCCAGTAGTACTAGATACTTATGCTGAAGAGTTAACTAAGTTACTTATAGAAAACAAGTTAAAAATTACAAAAGCAGAAGAGGAAAACTCCAAGATTCAAACAGAGATTATGGGAATGCTTAAGAACCGCACATCAGGAATTGCTGGTGAGTATCGGATCTCATGGCCAACCCGTACATATAAAGCCCAGCCAACAAAGATAACACCGGCAAAAGAGGCTTACACCATTCGCCAATCAACTCTCACGATAAAGGAATTAAAATGAGTTTAGTAAAACACCAGGGGTTCGCCCCACAAACAATGACAGAGGCTATCGAGTTTAGTTCGATGCTTTCTAGATCACAGATGGTTCCAAAGAACTATCAAAACAAACCAGAGGATATCCTTGTGGCCGTTCAATGGGGATACGAGATCGGTCTCGCGCCCCTCCAGGCATTGCAGAACATCTCTGTAATCAACGGCAAGCCATCAGTCTATGGTGATGCGGCAATGGCATTAGTACAGGCCAGCCCAGTATGCGAGGATGTACAAGAGAGCATCGAGGGAGACGGCACTAGCAATCCAGTAGCTATCTGCCGGGTTAAACGCAAAGGCCGCTCTGAGGTAGTATCTAAGTACTCTGTTGAGGATGCCAAGAGGGCTGGTCTATGGGGTAAGCAAGGGCCTTGGTCTCAGTATCCCAAGAGAATGCTCCAGATGCGTGCCAGAGGCTTTGCTTTGAGGGATGCCTTCCCTGATGTACTTAAGGGATTAATAACCGCTGAGGAGGCTCAGGATATGCCTGTAGATGAGGCCATTACTAAGCCAAAACAAGTGCTATCTAACAACCCGTTAGATGCTATCCCAAATTTGTCAGTTTCAGAGGTAGAAATTTTGGATATACCAGCTGATAACTGTCTCCAAAATACAACAGTTGAGGAGATGCCTGTGCCACCAATCGAGGATGCTCCGCTACCGGTAGTGTCAGATGAGTTGCCAAAGTCTGGCACATTCATGCTAAATATTCCCGGTAAGGATGCCATTGTCTGTGATGGTATTGAGTCTTGGATGGAGTCCTATAACGAGATGGCTGATAAGGTTGCTAGATCTAAACTGTCCAAAGAAGTTAAAGCCAGCAAGATAGGTGAGTTCAATACTCTTAATGCAAATGTCTTAGGCTTGCTAAGTGCAGTTCAAAAGGCTGGTATGACAGCACACAAACAAAAGCGTAAGGCCATGCTAGACGCTAGTTAGTAAATCTGCCTCGGCCTGTCTGCGTTTGACAAGCCCTGGCAACTTCTTACCGCCACCATAGACCCATTTGTGCAACTCTGTGGTGGCCCCAATCCAATCTTGATTATCTATACGCTTACGCAATGTGCTGGCGCGGTATCTGCCAACACCTAAGTTGTAAGCAAAGTCAGTCATTGCGGCCAAGGCCAATGGTTTATTAATGAGACTAGGGGATGCCTTAAGAACTCCAGCCATGTAGTTGTTTGTTAACTCTTGCATCAACCATGAGAGCGCTGTCTCATTTGATATGGGGCTATCTTGTAGCGTTACTTTAGTTCCGTCTGGCTTATAGACTGTGCCATATCCGATGGTTGGATACCCGGCCGGGCAGATGTATGGAGTAGCGCTAAATCCTTCAAAGCGTTTGCATAGATCTGCGGCCAGGTCTATTGCTTGTTGCGTTCCCATACTCTACCAGTAAACCAAAATGTAAGCAATAGTCCTAACATAGCCATATCATCTTTAGTCCAACTGTTTATTAATACCTCTTTCCAGTTTTCTCCATCATCAATAGCCATAGCCATTGACGCAATTTTTACACCAGAATAAAGGATTACAAACCAATAGGTTACTAATGGCCTTACAAGGGCTGATAAAGCGGCTACAAATTTACCGGCTACTCTTGCTGTTTCCCCTTGTTCTTTAATGGCCTCAGTCATTGCCGTCAACTCAGAACCCATTAATACATTCTCTTGCTCACGCATAGAGATCTCGCCTTTAATCTTAGCGAAATCCATCTCTTTGCCTAGCATCTGTAATTCATGCTCTCGCTCATTCTTAGCGTCAAGCAACTTCATTACTTCTGGAATGATGCGGAATACACCGCCCATCAAGGATCCAAGTAATGTCTCTAACATTTAACTACCGATCTTAATGTGGCCGATGCCAGCTAGGTATGTAACGATACCGATTGCGGCAACTCCTACAAACCAAAAAAACTTTGTGACTACAGACCTACCAACAGAGGTATAGACATTCTCGATAACTCTTTCAGTTACTCTTTCAACAATTACCTCGATCTCTTGCTCTGTCAGGTTAGTCATGATTATGCTTTCTTGCGTACGGCTTTGCGTACTACTTTCTTAGCCGCTGGTTTCTTTTTAGCAACAGTTGTAGCCTTCTTAACAACTGCTTTATCGCACTCAGGCGCTTTTCTTTCAATGCCAAAAAAATCTTTATCTTCTTTTGGAACAGGGAATGGCCAGCTTGTATCAACAGTAGATTTTGGCGTAAAGCCAAACTTGTCTAGTATCCATGTAAATGTAAAGTTCATGTTATTCCTTAAGCTACTCTGTAGGTAGTAAAAGTATTAGCCGCTGTCTTGCGAGTTCTAAAGGTAGCTGAAGTAGTAATAGCAAGCACTCCAGAACCGACAAGCGTATTATTTGTACCACCAGAAACTGTAACAACTCCAACTGCTGAGCCTGTATTAATGATAGTCCAGTCAAAGGATTGGTCAACTAAGAGCAGACCACCTAAGACACCAGCATCAGTTAGCGTTCCAGTTGGCAAAGTAAAGGCTACTGCGGTTGCGCTATTGGTTGTAATAATCCCAGTTAATAACTGAGCAATAGTTAAAGTAGCAGACGCATTAATCGCTGATGGAGTTGGCTGGGCTACAAATAGATTGCTTAGGTTCTGTAAGTTAGAAACATTGCCGCCAGTAATCTTAACTGCGCTGGCATCTTGATATGCCATAGCACCCAAGTCACCATTCGTAGGTACTTGATTAGGTTTATTGCCGATTAAACTTGCCATATATCGCCTCTTGTATTCTTTCCAACATTAATTATGTCCAAAACCTTTGCAATGCTCTAACTCATGCTCCAGCATCCAGTCTGGAGCGTCTTTACTAATGTAAATGTCACAAGTATTTTTAGTTGTATCCCACTCTGCACACGCAAAAGGAAAGCCACCTAACAACTTTAAATACCAAGGTACATACTGGTAACACTTACTTAACATCTCTCCTAAATATACATAATGAATTGTAGGAGGTATTGCTTTATCAAATACTTTATTCTCTTTTGAAACTGTAGTGCAACTAAACAGAGTACAAACTACTAAACAACTTAATAACTTCTTAAGCCCAGACACGCTGTGGCACAGCTATAGTTACTGCATAAGGCTCTAATGGCGTTGCATCTTCGCTATCCAATACCAATACATTCACCCCATAATTCGGTGATGGGTATGGTACAGGCACATAATCTTCGGGTGTAGGAATAGGTGCTGGTTCGCATACAACTCCAAGAACATCAATGTTTGCGTAGTTAGGAGTAACAGTAACGACTTCGGAACTAATTTCTTTGCCATCTTCGTCTACTACGGCTGGTGTAACAGTAGTCGTATAAAGCACAGAAATAGACTGTTCTTCGTCTGTAAAAGCTAGGTAATAAGGTGTCATGGTTATCCTGTTAAAGCGGTAAGTTGAGCATTAGTAACCTGAAGTGGATAATAAGCAAATTTCTTAATAGTGCCATTCATTTGCCTACCATAAGTTGCACTATAACCAATTTGAAAAGAAGTTGGAGTTGTTACAGTTTTTAAAGCTGTTGAACTTGCAGTTGTTATATCGGACACCACATTAGCTGTTCCGTTTGCAGAATAAGACATTCCAATTTTTGTAGAATTTTGTGAAACAGTTGCAGATGTTACTGTATTACCACCGCCAACAATTTGATAAGTGAATGGTGTTGCAGAAGTAGCAGTAGCACTATCTTTGATTAAGTAATTTCTTTCGGTATCTGAAGCCTGTATTGTAAATAAATATGGAAATGCACCACCATTACAATACCCAATATTTAAAACCATACTTCCTTGACTTGTATTGTACCAATTAGAGAAATTCGTACCAGTCATAATAGGGGCATCACCACTTCTAGTTACTTGAGAAGCTACTGTAGGGATATAGCTAGTAGCAAATGCACCAGCTTCTAGTTGTGCGCCCCAAAGGAATATGCCTGAATAGCCGTTGCCTGTATAAGTAGCAGTACCATTCGCAGAAGCTAAAACAATATCTGCGCCATATGTACTATCAGGAACTGTCAAAGAGCATCTGTACCAGCCATTTCCTACAGATGTTATTGTTGCTGTTTTACCTGATGCAACTGTTCCTAAAACACCATTAGCAATATCAAAATAAGTAAACACACCTGATGCTGGAACTGCCACCCAATTTCTTCCAGCCGCTTTAGCATAAAAAGAGAAAATGTTTCCTGTTCCAGTAATTGACCTATACACTTCATGCACAACAGAAGATGTTGTATTTTCTACCGCCAGTTGAGCAGTTTGTGTTCCATCGGGCGCAATGTTAGCCGCAGTTGTTATGGTTACATTTGATTTAGTCCAGTACGCATTATCAAAAGCATTTGAATACAAAACTAGATTAGTCCTCTGCTCCTCTATCAGTAAACCTAAACTCTCTCTTGTAGTTGGATTATGGTCAAACCTTGCGTCATTAGCTACTGCTGTTTGTAGTACAGGAATGTAGTTTGTTATTGCGGCAGTAGTTGTGGCTGTGTAGGCAGTTACTGCGGAGCGTTGTTCAAATTGTGCGCCCCAAACTAAAGTTGTTCCAAACCCACTAGCGTTTCTATCTTGTATTCCTAAAGTTCCAAATGCTGATGTTGATGCGGCAGTAAATGTAAATGAATACCTTGCCCAAGATGATGTTGTAGTTATTGGTGTGTTTGACCCACCACTAGCTTCATACACAATGCTTAATGCTGTGTTTCCACTTGTAGTTTTTGCATAAAAAGATACTGTATAAACTGTTCCTGCAACAATTGGTGTCTGTACTTGCGACCTGTTTTGATATTGAGCAGAAAATACTAACGATGTTGCTGTTGTAGTTCCATCAGGGGCTACATCCGCATTAGCGGTTGCAGTAGGTGTTCCACCGCCAACTGTAGACCAAGGAGATACAGCCCAGTTTTGGGATTGCAATACTAAATTCTGTTCAGCTACTACAGAAGTATTGTCATCATAATATGTAGCGGTAGAGGCGCGAGTAAAAGTAATGCGTGGGTCTAACTGCTTATTGTTAGCAAAGTCTAGCAATAGAGTTGGGTTAACTGTAGGTCTAACTGGCTCATTAGATAACACTACAGCAGATGCCGCCGCCGCACTAGATGCCGCAGAAGTAGCAGAGCCAGCCGCCGCATTAGCGCTATTAGATGCAGATGTAGCGTTAGCAGATGCAGAGTTAATAACTGCGGTGTCAGCGGCCACCTGGTTTACATTAGCAATATTGGTAGCAACTGTAGTTACATTAGCATTGATTCCAGCGACAGTCGTTACATTAGCGCTGTTATTTGCTACTGTAGTTACATTGGCTGATATTCCAGCAACAGTAGTCACATTACCTGAGATGCCAGCTACTGTAGTCACATTGCTTGAATTGCCAGCGACAGTTGAAACATTTGCTGATATGCCAGCTACAGTAGATACATTATTTGTAGGGCTAATTTGACCAGCTACAGTATTAATGTTTGTAGAGTTGCTGTTTACACTAGTTACTGCGGAACTGATAGAAGATACATTGCTTACGGCAGAGTTGATTCCAGCAACAGTATTGATGTTACTTGCGTTGCCAGCTACAGATGTGACATTTGCGTTAATTCCAGCTACTGTGTTTACATTGCCAATATTTGTTCCTACTGTATTAACATTAGCGATATCTACGGCTACAGTATTAATTTCTGAGACTGGCTCATTGAGATCATCTGCTACTGTGTTTACATTAGATATTGAACTAGCTACAGTTGATACATTTCCAGAGACTCCAGCAACTGTATTGATATTTGAAGAGTTACCAGCAACTGTATTTACGCTTGCAATATTAGTAGCTACAGTATTGATATTTGCCGATTGAGCCGCAACTGTAGTAACAGATGCAATGCTTGGGCCAGTTTCTGGATTACCAGTAGTTGCATTAAATGCCAATACAGTACCAGCCCTAGTTGCCTTGGGTGGCAATGTCATAGCGATATCGGTAGGATCTGTTACTGGCGCTTTAAGACCGCGCTCTGCGGTCTCAGCTACTTGTTGGGAGAAGATAGTCAAACTATCTAAGTCGGTATTTAATGTGCTGGCAAATAGATCTCCACCAGTTGTGTAGTCTGAAGTACGCTGAATATTCTTAGCGCCGACAATAGTAATGTTGCTAGTACCAGCGGTAGCTATCAGGGTAACTGAGCCAGTACCATTAGCGTTAATTGTTACTGTATAGTCAGTAGTAAGGGTGAGTAGAGTACTCGCCTTATAAACTGCGATATCTGTCTGGTTTAAAATTTCAAATGTAAAAGCATAAGGGCCTGTGCCTGATGCGGCATAGACCACTCTACGGGGTACATTCGATATCGCGTAATCTGCCATAATATTTTTCCTAACTTAGTCCGAATCTAGCTGAGTTTGTCTTAAAAATCTATCTTTTATATTTGCCGTATTCACGGCGTGCGTCTTGAACTTCTCGTAAAGCATCTGCTAAGTCTGGATCTTCCATAATCAAGCGATCCTTTGCCTGAGAATATGTCTCAGATATCTCTTTTGCAATAACTGCCTGAGCCATGCCTAAGTCTTTAGCGGCTGTGCTATATAGGTTTTTACCAAGAGAAACGATGCCCTTCTCTAAGCGGCCATCACCAGTTGCCAACTCAATCCAGCGGTTGTATTGAGATGCGCTAAGTTCAACCCCATCGATGGATTTGTCTGGTACATACATTGGTACGCCATACTCAACTAATGTGGCATGGGCTGGAGAGAACTTACCCTCTGATGTTTTAAATGGGCTGACAAATTCGTAAAGGTTACCTTTTCCAACCTTCATGGCCTCGCCAGTAATAGGATCTAACTGGCGTGGTAAGTCATCTGAAGTCAATGGGTTACGGGATTTGTAGTAGTTAACTGCCTCCCAGAATCCACGACTTGCTGGCTCAGTTGCGGTTAACGCCATAGCGCTTGGCATGGTATTGGATTTTGTAGGATCCATCATGCGCTCTATGCCAGCCACAAAAGAACTGTGAGCGCCTAATGGTGATCCACCAATAGCTAACTCAGATCCCTGTTTAACTACTTTCTTAACCAAATCAGCAAAGATGCCTGGAGCATCCTTCTTACCGGATGTAAACACCTTCATAATGTCGCTAAAGCCCTGGAGCATAGGTTGCTCTGAGAGATATTGATATACACCCAATGCCGCGCCCATAGCAATCTTTTCAGTATCAGATCCACCAGGAGTCATCATTGTGTACTCTCCAGTAGTAGAGGCGATACCAAGCAAAGTGGCCAATGGCTCCATGCCAGCGTAGGATACATATACCTTATCGCCTGTCTTATTGACAGTTGTCATGCTTTCTAACTGGGCCATCGTTTCTGGGCTTACATTGCCCTTATCAAATACTACTGAGAACTGTTGCCATCCTGTACCCTCTAGCGCTTTCTTATCTTCTGTACGCATAGGGCCATAGCCTGTAAGCTGGCCTTCTAATGCAAAAGATCCAGCCGCATATACCATTGCTCCACCTAGTGTGACGCGAGCCAATGCTTGGTCTCTGCGGATACCGCCAGCATTAAAATCACCCCAAAATCGTGGGCTTGCAAAGTTCAGTCCTGGCGTACGAGAGATAGCCTCCAAAGCGATATTTGTAGGTGTCTTAATAAACGGCACAAACATCTTAATGATTGGGTTTTGACCGGCTCTCTGTAGGCCTTGTAGTGCTGGCTCTAGTTCGCGTGTAAATGTTACTGTACGAGATACGCTCTTAGCCGCATCATCAATGTCTGGTGTTGGGTTTGATAGCAACTCAGATACTAGATCAGCGGATTGCCTAGATGCATCATCAGGCGCAACTCCACCCTTAACTAGATTCTTATACATCGTATCGCCCTCGCGTACTGCAAGAGCGTTCAATTCCATGCGATAACCAACAGCCTTAAAGAACTCATCCTCTGCCATCAAAGCGCGGCCAGGCAATGTTACAAACTTACCCCAATAACGCAACGCGTTACTAGTTGCTTTGCCTACCTCTGAATCTCCAAAGTCAATATCAAATGCCTCGCGCCCAGCACGACCAGCTTCAATTTTTGAGAATGGATCTGTCGGAGCATTCTTAGCAAATGCTGTACCAGCAATATCTGCACCCTCACGAATACCCTGTAGGAATCCTACGGCTTGGGCATATACCTCATTTGTAGAGATGGCTTGTTCGCCACCCTTAAACATAAAGTTACGAGCATTACCAATGGCTGATGCTACTGCACGCTCTGGGATTTGATACGCACCAAAGAATAAGTTACCAGCAATATTCTTTGCGTGGGTAACTGGGCTAGACAACAGGCCGTTAATCCATGTGCTGTACCAAATGTCCTTGACAGTACCGCTGATAGTCTTTTCTGACAGAGTTGCACGAGCGCTACGGGAATCAAGAGCAATGTACTTGTTAGCTAAATCGTATACAGAATCAATGCCACCAGCCTCGGTCAATATGCCTTCTAGCATTGCACCACGAGCGGCAGTTGATTCACGAGCCTGAGCAAAGATACCAAGGGTACGGGCTATGTCTGCTTGACGGCCACGCGCAGACTTAAGCAATACACCTTCTAGCGCTACCGCCTGTTGGAAACTGTCGGCCAGTTCTGGTGTTAGTTCGCCAGCATTCTTTGCGGCCTTAACTTGTTCACCTAAATCAAATGCTCTCTTACCGGCATCGGTGATAGCCAAAAGCATTTTGTATGCGTTGCCAGCGTTGGCCTCTGTAACTTGAGTAGGATCTACTAAGCGAGCCAAGAAAGCCTCGTCATATCCTTCCTCAATTGCTTTGGCCGCGATCTCTTTGTAGCTTACTTTTTCTATCTTATCAGCGCCATAGGTCTTAGCGGTTGCCTCGATGAATTGCTTAACGCCGTCCTCATCTTTAATCATGTCCAGGTTAAATGCTGTCTCTGGAACGCCAGCTTTAACTTCAGCAGTAGATGGTGAGGGTTTACCCGTAGTAGGCATTAATGGCGCAGTTTCAAGTACTGTTTGAGCAGTCTCTGGTGTAGCCTCTTTAATGACTTGATATGGGCCTACTGCGCCTGTGTCAGTACCGCTGGGTAGGATTGGTCTTTCTGTGCGCTTAGGAGCCTCTTTAACGGCCTTCCTGAGCATTGATGTAAAGCCAGCTACTTGTGTTGGCTCAAACTCTAATGGTTGGTCTGTTAACGCAATTGGATCAGGTTGCTCTGTATCAATTGGCAACTCTGCCACAGTTTTATCTGCGCCAGATAAATCATCTAGGCGCTCGGTTAGTGGTTTCATTGCCATTATCCAAGTCCTTTATTTGTTGCAAACAAACTAGTGACATTGATTGGCTGGCCTTGAATGGACCTATCCTCACCAGCATCCCACCAATCGGCAAATGTCAATCCATCTTCCATATATTCATTTGCCCGTGGGAACTGCTGAAGAAAATCCTCTTCTTTGAGTTTGATATCAGTAATCATCTCTTTGCCTTTTCTGTAATTTGCTCACCAGTTTCTATTGCTGATGGAGTATTTTGACCATCAGTTTTTAACATGATAGCCTCTCTTCTCTGTCTTGGAATAGTAACTTGAGTGCCTAACTTTGGATCATATTGTACAAAGAATCCTTTTGAATCCTGAGCGGCCATAGACTCTTTACGGGTCATAGCCTTGTTCTTTAACCCAACAATCACACCATTAGAGCCTTTTGGTTGTGCATCCATCGGTCTAAAGTCATAAGCATCACCATCAATAACCTGGTAAGTTTTCCCTGTAGCCTCATCTAGCACAGACTCTGGTAGGCCCTTCTTACTGCTAAAGGCCATTGCCACATTCTGACCATCATCAAGCCATTGGCGCATCTGAGTCCAGTTAGCGTGTGGATTATCCACATCTACTGTCAATCCATTTTGACCGGCTTTCTGCGACAAGCCTGTAGAACTATAGGTGTAATGATGATTTGGCGCAACTGGACGATACTTCATCTTTGTGTAATCGTAAAAGAGTACATCTGGGTTTGCCTCAATAATTGACTTATGTACTTTTGGATCAATGTCAGAAAGTACATTAAGACGAATAGCTAAAGCATTGCCATTCTTTTCTGCTATCTTTTTCAATGAGAATATTTCTTCATTGAGTTTGATTGCAAATGCCTCTGGTTCGCGGAACATAGCCTGGGTCATTCTAAAGCTACGCAGACGGGTTCCCTTCATAGCGTCTAAGTCTGCTCCACCACCATAGGCGAAATAACCGCCAGAAGTTTTACCAAGGCATTCTTGAGCGCAACTTGCAGAGTTCGGGCAAGTGCTAAATTTTTCAGCTTTGAATGCTGGTGATATAGCCAAGCCAGCGCTTTCAATATTGCGTCCATCTGGTAACTCAATTGGTACGCCACCCTCAATGCCTGTCTCAGTCTTGAGTAACTTGCCATTAGTAGTCAGTAGGCGTTTAACTTTTCCATCAACGCCAGTTCCAAGAATTGGTGCTAATCGTTGATTTGCTAGAGCGGCCGCATTCTTAATATCTTCCTGGTCAAGTGTTTTGATCCAGTTCATTGCATCATCAAATGATTTTGTAAAGCGCTGAGTTGATGGCTCAAATGGAAACGGCTGGGCAATTAAATCTTTAAACGCCTGGTCAGAATATACTTGTCCTTTTGGAACATTCTCAGATACATATTGCTTTAATTCTTTTTGTTGAATTCCAGTTAACTTGGTGCCTGTTTGCTTTTCAACTGCTTGAATCATTTTGGTTGCTGACATACTTGATGCAATGCCATCCGCAACAATCTTCTGCACTACTGGCAAACTCTTTGGATCAATCTTAGTTAAAGCAATTGGCTGGGCTACAACTGGTGCATTTATCGGCGCATCTCCAACTATATTCATGCTTAAACCAACTGGCATACCTTTTGTAGATTTTATTGCTTTTATTAATAATTTTGTTCCTTGTATTGCCGCCTCTGGAATACCAGGTGCTGGCAAAAACTCACCAACCATTTGGCCATACTGCGCCATACTCTGTCTTTCTGCCTGATTAGGAGCAGTAGTTGGTACAACAGGAGCCAAAGCTGGAACATTAATATTTGTACCGGGCAATCTAAAACCTTCCATGCTAACTTGCTCAGTTGTTGGTAAGGTTGTTGGTTGAGCCATTCCCTCCAAAAATGCATTTACTCTTGATGTATTATCTGGGTTAATAAAAGCATTTTTTAATCCAGTAAAAATACTTTCCACATCTCCAGCAAGACCTATTGTTTGAGAAGTTGCTCCTCTTGTTGCGCCAGCCAACATATCGGCAAGGGCCATTAATGGTTTATCTAATCCACCAGCTTTTGCTGATTGTTCCAATGTTAATCCACCGCGGCCAACTCTAACTTGAGATGGTTGTGCTGGTTGCGATGGTTGTTCTCGTTGATTAATAAACCCTGGAGTCTCTGGCATAACATCAGTTACAACTGGAGGTTCTGTATATCCAGTAACAGTTACTTGACCTGTGCGCTCACGCTTAGGGCCAGCCGCAAGTAAGATATCTTGATTTGTAGGCATAACTTGAATCTTATCGTCTGCCGCCAAGTCATCCATGAATCTTTGGTCAATCATCTTATTTACCCTTTTGCAATCTAATTATTGCTTTAATCTCTTCAGAATTAAATTTATAACGCTTTAAATCATCTTCTGTATATTGTCTTGATGGATCGTAATTGACACCTTTTGCATCAAAATATTTTGTCTTTATTCTGTCTTGAGATTCTCTTGACTCTTTGATTTGCAGTTGAACTTGCTTATCATTAATTAATTCATTAGCAACGGCCATAGGATCAAATGGCTCACCATTGTTTCTTGCCTCTGTTTGACGAGTAATTAATTTAGCTTTGATATCAGCAACAGTTTGCTTTTCCATTCCAAAGCCTGGAGCAGTCATATCAGGAACGCCTAATTTATTTTGTATAAACTGGCTTGCTCTGCTCATCTCAGGATTATCCTGACGAACAGTTTTCTTTAGTATATTTGCTTGTTTCCAGGAGATGACTTTGTTTCTTGCTAGATTATCAAAGTAATCTTCGCCAACCTTTTGACGATCTGCTAATGACTCTAGCTGACCCATCAACTCTTGATTACCGCCACCAATATCACCAGTAACCATAGCCTTACGCTCTTCAATGCTGATATCAACACCAAGGGATTTAAGCTGGTTTAATCCGCTCTGAGCGCTAATCTTTCCTGTCCATACTTGCTCACGAATACTCATTGACTCATCGTAGTTCTTTTCTGATGCGGCATCGCGTGAGCGTTTCCACATAATAGATTCTTCACCGAGTCTGTCAACATATGCTTTACGCAACTTGTCTTTATCAACAGTCTTTACTAATTCGTTAAGGTTTCCAAAGTCATTATTATTGATGCGCTTAATACCTTCAGATGGCTTTGTAGCAAAGTCAGTAGATGTTGTGTAATCAACAACTGCATTTAATACGCGCTTTTGAAAAGCATCCATTGTTTGTTTAACAAACTCAGGGCTACCAGTTTTGCTGGCAATATCATATACACGACTGCGCTCTACCTTTACGCGCTCTAGTAACATAGCTGGATCTTTTTCAGCTTTAAATGTATCAGCAATAATTGTGGCTGATGGAGCAATAGAATCACTAGCAAGAGCCATCTGGCCTTCACCATAAATCTTTGCGTAATTCTCTGTAGCTTTTACATATACCGCATTAGCGGCAGTAGCCATAGAACTGCGGAACTTAAGGCCTTCTTCTGGATCAATTGAGCCAAGAGCCTTAGCGTAACCAATAGTCATTGACTTAATAGTTGTTTGCACTTCTTCAAGACTGAAAGAGCCAGAGTCAACTGCGGCACTTAGCATGGCCAATTCTTGACGGCCTTTAACTTCTAATTCACTACGCAATTGTCCAGCTTGAACCTTGCGTGCGGCATCACCGAAATATGTACCAGGTTTGGCAAACAACTCAGCCGGGCTTTTGCCTTCCTTCATTGCAGTCATTACTTGTTCTGCGGTTGGCTGGTTCTCAGCACCATACTGCATACCTTGACGCTGGGCATATTCAGTTGCGCTCTTAAACGCAAAGTTAGCAAGTCTATCTAATTGATTGCTGATGACCTGATTTTGAATTGCAGTTTCTTTATAAGTTGAATAATCAATGCGCGGTACATCTGCTGGTAAATATCCAGTTGGTTGGTATGTTTGAAGTTCGGCCATGATTTACCTTAGATTGGTTTCATTTCATAAACTGGGGCGGCGCCTCCAGCACGCTCACCAACAGGAGCGTTACCAATACTTGCATAAGCGGCAAACGCTTGGCCAACTTTGCCAATGGCCTCATAGTTTCCAGTTTGCTCTGCAATAGATCCAGATTGCTCATAAAGAGATGATTGAATTAAACCGCCTCTGCGTGTCATATCAGCATTATCTAAAGCAAACATAAACTCTTTACCGCCTTTGGTTTGACTAATTTGCTGAACTAATGCGGCAGAACCTTCAAAGCCTTGTGTACCACCAGCGTATCCACGAGCAACAGTACTTGCTAATGCTTGATTTGTTCTTGCTAAGATTTGATTGGCTTGTATCTCATACTGTACTGCTCTACGGCCAGACTCAATTTCAGCCTGTTGCGCTTGCATCTTGTACATTTCTTTTTTGTTTTGCCCGGCTTGATATGAGCCATACGCACTAGCCAACATCAAGCTAATAGCAATAGTTGCACTTACTGGCTCTTGGTATTTCTGACCAGTAAGTTTATTTGCCGCTGGGCCACCCATTGGATCTCCAATTGGGCCATCAAACAGTTTAATGTCTTGTCTTGAAAATCTCATATTATGTCCCTTGATGCGTTGATACTTTGTACTCTAATCCAAGCAATGTCATTTTTAATGGCACATCTTGCTCAACAGTAATCTTGGCATCCTGTGTATACCCAAGTAAACCATGAACAGTTTTTGTTCCTGTATATTCAGCTACTGGCTCATCTAAGATATCTCCAAACTCTCTGAATGGAATTTGAATACCATTAATTTTCATATGCTGAGTTTCAGAAACCAAAGCATTTACTTCTACAATGCGCTTTTTAAATCCAATACGAGTACCAGTTTGCAACTTAATATCAACTGGCATTGTTACCGCACGAACATTAATAGGCAAACCAACCTCATAGCTGGTTGTAGATGAGCGTGGGAATGTTACTGTGCCACCACCTGGTACTGTTTGCTCTGCCATGACTGCGCCATCAAGAAGTGTCTCTACTGTTTCTGTAGCGAGGTGGCTCATTGATACAGATGCCGCGGCTCCACCAGTTTTGGCAGAATCAGTTAATAGTTCGTTTTCAAATACTTCAACATAGTATTGATTTACGCCATTTACATTGCGTTTAACAACTGTATATATGGTTGAAATATCTACGCCAACATCGATATACGATCCATCTACAGTAGTGAACTTAGATGGAGCAATAACATTTTGGGCGCGTAATAATGAAAACGCGGCCATTGTTCCGTCATCTGCATTCGTTATAAGCAATAAATCATTCTCGTCAGTAGCAACAGAACGGCGTAACGCCATGCGTGATGGGGTGCGTAATAAATGGCCAGCAAGCAATGAGATCTTGGCAGTCACATAAGTTAATTGTGTATCGGTATAGGCAAACTCATTAAGAGACTTGCCCTGGCGTTGTACAAATAATGTGCCAGATTCTAATTGCTGAACTCGTATACCTTCTTTAATGCCGTTACGACTTGCTGTTTTAACAAAGAAGTTTGTAGGTGTAACTGGATCTAATCCATTTTGTGGAACATAGAACTCGCCACCAGTTGTAAATACTTGTAAGTCGCGGCCAGAGATAATATCAACGATAGCGTTAAAAGTATTGGTATCTAATGTGGCTTCAACCGCGTCATCGTCTAATCCTTCTGTAGCCAGAAAATCAAAGAACAGACCAACTTTAGAACCCCATATAGTACTAGGACGAGACTTAGAGCCACCAAAGTATAAGCGACCTTCATGGAAAGTAACAGAACGAGGATAACCTCTTGTAGCGCTCCAAACATTTTCGTAACCAGATTCATATTCCCAAGATCCATTCGCAATGGCTGAAGTATTAAAAAATGGAAACTCTGTAATTGCATCCACAGAAGTAGTTGAATTATATTTAACAATCTTAGCGCGACCCTGTGGAGTTGCGTTGACATATTGGCCAACGCTACCAGCGCTAAATACGGCAGAAGATGCGGTTAAAGTAACTTTGCCAGATACCGCTGATGGTGTCAGAGTACCGGCTGGGTTAGTGATTGTTGCAGTAAAAGCATATGATGGATATGTATCAAACGATATCGTGCTTGCAGTCCATGATGCATCATTAGCGCCACGAACAATCTTAATTGGCGCAACATCTTGATGAACAACAATTAATGTGTCGGCAGACTGAGTCCATACAAGATTATTTAAAACAGATCCAACCAGGCCAACGCCTGATGTACTTAGGTAGGGATTACCCGTACCATTAATGTTTGTAATAAGAGCCTCATTCTTAAAGATATACATCCTATTATGCGTAAAGCAAAGCATATAGCTGTCAGATGTAGAGAACTCAAATTCAATTAAACGAACCCCATTAGCCGCTGATTCAGTACTGCTATTTGGTAGGCTTGCAAGATAGCGCATACCAGGTCTACGGCGTATTCCACCTTGTGGCTGGCATACTACATTAGTAGCTTCTTCTAGAGCGTTTTGATAGGCAGTTAAATCAACCCTTGCCCTAAGTAAAGGATCTAATTCACCGCTAGAGAAGTTTGTCTGTATCGAGACAAAGCGGCTCATTAATACCTCACCGCAATAAGAGAGAAATCATTGATAGCATTTGTTGGCTTATTAACGCCATCGATATTCATGGCCTGGCGCAGATAGCCACCACGGCCATTCTCGCCTGGGCCACCTACAGCAACAGATTGCCAATATTGACTCTTATCTGTTTGGTCTGTAATTGGTAATGCCAGATGCCATGTCATCATATACTTGAGGAGTTGCACAAAATAGCTAGGCAACTCGTACTCTGGTACTGAGTATTGGTAATCGATGTATACAGTTTCGTAATCAGTCAACAGTTTGCTACCCATAATTCGATACTCTTTACGCGGAGGGGTGCCTGTTGCACTTGTGTCATAAACTGCCATAGGAGAGCCAATGCGGTCTCCTGGCAATTGGTATTCGTATTTGTACTCATTGGTTGGCGTAGTAATCAACCGAGCAATTGAGGATTTTTTAAAGCTAAAAGACCAGGGATATAACATCAATGCCTGGTTCTTGATATCGCTATATAAGCGATCGGAAATAGAGGCCTCATCTGTGCCTTCATCAAATGACGAAATGGGCTTTGCGCCCAGCATCACTAATGCATCAGAACAT
>Ga0209088_10000337_pt1 | contig 34134 bp, 24 predicted proteins | sample S_140625_EF_Meta_FD_187324 | JGI IMG/M metagenome (GOLD analysis project Ga0209088, IMG submission 187324) | Freshwater microbial communities from Lake Simoncouche, Canada to study carbon cycling - S_140625_EF_MetaG (SPAdes) (version 2) | ecosystem: Environmental > Aquatic > Freshwater > Lake ... | reverse complement strand
TGCCAACCACGGGCCAGGCAGCCAGGAAGAAGTGGAGGCTGCGGCTGTTGTTGAAGGAGGCGTATTGGAAGATCAGGCGACCGAAGTAACCGTGGGCAGCCACGATGTTGTAGGTCTCTTCTTCTTGACCAAACTTGTAGCCGTAGTTCTGGGACTCGCTCTCGGTGGTTTCACGCACCAGGGAGGAGGTCACCAGGGAACCGTGCATGGCGGAGAACAGGCTGCCACCGAAAACACCCGCCACACCCAGCATGTGGAAGGGGTGCATCAGGATGTTGTGCTCAGCCTGGAACACCAGCATGTAGTTGAAGGTGCCGGAGATGCCGAGGGGCATGGCGTCCGAGAAGGAGCCCTGACCGAAGGGGTAGACGAGGAACACGGCGCTGGCAGCGGCCACAGGGGCGCTGTAGGCGACGCAGATCCAGGGGCGCATGCCGAGGCGGTAGGAGAGTTCCCACTCACGACCCATGTAGGCAAAGATGCCGATCAGGAAGTGGAAGATCACCAGCTGGAAAGGACCGCCGTTGTACAGCCACTCGTCGAGGCTGGCGGCTTCCCAGATGGGATAGAAGTGCAGGCCGATGGCGTTGCTGGAGGGAACAACGGCGCCGGAGATGATGTTGTTGCCGTAGAGGAGGCTGCCGGCAACGGGCTCACGGATGCCGTCGATGTCGACGGGGGGAGCGGCGATGAAGGCAATGACGAAACAGATGGTCGCGGCCAGGAGCGTCGGGATCATCAGCACACCAAACCAGCCCACATAGAGGCGGTTGTTGGTGGAGGTGATCCAATCGCAGAACTGATTCCACGCCGAAGCGCCGGAGCGCTGCTGGAGAGTGGCGGTCATGAGAACGAGAGGGGAAGCCAACGGTTCAGACCCAGGGGCCAGAGACCGGGCGGAAGGAAGGCCGGAAACCCGCAAGGGCCGCCGACACGAGCAACTGTAACGGAACATTGCGCCGTGTGTGAAGCGGCCTTCATGAAGAAATCTGGAGGGCTGCGGTCGCAAGGCCCAGGGCTGCGCGACTCCCCTGGCGCTTGGGCCCCTTACCGGGCGGATCGCTGCCATGCCTGAGGGGTTGTTAGCGTCCCAGCCCAATGCGCAGCCGCCGGAGCCGTGAGCAACCATCGGGTGCTGCTGGTGCGCCTGCCCTGCAATCCCATTTTTCCGGTCGGTCCGATTTATCTCGCCGACCATCTGCACAAATGCTTTCCCGGACTCCCTCAACGCCTTCTTGATTTGGCCGCGTTGCCGGTGCTGGATGTGCGCCGGGTGTTACGTACCACCATCGCCGAGTTCCGCCCCACCCTGCTGGTGTTCTCCTGGCGGGACATTCAGATCTATGCCCCGGTGGATGGTCGTGGGGGCAATCCACTTCAGAATTCATTTGAAGTGTTTTACGCCCGTAACCCGCTGCGGCGACTCAGGGGTGCCCTGGGTGGTATGCGATTGATGGGCACCCACTACGGTGAACTCTGGCGTAATCAGCGTTTGGTCCGCGATGGGCTACGGCAGGCCCGTCGCGTTCAGCCTGGCGCCCGCGCCGTGCTTGGTGGTGGGGCGGTGAGTGTGTTTTATGAACAGCTCGGACGTGGGCTTCCCAAGGGCACGGTCGTTTCGGTCGGGGAGGGGGAATCGCTGCTCGAAAAGCTCATCCGAGGTGAAACTCTGGAGCAGGAGCGTTGTTTTGTGGTTGGAGACGCCCCCCGCCCGGGCCTGATTCACGAGCCACCGGCCCCTGTTGCTAAGACCGCTTGTGATTACAACTATATCGGTAGTATCTGGCCCCAGCTTTCCTGGTATCTCGATGGCGGAGATTTTTATGTGGGCGTCCAAACCAAGCGAGGTTGTCCACACAATTGTTGCTACTGCATTTACACCGTTATTGAAGGGAAGTCGGTCCGCCTGAATCCTGTCGATGAGGTGATTCGGGAGATGCGCCAGCTCTACGACCGCGGGGTGCGGGGCTTCTGGTTCACCGATGCTCAGTTCATCCCGGCCCGTCGCTATATTGATGATGCCAAGCAGTTGATGCGGGCAATTTTGGCTTCCGGCATGGTGGATATTCGCTGGGCTGCTTATATCCGCGCCGACAATCTCGATGCGGAATTGGCTGAGCTGATGGTGGCAACGGGCATGAGCTACTTCGAGATAGGGATCACCTCGGGGTCCCAGGAGTTAGTGCGAAAGATGAGAATGGGTTATAATTTGCGGACGGTGCTTAATAATTGTCGCTTGCTTGCTAGGGCTGGCTTCAAAGACCACGTTTCCGTTAATTATTCGTTCAATGTTATTGATGAAAGGCCTGAGACCATTCGTCAGACCGTGTCCTATCACCGTGAACTAGAGCGGATTTTCGGGGTCGACAAGGTGGAGCCCGCCATTTTCTTCATTGGCCTCCAGCCCCACACCCATCTGGAGCAGTACGGTTTTGAGCAGGGCATCATTCGGCCGGGCTACAACCCGATGAGCATGCTTCCCTGGACGGCCCGCAAGTTGCTCTGGAACCCCGAACCCATGGGGAGTGTTTTCGGGCGGATCTGTCTGGAGGCGTTTCAGCGCAACCCCACTGATTTTGGTCGCACCGTGATCGATCTTCTCGAGCGGGACTACGGCTGCGCGCCCCTGGAAGAATCCCTCCGGGCACCGGTGCAGGGGCGGGCGGCGCTGGCAACGGCGGTGCGCTGATTCGGTGGCTCAGCGGCCGGGCCACCAACGCCGGCGCCAAGCCACCAGCAGACCTAGTCCGGCCCAACCCAGCGCCCCACCAATCGGGTTGGGGCTAGGGCCGCCGGGTCCGATCAGCCAGGAGGGTGCTGTGGGGGACAGGCTCAGGAGTCCGCTCTGGAGCGCAAACCAACCGCCCACCAGGCCGCCATGCAACCCCACCGCGCCCCAAAGCGATCCCCCATCGGCGTGGCGTTGAAGGCCTAAGGCCAGGCCGAGCAGACCCAGTCCCCCCAGCAGCCCCAGCAGGGCCGGCCCGCCGAGGTTGAAGCGGGTATGGACCAGGCTGAACACCACGGCCTGGGCGAGCAGGGCACGGCCTGCCCCCAGATGGGCTTCCAGTTCGCCTAGCAACCAACCCCGAAACAGCAGTTCCTCCGCAAAGCCAACACCCACTCCCAGGGCCAGGGCATTGAGCAGGCTGCTGGCGTGCTCCTGGCCCAACCAGTGGGCCTGGCCCGTCAGCAGCAGCCCCCCACCAACCAACGCCAACAGCAGGCTGGCCTTGACCAGCCCCCGCACCAGGCTCTTGGCGATGGTCAGCGGCGCCCGGGCCACCCCCAGCTGCTGCCAGGGATCCGCGACCCCCCAGGCCACCCGGAGCCGGATCGGCAGGCTCACCATCAGGGCCAGAAGGGCCACCACGCCGCCCAGGCTGGCGCGGGACCCTTCAGGCAGGCCGAATGGGGTCGACAGCATCTGGAGGCCCAGGAACAGGGCCACGAGACATGCCGGATAGAGGAGGGTGCCCGCCCAGCGCGGGCGGTGGGCAGGCATTCAGCTCTCCGGCTCGATCGTGCTGGTGAGCCCCTTGGCCTTGAGGGTTTCGCAGTAAAACTCGGCCGGTTCGATGTCGCACACGATCACCAGGCCCACGCCGGTGTTGTGGGCCTCCAGCATCACGGCAATCGCATCCTGTTCGCTGAGGGAGGGCACCACCTGCTGCAGGGTCGTCACCACGTATTCCATGCTGTTGACCGGATCGTTGTGGAGCAGCACCTTGTACCGGGGCGAGGGCTTGCGCACCCGTTCGGGGGCTTTCTCCATCACCGCCGCACCCCCTCTCTCCTGCCCAGGGAGGTCGCTGGCCTGGCGGAACCAGGCGCGGCCACCTTGGTGGGCGGGAGGGAGAGGAAGGGAGGCGGAGAGGGCCGTATCCACCATGGCCGTCTTCGTCAGACCGGTCATAACTTTAAACAGCTCTCATCCCAAGGCACGCACCCGTCGCATAGCTTCCTCCACATTGGCGCGGCTGTTGAAGGCCGACAGGCGGAAGTAGCCCTCCCCGGCGGCGCCGAAGCCGCTGCCGGGGGTGCCCACCACATGGGCCTGACCTAGCAGGTGGTCGAAGAAGCCCCAGGAATCCAGCCCCTTCGGGGTTTTCAACCACACATAGGGGGCCTGCTCGCCGCCGTAGACGGCGATGCCGGCCGCTGTGAGTTCCTGCCGGATCAGGGCGGCGTTGTCCATGTAGAAATCGATCAGAGCCTTCACCTGGGCCTGGCCTTCGGGTGAATACACCGCCTCGGCGCCGCGCTGCACGATATAGCTCACGCCGTTGAACTTGGTGCACTGGCGGCGGTTCCACAGGCCCCACAGCTCCACCTTCTCGCCATTGGCGGCGGTGCCGCTGAGACCCTTCGGCACCACCGTGAGGGCGCAGCGGGTTCCGGTGAAGCCGGCGTTTTTGGAGAAGGAGCGGAATTCGATCGCGCACTGGCGGGCGCCCTCGATCTCATAGATCGAATGGGGCAGTTCCGGGTCGCGGATGAAGGCCTCGTAGGCCGCATCGAAGAGGATCAGGGCGTCGTTGGCTAGGGCGTAGTCCACCCAGCGCTTCAGCTGCTCCTTCGTGGCCACCGCGCCGGTGGGGTTGTTGGGGAAGCAGAGGTAGATCAGGTCCACCTTCCCTTCGGGAAGGGGCGCGGTGAAGCCGTTCTCGGCCGTGATCGGCAGGTAGGTGAGTCCGCCGTACTGGCCGGCGCCATTGGCCTCACCGGTCCGTCCCGCCATCACGTTGCTGTCCACGTACACCGGATATACCGGGTCGGTCACGGCGATGCGGTTGCCCTCGCCAAGGATGTCGAGGATGTTGCTGCTGTCGCATTTAGAGCCATCGGAGATGAAGATCTCTTCAGCGCTCACCTCGCAGCCGCGGGCCTGGAAATCGTGCTTCGCGATCGCTTCGCGCAGCCACAGGTAGCCCTGCTCCGGCCCGTAGCCGTGGAAGCCCTCGCGGGTTCCCAGCTCATCCACCGCCGCCTTCATGGCGGTGCGGCAGGCCTCGGGCAGGGGTTCGGTCACATCGCCAATGCCCAGGCGGATGATCGGGGCTTCGGGGTGGGCCTCGCTGAAGGCCTTCACGCGTCGGGCGATCTCGGGGAATAGATAGCCAGCCTTGAGCTTGAGGTAGTTGCCGTTGACCAGAACCATGGAACCGGAGCAGACGGCAAGCGCCGTCGCGGGAGGAGCAGGGGGGAATCTTCCTATGGCGGCGGTCGGGGCCTGCCTACGCTTAACTTCCCACCTGTTCGTGGACGCCATGACCGCCCCCGTCGCCTTCGAGGAGCTGGTGGATCTGGCGATCACCAAGCCGGCCCGTTACCTGGGCAACGAACGGGGAGTGCTGGCGCGGGATTGGTCTGAGGACTGGGTCGCCGCCGGGGTGCGATGGGCGCTCACCTATCCGGAGGTGTATGAGGTGGGGGCCAGCAATCTCGGCCACATCCTTCTTTATTCCATCCTCAACACCCTGCCAGGTCAGATCTGCGATCGCGCCTACTTGCCCGCCGCCGACCTGGCCGGGCGGCTGCGGGAGCGTTCCGTGCCGTTGTTCGCGGTGGAGAGTCGCCGCCCCTTAGCCGCCTTCGACCTCCTGGGCTTCAGCCTCAGCTACGAATTGGGCGCCACCAACATCCTGGAGATGCTGGACCTGGCGGGCATTCCCCTGCGGGCTGCTGATCGGGGCGATCGGTCCCTCGCCGATCCCGCGTCCCCGCCCCTGATCTTTGCCGGGGGTCCCACCGCCACCAGCAATCCCGAGCCCTTTGCGGCCTTTTTCGACTTCATCGCCCTCGGGGATGGGGAGGAGCTGTTGCCTGAGATCGGCCTGGTGGTGGCCGAGGGGCGCGCCGCCGGCCTGGGCCGTCGGGCGCTGTTGCGGGACCTGGCCCAGGTGCCCGGGGTGTATGTCCCCTCTCTTTATGGCCCAGGGCCGGATCGGGTGAGTCTTGTCCCCCTGGAGCCGGGCCTGCCGCCACGGATCCTGCGGCGCACCGCCACGCCCATGCCCCATTACGCGATGGGGCTGGTGCCGCATATCGAAACCGTGCACGATCGCCTCACCCTGGAGATCCGGCGGGGATGCACCCGCGGTTGTCGGTTCTGTCAGCCCGGCATGCTCACCCGCCCGGCCAGGGACGTGGAGCCGGAGGCGGTGATCGAGGCCGTGGAGGAGGGGATGCGCCGCACGGGCTATGCGGATTTCTCCCTGCTGTCCCTCAGTTGTTCCGACTATCTGGCGCTGCCGGCGGTGGGGGTGGAGCTGCGGAATCGGTTGGCCGATCAGAACGTGAGCCTGACCTTGCCCAGCCAGCGGGTGGATCGTTTCGATGCCAACATCGCCCACATCCTGGGCGGCACCCGTCAGGCGGGCCTCACCTTCGCCCCGGAGGCCGGCAGCCAGCGGTTACGGGACATCGTGAACAAGGGCCTCACGGATGCGGAACTGCTGCGCGGTATCCGTACGGCGATGGAAAACGGCTACCGCAAGGTGAAGCTGTATTTCATGATCGGCCTGCCTGGCGAAACCGATGCCGATGTGATTGGCATTGCCGACACCTGTCGGGCCCTTCAGGAGCAATGCCGGGATCTTGGGCGGCTGGAGCTCAATCTCACGATCAGCAACTTCACGCCCAAGCCCCACACTCCTTTTCAGTGGCATAGCGTCTCAACCGCGGAGTTTGTGCGTCGTCAGGAGTTGCTGCGCAGGGCACTTCGGCAGTTGCGTGGTCTCAAGACCAACTTCACCGATGTACGGATGTCGGCGGTGGAGGATTTCGTCGGGCGTGGTGATCGTCGTCTGGGGCCCGTGATCGAGGCGGCCTGGCGGGCGGGCGCCGGCCTCGATGCCTGGTTTGAATCGGCCGAGCGGACGGCGGGCGCCTGGGCCGGGGCCATTGAGGCCGCCGGCCTGGGGGGGCGCTATCGGGCCCTGGAACTTGGGGGCTGGACTGCGGCGGAGGCGCTCTCCCAGGACGATCTGGAGGCCTTTTGTCGCCAGCCGCTGCCCTGGGATCACATCGATACCGGCCTCGATAAGGACTGGCTGGCCGAGGATCTTCAGCGTGCCCTGGCCGCCACTGTCGTGCCGGACTGCTCCTTTGAGGGTTGTAGCCACTGTGGGGTCTGCGGCACCGACCTGGGCCACAACGTGGTGATCCCGCCCCCGCCGATTCCCTTGCCGCTGCCGCGGCGGGCGCCGGCCAGTGAGCGGGTGAGTCGGCTGCGCTTCGGCTTCACCAAAACCGGTTCCCTGGCCCTGATCAGTCACCTCGACACCCTGCGCATGCTGGAACGGGCTCTGCGCCGTTCCGGCCTGCCGGTGAGCTTCACCGGCGGTTTTCACCCGTTACCGCGCCTGCAACTGGCCCTGTCCCTGCCCCTGGGGGTGGAAGGGTTGGGGGAGTGGCTGGATCTGGAGTTCACCCAGGAGATCCCGGGCAACGAGGTACGTGACCGCCTGCAGGCGGAGTTGGGCGAGGAGCTGCGGCTGTTGTCCGTCGCGCCGGTCCCCGTCCATGGACCCAGCCTCTCCCAGGAGCTGGAGGCGGCTGAGTGGCGGATGGTGCTACGGCCTGTGGAGGGCACGCCGTCCCTGGCCTCCTCGGACTGGTCAGGGGCGATTCAGGCCCTGCTCAGTGCCAACAGTCTGATATGGCACGATCACGACAAAAAGGGACGCCCGCGCCAGCGCGACTGCCGTCCCGATCTTCTGGCGCTTGAGTGGCAACCAGTTAGGTCGGAGGATGGGGGCGTCGGGGCACCGGCCGCGGTCAGTCTCGACCTGGTGGCCGCGATCGATTCCCAGGGGCGCAGTCTCCGTCCCGAACAGGTGCGCCATTGGTTGGCAGAGCGGTTGGCCGTTCCCCTCCAGGTTGGTCCTGTCCAGCGTCGAGCCCTACGACTCCGCCCGTGCTAAGTTACTTACAAGATCGGTGATGGATCTTCGAGGTACTCCCTCAAGCTATTCCGATCAGACGCTTTTCCTCCAGGTCGCTTTCTAGAAGCCCCTCGCGGACAGCGCTTCCGCTCCTGTCGATGCGCAGCTCATTCGTTGCTATATCACCTTGGGCCTGGGGACTATTTTGTTCCTCTGGCAACGGGTTTCAAGCGACTCGTCCATTCCGGATGTATCCCGGTATGGTCCCGTCCTGACCGATGACGGGTGAGCAGCATTGCTCTCATTTTTTTTATTTGGCCTTGGGGCGTTCAACGCTTCCAGGTTTCCCCCCTCCTGCCGTTAATGGCAGGGCTCCCTTGAGCCCACCTATCCTCCATGCCCCAGCAGATCGTCATCGCTGAGCAGCTGCGAATCGCCGCAGTGCTCAATGACGAACGTGTCGATGAACTGGTTGTGGCCCAAGGCCGCTACCAAATCGGCGACGTCTATCTCGGCACCGTTGAAAACGTATTGCCGGGTATTGATGCGGCGTTCGTTAATATCGGTGAAAGCGAAAAAAATGGCTTTATTCACATCACCGACCTTGGTCCACTCCGCCTGAAAAAAGGTGGTGCTGGCATCACCGAATTGCTTGAGCCCCGTCAGAAGGTGCTCGTGCAGGTGATGAAGGAGCCTACGGGAACCAAGGGACCGCGGCTGACGGGCAACCTTTCCCTGCCTGGTCGGTTTCTGATCCTGCAGCCCCATGGCCAGGGTGTGAATATCTCCCGTCGGATCAACGGTGAAAACGAGCGCAATCGACTTCGGGCCTTAGGAGTCCTGATTAAGCCGCCGGGCGCTGGTCTGCTGATTCGCACCGAAGCGGAAGGAATCAGTGAAGAGGTCTTGATCGACGATCTGGAGTCCCTGTTGAGGCAGTGGGAGGCGATTCAGCAGGCTGCCGAAACGGCCAACCCTCCCGTTTTGCTGAACCGTGATGAGGATTTCGTCCATCGTGTCCTGCGGGACTTCTATGGCCCAGAAGTGACTCGGGTGGTGGTCGATAGCCCCGAAGCTGTTGGTCGCGTCCAGGGATTCCTTGGTGCTGATCAGGCCAATCTTTTGATTGAGTTTCATGGCGAATCAACGGAAATCCTTGAGCACTATCGAGTCCACGCAGCCATTCGCGATGCCCTAAAGCCTAGGGTTGATCTGCCCTCCGGTGGCTACGTGATCATTGAGCCTACGGAGGCTCTCACCGTCATTGATGTCAACTCGGGTTCCTTCACCCGTTCCGCGAACGCCCGCGAAACCGTTCTCTGGACCAATTGTGAGGCGGCTGTGGAGATCGCCCGCCAACTCAAGCTGCGAAATATCGGTGGTGTGGTGATCATCGACTTCATCGACATGGAGTCGCGGCGTGATCAGCTCCAAATGCTGGAGCATTTCACCCAGGCGGTCCGCCACGATTCCGCCCGTCCCCAGATCGCCCAGCTCACCGAGCTTGGCTTGGTGGAACTAACCCGCAAACGGCAGGGTCAGAACATCTATGAGTTGTTCGGACGGGCCTGTCCAAGTTGCGGTGGGCTCGGTCATGTCGCCGTACTCCCTGGTCAGGACACCCTGCAGCCCCTGGCCACGGTCTCCGGACTGGTGCGATCGGCCGCCTCCGCCCGCGCTGAGGTTGCCAGTCCGTCCCTTGTGGAGGCGGGGAGCGGTGCTCGCCGTCGTCGTGGGGGCCGTGGGGGCCGTGGTGGCGATGGGGCCACGGAGCTCGCCAGCTCCTACGCGCCTGAGCCGCCTTTGTCTGCGGCGGCTCCCGACCCCTACGTGGGGACGGAGGCTCCTTCCCGCCGGCAGGAGCCCGATCTGGTGGCGGTGCCGATGGAACCGGCTCAGGAGTTGGTTTTTGGCTGGATGGGATTGAGTCCTGCTTTGTTGCTGGAGGCCCAAGCTCCTTCCGACAATGTGATGGTCCGTGTGGTTCGGCCTGGTGAGGACCCTGAGGCGGTGCTGGAAGAGGCGCGCCTGCAGTTGGCCGCGAGCGGCGGTCGGCGGCGGCGGCGGGGCCGAGGTGGTGGTGAAAGCCGCTCCGTTTTTGCTGAGGCCAGTGCCGAATCCCGTTCCCGTGGATCCGTGGAGGAGCTTCCAGGTGGTGGAGACGCGTTGCCGATGGTCGAAATCACTCCCCTGCCATTTCCAGGACCTGTGACCACCGTTCCGGAGGATGTGCTCACCGTGGAGGTTCCGATCAGCCGCCGCTCCCCGTCGTCCCGCAGCAGGGACTCGGCACCGCTTCCACCGCAGGAGCAGGCCGTTGGAGCGAAGAGCCCTCCGGCTGAGGCTGCGGCCGCTGAGGAGGAGACCTCCGAGCCCCGTCGCCGCCGTCGCCGCTCCTCGGCCTCCGTCTGACACGGATCGTTCGTTCTCACGGTCCCTGCCCTGACTCAACCCTTTGTGGCCACTGCGGCGGACCCCTGGTGTGGGCACGATCCCGCCTGGTGCGCCGGAGTGGACGAAGTGGGACGTGGCTGTCTGTTCGGTCCGGTCTTCGCCGCTGCGGTGGTGTTGCCAGCCCAGGCCTTGGCCCCGTTAGCGGCCGCAGGTCTCACCGACAGCAAAAAGCTCACACCAAGACGTCGCGCCGCCTTGGTGGGTCCGATTCACACGGCGGCTTTGACCTGGAGCCTTGGTCAGGCCAGTGCGGCCGAAATTGATCGCTGGGGAATCCGCACGGCAACGGAGCGGGCCATGCATCGGGCCTTGCTGCGTCTAACGCGGATGCCGCGTTTGTTGATCGTGGATGGGGTGCTTCCCTTGCGCTCCTGGGCAGGGCCCCAGGTGACTTTGGTGGCTGGTGATCTCCATTGCGCCACCATTGCTGCCGCCAGTGTGTTGGCCAAACAAGAGCGGGATGCCCTTATGCGGCGGCTCGCCGAGCGTTATCCGGGCTATGGCCTTGAGCGCCATGCCGGCTACGGCACGCTCCAGCACCGTCAGGCGCTCATTGAGTACGGCCCCACGCCGCTACACCGGCTCAGTTTTCTGCGTTCCCAATACACCATTCCTGGAAGTCGTCGAGCAATTGCTGACCGACGCGACCCTTGATCGTGGCCAGAATACCCCCCAGAATTGAGCGGCCGGTGGCTTCCAGCACCCGGGCCGGAATCATTTTCAGGAGCGTCGGGCGGCTCACCGTGACCGCCAACGTGGCTTCCCCTTGCAGGCCGTTGGTTGTGGGGGTGAGCCAGGAATTGAGGGTCAGCTGAAAATGATCGACAAACCCCAGCCCTTCGAGGTGGCAATCGAGAGCTTCCAGTTCAAGCCTGCCGTCCCGCTGCCGTGCCTCCAGTTCCACAATCGGTTGGATCTGGAGTTGGAACACCTGCACCCTGGTCACCGTGTACCGGTAATGACCGGCACCGAGGGATTCCAACTGGCGAGGGTCTAAGAGGGCCTGGACCACCCGTTGCTCGTCTGCCAGATAGTCGGGGAGTCGCTGGGCCTGCTCGACAACGGGAAGATCGAGTTTCTGACTGGCTTTGAAGGCCAGAGCCATGGCCTGCATGCCGGCAGGTCATGATCCTATCGGCAGCCCTGCACCCCTCCATTCACCATGCATCTTGCCTTCCTTGGCCCTGTCGGCACCTACGGCGAACAGGCCGCCAGGCAGTTGGCCACGCTCGAAGGACTGGACCCGGTGGTGTTCGTGCCGAAGATGGGCATTCGTTCGGTCATCCAGGCTCTCGCCCAAGGGGATTGCGAGGCGGCTGTGGTGCCTGTTGAGAATTCGGTGGAGGGAGGGGTCACGGCCTGTCTCGATGCCCTGTGGGAGCATCCCGACTTGGCCGTGGCCAGGGCGGTGGTGCTGCCGATCCGCCATGCCCTGGTAGGTGGCGGGCCGATCGAAGCTGTCAGTGAAGTGCTGTCCCATCCCCAGGCCCTGGCCCAGTGCAGCCTGTGGCTGGCTGAGCATTGTGCTGGAGCCTTGCAGTTGCCCACCAGTTCCACTGCCGAGGCGGCCCGGATGGTGCGCGGCAGCCGCTTTCGGGCCGCCGTGGCCTCCCGGGAGGCGGCCGTCGAACACGGCTTGGAGGTGTTGGCCTATCCGATCAACGATGTCGCTGGAAACTGCACCCGATTCCTGCTGCTGCGTCGTGGACCCCGCTCCAGTGATGGCCCCTTGGTGAGTCTTGCCTTTTCCTTGCAGGCCAACCGGCCGGGCGCCCTTCTGGAGGCCCTCGGCTGTTTTGCCAGCCAGGGGTTGAATATGAGTCGGATCGAATCCAGGCCCTCCAAGAGGGAGCTGGGGGAATACCTCTTTTTTGTTGATCTGGAACTGTCTGCGGGGTCACAACCGTTGGAGAGAGCTCTCACGGCTCTGAGGCCCCTCTGTGAGCATCTGGCCCTGTTTGGGGCCTATCCCCTCACCAACCTGGCGGTTGATGGGGCTGGATCAGCCATCGCCTGAGGTTTCCTTGGTTCCTCGAAAGACTCCAAAGCGCATCAGCCCGCGGCGGAAGGCCCAGTCCATTAACAGCAGCGTGGGGGTTTCCCTTAAGGCTTTGAGCAGGGCCCCAGGCCCCAGACCCAGCACGGCCATGGGGCGACGCAGGCCTTCGCTGATCGAGTCCATCCAGGACGGTTGGGTGGCGATGCTCCAATCGTCGGTTTGAACGCGGATTCCTTCGCTCCAGGGACTGGATTCCAGGTTGCTACGTAGGCCAGGGATGCTGGCGAAGGCGGGATGGGCCCATTGATCGAGCAATTGGCGCATTACCCAGCGCTCCAGGCGACTCATGTGCCCGTCGGCGGGATCGCGCTGGTTCCAGTCGGCGACGGCGAGGCGGCCGCCAAGGCGCAAGACCCGGAGCATCTCGTCGGCGTAGCGCTGCTTGTCCGGCATGTGGGGTCCTGCTTCCACACTCCACACGGCATCAAAGCTGCCATCGGCAAGGTCCATCGCCAGGGCATCCATGACCGCAAAGCGGCAGTGGCTGAGGTCTGGCGGCGTGAGGCTGCGGGCCCGGGCGATCTGGGCGGGACTGATGCTGATCCCGAGGACGTCAAAGCCATAGTCCCGAGCCAGGATGCGGGCGCTCCCGCCAATGCCGCATCCCACATCAAGCACCCGACTGCCGCGGGGAAGTTGATCCAGGCCGCTCCAGCGCACCAGCTCGTGCACAAAGGCGGTCTTGGCGGCCCGGAAGTCCCTTGGACCGGGAGGGTTTCCGTAGTGGCCCAGATGAACGTGGTCACCCCAAAGCCGTTCCAGAAGTTGGTCCTCCGTCCAACGGTCGTAGGCGGCTGCGACGCTGGCGGCGGACGCATAGGCACGACCCCGTCGCAACCATCCGTAGGCGATGGCCACCCCCAAGCCCATGGTCAGCAGCGATAGGACGAGTCCCCAGCCGAAGCCCGACACGGTGATCCTCAGTTGTTGGGCTCACCCTCCCCGATGCCGGGGAAGGTGTCCTTGAGCACCGTGCGGGCCGCCAACTGGCGCCGTGTCTGATCCAGCAGGTCAAACTCCTGCCGCAGGCGTTCGCCTGTGTCGGTGATTTCAAGAAGGGCCTGTTGGTGATCCGCCACCGGACCACCCAGATGGGCGCCAATCCAGAAGGACAGCTCGCGGGGCAGGTCGGGCAGGTCGCTGGGCAGGGGAGCCGGTTTGCCGATGAGCTTGCCGGTGAGGGTCACCACGTCCCGAAGGGCCTGGATCACTTCGCTGGTCAGGCGGTTCAGCTCGTCATGGCTGGTGTCGGTGTCGTCCTCGATCCAGCTCACCATCGCCACGCGAAAGGGGGCATCGCGCACGATGTCGAGAACCCGGAAGCGTTGCTGGCCGAGGGTGACGATGTTGCTGCGGTCATCCTCCTGGGTCTGACAGTGGAGAATCTCGGCACAGCATCCAACATCGGCCATGCGTTGGTGCTGGGGATCCCAGCGAACCACCCCGAAGCGCCGATCTTCTTCCATCACCGTTCTCAGCATCATGCGATAACGGGGCTCGAAGATGTGCAGCGGCAGTACTTCCTGGGGGAAGAGCACCACATCGGGAAGAGGGAAGAGGGGCAGCTCCCGAACGGCCAGGTCACTCAAGGGGGTCAGCCTCCATGGCGGATGCCGTGGTGAAAGGGGGAAGAGGGAGCAGCCGCAATACCGTCAGGATCCCATGGAAGAAATCTTAGTCAGATCAATCAAGGCGTCGACGTCTGCGGGTGACAATCGCAGAGCAAGCAGCCCTGGGCTGTCATGAAAACGGCCCAGGGCACAGATCACAGCTATTGGGTCTGATGTCCTAAGGTTCAGAGCTTCACTTCAATATCAACACCACTGGGAAGATCAAGCTTCATCAGGGCATCGATGGTTTTGGCGGATGGGCTGTAAATATCGATAATTCGACGGTGAGTGCGTGTTTCAAAGTGCTCGCGCGAGTCCTTGTCCACGTGGGGCGAACGAAGGACGCAATAGATCTTGCGCTTGGTGGGTAGCGGAATCGGGCCGATCGCCGTGGCGGCGGTATGGTCGGCCGTTTCAATGATTTTTTCGCAGGACAGATCAAGCATGCGTCGATCGAACGCCTTGAGGCGGATGCGGATCTTTTGCTGGGGAATCGCGGTGGACATTCGAGGAGAGGAAGCAGGGAGGAGGGAGTGCCGAGTTTTCCTGCGGGACAGGCTCAGCCTGGGTTGCCTGCAGGGGCGATGAGCTGGTTGTCGAGGTGCGAGCGTCAGGGACGCATGACCGATAACGACCTTATCAAGGAGAAGGAGTGGGGACTAATGGCCCCACTCTTTGGCCTCAGAACTGGCTAAGGAAGACGTTGAACGAGTTATTTGACGATCTTGGAAACAACGCCTGCACCAATGGTGCGACCGCCTTCGCGGATGGCGAAACGCATCCCCTGCTCAATGGCAACGGGGCAGATCAGTTCAGCACTCATCTTGATGCGATCACCTGGCATGACCATCTCCACGTTGGTCCCGTCATCGGCCGTGAAGGCAGTGATCTGCCCGGTCACATCTGTGGTTCGAATGTAGAACTGGGGACGATAACCAGCGAAGAAGGGGGTGTGACGACCGCCTTCCTCTTTCTTGAGGACGTAAACTTCGCCTTCAAATTGGGTGTGGGGTTTGATGGAATCTTTCTTGACCAGTACCATGCCGCGTTCGATGTCCTCTTTTTGAACACCGCGGAGCAGGAGGCCTACGTTGTCTCCAGCCATGCCTTCATCGAGAAGTTTGCGGAACATCTCCACACCAGTCACGGTGGTTTCGCGCGTATCTTTGATACCCACGATTTGGACGGTTTCGCCCACTTTCACTTTTCCACGCTCGATCCGACCAGTCGCAACGGTGCCACGGCCAGTGATCGAGAACACGTCTTCAACAGCCATCAGGAAAGGCTTGTCGATTTCGCGTTCCGGCTCAGGAATCGAGGAGTCAACCGCTTCCATCAGTTCATCGACTTTGGCTTCCCACTCGGCATCGCCTTCCAGGGCTTTCAATCCCGAGACGCGGATCACCGGAATGTCATCGCCGGGGAAGTCGTAGCTGGAGAGAAGCTCGCGAACTTCGAGCTCAACGAGTTCAAGAATTTCTTCGTCATCGACCATGTCGCACTTGTTCAGAGCCACCACTAGGGCCGGAACTCCCACCTGCTTGGCCAGCAGGATGTGCTCCTTGGTCTGGGCCATTGGACCATCAGTCGCAGCCACCACCAGGATCGCGCCATCCATTTGGGCAGCGCCGGTGATCATGTTTTTCACATAGTCCGCGTGACCTGGGCAGTCCACGTGGGCGTAGTGCCGATTTTCGGTTTCGTACTCAACGTGGGCCGTGTTGATAGTGATGCCGCGCTCGCGCTCTTCAGGAGCACCATCAATTTGGTCGTAGGCTTGGGCCTTGGCCATGCCCTTTTTGGCGAGCACGTTGGTGATTGCCGCCGTGAGCGTGGTTTTGCCATGGTCAACGTGGCCGATTGTGCCGATGTTGACGTGGGGCTTGTTCCTTTCGAACTTCTCGCGAGCCATGGAAGGAAAGAATCGAGGGGGTGAGTAAGGGTGGGTTAGAGATCAGGAATTGCCCTGATTCTTGGAGATGATGGCCTCAGCGACGTTGCGAGGAACTTCCTCGTAATGGCTGAACTCCATCGAGAAGATACCCCGACCCTGGGTCATGGATCGGAGCTGGGTGGCGTAGCCGAACATCTCGGCTAATGGAACCTTGGACTGGACTTTGGATTGTCCATCGTCGACGGACTGCCCTTCAACTTGGCCGCGACGGGAAGAAAGGTCGCCGATGATCGAGCCGAGGAAATCCTCGGGAATCTCGACCTCGACCTTCATCATCGGCTCAAGCAGAACAGGATTGCACTTTTTGACGCCGTCTTTGAAGGCCATGGAGCCGGCGATCTTGAACGCCATCTCCGAAGAGTCGACGTCGTGATAGGAGCCGTCGACCATGGTGACCCTGACATCGATCATCGGGAACCCTGCAATCACACCGGACTGGCAGGTCTCTTTCATGCCGGCTTCTGCCGGGCCGATGTATTCCTTGGGAACGATACCGCCAACAATTTTGTTGACGAATTCAAACCCCGAACCCGGTTCGCCGGGCTCCATTTCGATCACCACATGGCCGTACTGACCTTTGCCGCCGGTTTGGCGAGCGAACTTGCCTTCTCCCTTGGCACTTCCGCGAATGGTTTCGCGGTAGGAAACCTGAGGAGCCCCGATGTTGGCCTCCACCTTGAACTCCCGGAGCATTCTGTCCACCAGGATTTCCAGATGGAGCTCGCCCATGCCGGCGATTACCGTCTGATTTGTTTCTGGATCGGTCCGCACCCGGAATGTTGGATCTTCCTCCGCCAGGGATTGCAAGGCTTTGGAGAGTTTCTCCATGTCGCCTTTGGTTTTGGGCTCCACAGCCACCGAGATCACTGGCTCAGGGATGAACAGCGATTCAAGGATGATTGGAGCGCTTTCCACGCAAAGGGTGTCTCCAGTGGTGGTGTCCTTGAGGCCGAGCACGGCGCCGAGGTCGCCGGCTCGCAGTTCGTCCACTTCTTCACGGTCATCCGCTTTCAGCAGGATCAGACGCGAGATGCGCTCTTTTTTGTCCTTGGTGGCGTTGAGCACATAGCTGCCCTTCTGCAGCACACCCGAGTAGATCCGAACGAAGGTGAGCTTGCCGAAAGGATCCGCCATCACCTTGAAGGCCAGGGCACTGAAGGGCGCACTGTCTTCTGCGGGGCGTACCGCTTCTGTGCCATCGGGAAGCACACCCTGGATCGGAGGTACGTCGATGGGGGCGGGCAGGTAATCAACCACTGCATCCAGGAGCAGCTGCACACCCTTGTTCTTGAAGGCGGACCCGCAGAGCATGGGAACTAAACCATTCTTGAGCACTCCTTCGCGGATGCCCTTGCGAAGCTGTTCTTCTGTGAGTTCACCGGTTTCGAGGAAAACGTCGAGGAGTTCCTCATCGGTCTCGGCAATGGTCTCCATCAGAGCAGTGCGCCACTTGGCAGCCTCATCCACCATGGAGGCTGGAATATCAGTTTCCTCGATGTCCTTCCCTAAATCGTCTTTATAGATAAAGGCACGGTTCTTAACTAGGTCGACGATGCCACTTAGTTCGCCTTCTGCACCGATTGGTAATTGGATAGGCGCAGCGTTAGCGCGAAGACGATCTTTGATTTGGTCGTAGACCTTAATAAAGTCCGCACCCGTTCGGTCCATCTTGTTGACGAAAACCATGCGGGGCACGCTGTAGCGGTCGGCCTGGCGCCACACGGTTTCAGACTGGGGCTGTACACCCCCTACGGCACAGAACACCGCAATCACACCGTCCAGAACACGCATCGAACGCTCCACCTCAATGGTGAAGTCCACGTGCCCGGGGGTATCGATGATGTTGATGCGGTGGTCCTTCCAGCTTGTGGAGATCGCCGCCGCCGTAATCGTGATGCCGCGTTCGCGTTCCTGCTCCATCCAGTCGGTGACGGCAGCACCATCGTGCACCTCACCCATCTTGTGCACGACGCCCGAATAGAAGAGGATCCGTTCGGTGGTTGTGGTCTTGCCGGCGTCGATGTGAGCGGCGATACCAATATTTCTGACGCGTTCGAGTGGGAAGGCGCGGGCCACGGGGTTACTGCTCCGACGAGGGTCGACAAAAAGTGGGCATTACTCTACCGACCGGCCGGGGGCTGGTTGGTCGGGAGCCGGATCAGCCCTGACATCCGGCTCGCGGGAACTCAGTAGCGATAGTGGGCGAAGGCCTTGTTGGCCTCAGCCATCTTGTGGGTTTCCTCGCGCTTGCGGACCGCACTGCCGGCCTCATTGGCCGCGTCCATCAGCTCGCCTGCGAGCTTTTGGGCCATGCTGCGGCCGTTGCGTGCACGGGAAAAGTTCACTAGCCAACGCAGGGCCATGGCGGTCCCCCTTTCCTGGCGCACCTCCATCGGTACCTGGTAAGTCGCCCCACCGACACGACGGGCGCGCACCTCGACAAGGGGAGTGGCGTTGCGGACTGCGGTTTCGAACAGCTCCAAGGGATCATTTCCGGTCCGATCGTTGATCAGGGAGAACGCATCAGAAAGAATCCGTTGGGCGGTTGATTTCTTTCCATGCTTCATCAGACGGGCCACGATCATGGAGGCCAGGCGACTGTTGAACTGGGGATCCGGAAGTACTGGACGCTTTTCGGCAGCGTTGCGGCGGGACATGGAACGGGAGGTGAGAGGCGAGGGGAGGAGAAGGGCGGGAAAGCGGCCGGGAGCTCAGGATCTCCAACGACCGGGAGCGCAGATCTTCAGGCGCTGCCGGTCGCCTCTATGGCGTTCGGCGAGCGAGGCTGGAGAGATCTCAGCTCTTGGGCGTCTTGGCGCCGTACTTGGAGCGAGACTGACGGCGATCCTTCACCCCTGCGGTGTCAAGCGTGCCACGGATGATGTGGTAACGCACACCGGGCAGATCCTTGACACGACCGCCGCGGATTAAAACCACGGAGTGCTCTTGCAGGTTGTGGCCGATGCCGGGGATGTAGGCGGTCACCTCAAATCCCGAGGTGAGGCGCACACGGGCCACTTTGCGCAGGGCCGAGTTCGGCTTTTTAGGAGTGGAGGTGTACACGCGAGTGCAGACCCCCCGCCGTTCCGGACAGGCACGCAGAGCGGGCGACTTCGTTTTGCGGGTGAGACGCTGCCGCTCGGTGCGGATCAGCTGCTGGATTGTGGGCATCGAGGGCCGGAGAACACAGGTCGGACGTCCGACCGATTTCGACAATCCGTCACCCTACTTCGTCACCGTCCCAAGCTCCCTGTGCGGCTGAAGGCGGCGCCGCAGGCACAGCTGAGGACCCCCTCGCCGGTTCGTACGAGGAATCCACCCCCGCTCAGGTCGCCTTTGTAGTCCAGGCGGAGACCTGTGAGGATCTGAACCTGGTCGGGCGGTGCGTAGAGGGTGATCCCATCGGCGCGGGCCACGGGAGTGCCGGCCAGGTGCCCGGGCCTCAGGCGAATCGCCCACTGTTCACAGCTGGCCTCGAGCAGATCGATATGCATCAGACCTGGGGTGCCGGCGACGGCGGCCTGCCGACAAAGTTCGGCGGCGGCGGCGGCGGTGATGCGGAGGCTCTGGCCCCGGGGCACGGTGATTGGAGGCAAACGAAGTCTCAGTTTGGCAGCTGCGGCGATTCAGGATCCGCCGCCTGCCTGGGGCACGGGCGCAAGCGGTACCAGCCCGAGGCCGTTATGGATGGCCCCGATCACCCCCCGACCTTTGACGAATTGATTTCCCCCCAGCACCAGGCCGGTCGAGCTGCCACCATCCAGGTTCAGGGCATCGCGCAACCCCAGTTGCTGCAGGGCCAGGGCGGTTTCCGTGAGCGTCGGTCCGGCGTCATCGGTGCCTTCCAGCGTCACGAGCCAGAGGCGTTGGCCGTCGCTGCCGACCACGGTGCGGGGTGCGCCCTGGCTGAGAAAAGCAGGGCCGAAGCTTTCGCTGCCCCCTGCCAGAACGACACGCCCGTCCTGCAATAACAGGGGCCCTCCTCCGACGACATTGCTGGCTTCGCCGAGCGGATTGCTGGGGCGACTCGTCAGGGTGAATTGGGAGCTGGTGGCCACGGGCAGGGGGAAGCCGCCCCTGGCCACCACCAACAGCTCGGAGGGAACCAGGGGGACTCCCGTGCGCAGGTTGATGGCGTCGTAACGCCGCTGTACCGCCCCATCGCGTAACACCAGCGCACTCTCGCCGTCGCTGAGGGCGCGGTAGCTGGGACCCCAGTCGGCGGTGTAACGGCTGAGGCCCCGTTGGACGTAGCCGCTGTTGAGGGTTTGCAGGGGCCAGCGTCCGCCGGCACCGTCCTCAAGCCATTCCTCCAGTTGCAGTCGACCGAAGCGGGGCAGGCTGTTGGCTTCCCAGGCCATCACGCCACGGTTCAGGATCGGGCCAGACAGCCAGCGGCCCTGATCCTTGAGGGCCCCCAGCGGCAGTCGGCGCACCCGATTGAAATAACCGCCGTTGATCGCCACGAGGGCGTCCCGACTTCCGGCGAGTTGGGAGAGGGAACTGAGTCCCTCCATGCCGCCCGGACGGCTCAGGGTCCGTAATTGGAGAGGCGCACGGCGCGGGTCGAGCCGCACCGCGTTCAGTCGCAACCAGTGTCCGGCGACCTGAATCTGCTGACGATCCCAAACCAGCTGCGACCCCAGCAGCGCCTGCAGCCTGGGGTCCAGGGGTGCTGGCCCAGCCGTGGCAACCGTCCGTTCGCCACCGCTGGGCAGATCAATCACGATCCGGGTTGGCTCGCCCAAGGTGAACACCCGAAGCGGCGCCGTGCTCCGGATCCGCAGGCTGCCCCCGCGTTGATCACCGGGAAGTCCAAGGGTCAGGAGCTGGCTTAGCTGCTCCGGTCCGCTTTGAATCTGGAGCCGCAGTCCGCCTTCGCCTTGGCTCACCGTCGCTGGCCCAGCAAGGTCGAGCACCACGCGGCGCTGCCCCGGCTGCTGGGAGCTCCGGACTTGCAGCAGCTGAGGGGGAGGCAGGTTCAGCTCCAGTCCATGGGGACCGTGCCGCAGGCTTACCCCGACCGACTCGAGCAGGGCCGCGACCTCAATGGCCACCTCGTCGCCAAGGGTGCGCTGCCGAGAACTGGGGACTAGCAGTTTGTGGCCAAACCACTCCAGCTCCAGGCTGCCGTCGCTGGCGGTGCGGCTGCTGAAGCCGAGTTGCCCCTGCAGGACCTCCAGGGGCAGCCACAGCTGGTCGGGTCGCTCGGGGTGATCCCCAATCCATTCCCAGCTGGCGCTTTGGGCCTGTCCATTGATCCGAAGGCGTTGGGCCGGGAGGCGGTTTGCTGGCGCCGCCCCTGACTGGATTGGCCCTATCCGTCTTGCCGGCGGGGGCGCGATCGAGGGGGCCGGCGCGGGGGCCAGGGGCGGGGCTGCGATTGGTGTGGCCGCCACCAAGGCCATCGCCAGGGCGGTCCAAGAGGCCATCGCCACTGCTTACGAAGACCTGAAAGGTAGTCCCCCTGAACGTTGAGCGGGGCAGCTGCCTAGGATCATGGGCCGAGATCGGCGCTGCTGCCTGCAGCAACCTTTCCCTGCGGCAGCCTGTCAACGAGACGGTGCACTCTGAGCCCTGCGGCTCAGGCTTTCCAGCCGCCGGCGCCGTGATTTTTGTTCCGAGTTCAGCGACACCGTCCCCGGGTATGACTTTTCCTTCTGATCCCGTTTGGCCTTACCGCGACAGCCCCGCTCCGGCGGCGGTGGCCGGGGAGAAGGATGCTTGCGGCGTGGGTTTTCTTGCCCATTTGCATGGGGAGGCCAGTCATTGGGTGCTCCAGCAGGCCCTGAGGGGCCTTGACTGCATGGAGCACCGCGGTGGTTGTGGGGGCGATGGGGATTCCGGCGATGGAGCCGGAGTGCTGTGCGGCATCCCCTGGTCGTATCTGGAGGCGGTTTGGCCCCAAGCGCTCACCGGCGGTACTGGGCCGCGGGGCCTGGGCATGGTGTTTCTCCCCTCGGAGGCGGAGGCCTGGGCTCCGGCCCGTGAACTCTGCGAGGCGGAAGCCGCCCGGCTTGGCCTGCGCAGCCTGGGCTGGCGAGAGGTACCGGTGGATCCTTGTGCTCTGGGCCCGCTGGCCCGCGGAAATGCGCCGAGGATCGAGCAGTGGCTCTTGGCCCCGGCGTCGCTACCCAGCGGAGATTCCCCGGACGACGATGCCTTGGAAGCGCTGTTGTTCCGTCTGAGGCGCAGGGTCGGGGATCGAGTTAGGGAATTGTGGGGATCTGGATCCCATTCGGTCTATTTCTGCTCCCTGAGCAGTCGCACTGTTGTTTACAAGGGGATGGTGCGATCGGCTGTCCTTCCACGCTTTTACGCCGATCTTCGCGATGAGCGTTTTGCCGTGAGTTTCGCCGTTTATCATCGCCGATTCAGTACTAATACCCTGCCCCGATGGTCCCTGGCTCAACCGATGCGGTTGCTTGGCCATAACGGAGAAATCAATACGTTGCTGGGTAATCTCAATTGGGCACGGGCCGCCGAGTCCCACCTCGATACGGTTTGGGGCGAGGCGGCGGATGATCTCAAGCCGGTTGTCAATCCCTCGTTTAGTGATTCCGCCAACCTGGATGCCACCCTTGAGCTGCTGGTGCGAAGTGGTCGGCCGATCACCGAAAGCCTGCTGACTTTGGTTCCCGAAGCGTTTCGTCAGCAGCCTGAATTGGTCAATCGGCCGGCGGTTCAGGCCTTCTATGAATACAGCGCTTGCACCCAAGAGCCTTGGGATGGTCCTGCCCTGCTGGTGTTCGCCGACGGCCGTAGTGTGGGTGCAACGCTTGATCGCAATGGGTTGAGACCGGCGCGCTATTGCATCACGAGCGATGGCTTTGTGGTGATGGGATCGGAAACCGGGGTCGTAGAAATTGAGGAGAGTCGCATTATCGAGAAGGGTCGACTTGGCCCCGGTCAGATGCTGGCTGTTGATTTAGAAAGGGGCCGGTTATTGCGCAATTGGGAGGTGAAGGAGGAAGTGGCCTCTCGCCATCCCTACGGGGCGTGGTTGGCGGAGCACCGCCGTTCTCTTTCTGCCGAGCCTTGGTCTCAGGAGCGTCGCTTGGGCGATCTCGAATTGTTGCAGCAGCAAACTGCCTTCGGCTTCACAGCCGAGGACTTTGATTTGGTGATTGAGGACATGGCCGGGGCCGCTAAGGAACCGACCTACTGCATGGGCGACGACATACCCCTTGCCATTCTTTCAGCCAAGCCTCACCTACTTTACGACTATTTTAAACAACGTTTCGCGCAGGTCACCAATCCACCGATCGATCCCCTAAGGGAGAAGTTGGTGATGAGTCTGGAGATGCATCTGGGGCGTAGGGGCTCCTCCCTTCGTCCCCAGCCCGAGGCTGCTTCCGTGTTGCATTTGGCGTCGCCAATTCTCAACGAGGCGGAGCTTGATGGTCTCACCAACCAGGGCATCTCAAGCCAGTTCCTTTCCACTTTGATGGAGGTCAGTGAAGGGCCGGTCGGCATGGAGGCCGCAGTGCTTCGCCTTCGGACAGAGGCAGAGGCCGCCGTGCGCGCCGGGAGCCAGATCCTGGTGTTGTCGGATCGGATCGGTCGCGATGGTCGCAATGGGGGAATCAGTCCCACCGTGATGGCGATGCCACCGTTGCTGGCGGTGGGGGCGGTGCACCATCACCTGCTCAATCTCGGTCTGAGGCTGCAGGCGTCGTTGGTGGTTGACACAGCTCAATGCTGGAGCACCCATCATGTCGCCTGCCTGATCGGCTACGGCGCTAGTGCCGTCTGCCCGTGGCTCACTTGGGAAACCAGCCGCCATTGGTTGGCCCAACCGAAAACCCAGTCCTTGATGAGTCGCGGCAAGCTGCCAGCATTAACCTGTGATCAGGTTCAAGCCAATGTCCGCAAGGCGCTGGAAGATGGTCTGCGCAAGATCCTCTCTAAGATTGGAATATCAATGTTGGCTAGTTATCATGGTGCTCAGATTTTTGAGGCCATCGGCATTGGTGCAGATCTGATTCGAATCGCTTTTGCAGGAACCACTAGCCGCGTCGCTGGCCTGAGTCTTTCCGATCTTGCCAGCGAAACGCTCAGTTTTCATGCCAAGGCCTTTCCAGAATTGAATCGCACAAAACTAGAGTTCATGGGTTTTGTGCAATATCGCAGTGGGGGGGAATTCCACCTCAATAGCCCGGAGATGGCTAAGGCCTTGCATGCAGCTGTAGAAGCAGGTCCTGGTTATGATCATTTTTCTACCTATAAAACTCTCCTTGAAAATCGTCCGGTCACTGCCCTACGCGATCTTTTAGAACTGCGACCCGCGCCGAAGCCGATACCCCTGGATCAGGTGGAGAGTGTGGAGAGTATTTGTCTACGCTTTTGCACCGGCGGCATGAGCTTGGGTGCCTTGTCCCGCGAAGCCCATGAAGTGCTGGCGATCGCCATGAATCGCATCGGAGGCAAGAGCAACAGCGGTGAGGGGGGAGAGGATCCGGCCCGATTCGGCCTTCTCAATGATGTCGACGGCGAGGGCCGCTCCGCCACTCTGCCTAATTTGCACGGCCTGCGTAATGGAGATACTGCTTGTTCCGCCATTAAGCAGATTGCCTCGGGTCGGTTTGGAGTCACCCCTGAGTATCTGCGAAGTGGCAGACAGCTAGAGATCAAGGTTGCCCAAGGGGCTAAGCCCGGAGAGGGCGGTCAGTTGCCTGGTCCGAAGGTCGATCCTTATATCGCCTGGCTGCGCAATAGCAAGGCTGGAGTGGCGCTGATTTCTCCGCCACCGCACCACGACATTTATTCAATCGAGGATTTGGCCCAGTTGATCCATGATCTACACCAGGTTCACCCAGCTGCCAAGGTTTCGGTGAAGTTAGTGGCCGAGATTGGCATCGGCACCATCGCTGCTGGAGTCGCTAAAGCCAATGCCGATGTGATTCAGATTTCGGGTCATGATGGGGGAACGGGTGCATCTCCGTTGAGTTCGATCAAGCATGCTGGCAGCCCATGGGAGCTGGGACTTTCCGAGGTCCATCGCTCTTTGCTCGAAAACGGATTGCGTGATCGGGTGCTGCTGCGGGCTGATGGGGGGCTTAAAACCGGTTGGGATGTCATTATTGCGGCCCTATTGGGTGCTGAGGAATATGGTTTTGGCTCAATAGCAATGATTGCCGAGGGTTGCATTATGGCCCGCGTTTGCCATACCAACAACTGCCCGGTTGGGGTGGCAACTCAGAAGGAAGCTTTGCGCAGGCGATTTACGGGAATGCCAGAGCATGTTGTGAACTTTTTCCTCTTTGTCGCTGAAGAGGTGCGGCAATTATTGAGCGTGCTTGGGGTGGCCAGCCTCGAGGATCTCATCGGTCGTACGGAGTTGTTGCAGCCCCGTTCCATTTCCCTAGCTAAAACGCAATCGCTTGATCTTTCCTGTTTGCTGGATTCAATCCCTGCAGCCGCTGACCGTGGCTGGCTGCGGCACAGTGACCAGGCCCATGGCAACGGTTCAATCCTTGAGGATCAATTACTTTCAGATCCAGAGGTCATGGCTGCAATTGAAGGAGCAGGAAATCTATCGCGCACCCTCAAGATTGTTAACACCGATCGCAGTGTTGGTGCCCGTTTGGCGGGAGAACTTGCGGCTCGTTATGGCAATCATGGTTTTGCAGGTCAAGTTGACCTCTTTTTTGAAGGGGCTGCTGGTCAAAGTTTTGGTGCTTTTCTCTTGCAGGGACTAAATCTGCATCTTTTGGGTGAGGCGAATGACTACGTGGGCAAGGGAATCAACGGGGGGCGCATCACCGTGGTGCCGCCCTCCGGGGGCCATGACCCTGGAAGTCAGGTTATCCTCGGCAACACTTGTCTATATGGGGCCACAGGCGGTGAGCTCTTTGCGTTGGGACGGGCTGGTGAGCGTTTTGCGGTTCGAAATAGCGGTGCCCGAACCGTGGTTGAGGGGACTGGAGACCACTGCTGTGAGTACATGACCGGAGGGGTCGTAGTGGTCCTCGGCAGTACCGGCCGCAATGTGGCAGCTGGTATGACAGGTGGGGTCGCTTTTCTCCTTGATGAAGATGGTGGACTGGCCGATCGCCTCAATCCCGAAACCGTTGAACTTTGCCTGATCACCACGACGGCTCAAGAAGGTCTGTTGCTGCCATTGCTCGAGGCCCATGTATCCAGCACAGGCAGCAGACGTGCTGAAACCATTCTGGCGAACTGGGGCGATTGGAAGCCTCGTTTCAGGGTTCTTGTCCCCCCCAGTGAAAAGGCGAACCTGGGGCTTCAAGACCGAGAACAGGTCGTGGCCTGAGCGGGCAATCCCAAGGCTTGAACCTAGACCATTCTGGTTTTATTCCGTCGCATAAGGGTAGCTTTAAAGTGAATTTGTCCAGGGATGATATTTCTTTCCGTGGGGCCGTGGCGTACTTGGTTGACCGTTTTCTGATTTGTCTACACTTTGAAGTTGCAATTGGTTGCAAGCCTGTTGATGGGATTGGGTTTTGATGGTCTTGTTCAGGGGCTCGGCATCGCTGAGCTTCCTCGCGGCATTTCCCCGTCGGAATCCCAATCGTCTCCTGCTCGTTCCCCCTCAGAAATTCTTGGGGTGGTGACCTCAGTGGGGATTCTGCTGATTGCCTCCGTGGCCGCTACCAATGTGCTGGGGCTTCCTGCCCTCACGGAGGTGATGACGGCTTTGTTAGCCCTCTTTGGTCGCATTCTGGCGGGATTGGCGGTGTTTGCAGTTGGCCTTTATCTGGCCAATTTTGCCAGCCAGTTGGTCCGTAGTTCCGGCGGTCAACAGGCGGCATTCTTGGCTCAAATGGCGCGGATTGCCATCGTTTCCTTTACGGGAGCCATGGCACTTCAGCAGATCGGGGTGGCGCCCACCATTGTCAACCTGGCTTTCGGCGTGTTGCTGGGCTCGGTTGCGGTGGCCGCCGCTGTGGCCTTTGGTCTTGGCGGGAGGGAGGTGGCAGCAGAACAGTTACGCGAATGGCTACAGATGTTCAAGCAACGCTCTTGAGTTAAGTGGAATTGGCCTTTGTTGTCATATCCGCCTAGCGAGGAAACTCCCGCATCAGTCGCCGCACCTCTCCAGCGTGGTAACTGCTGCGGGTCAGGGGTGTGCTGATGACCTGCAGCAAGCCCAGTTCCCGTTCACCATGCTCACGAAACCTGGTGAACTGTTCCGGTGTGACAAACCGATCAACGGGCAGATGTTTAGGACCTGGAGAAAGGTATTGTCCGATCGTGACGATATCTACGCCCTGGAGGCTGAGGTCGGCCATTACTTGGACGACTTCATCATCATTTTCCCCAAGTCCCACCATGAGGCCTGATTTGGTGTAGGTGCGTGGCCAGCCTTCATGAACTCTTCTCAGGAGTTCAAGCGATCGTTCGTACTCCCCCTGGGGACGAGCTTTTCGATACATTCTAGGTACGGTCTCGATGTTGTGGTTCAGTACCTCCGGGGCGGCTTCCATTACTATGCCTAAGGCCTCCCAGTTTCCACAGAAATCGGGGATCAGGACTTCAATCGTTGTTTGAGGCGAGCGATCCCGCACTTCATTGATACAGGCAACGAATTGATTGGCTCCGCCATCTCTAAGGTCGTCCCGATTGACCGAGGTAATGACCACATGGCTCAGCCCCAATCGGCCCACAGCCTCCCCGAGGCGGCTGGGCTCGCTTGGATCGAGTTGGCGTACGCTCTTGTCGAAATCAATATCGCAGTAAGGGCAGGCGCGGGTGCAACCGGGCCCCATGATCAAAAAGGTTGCCGTACCACTGGCAAAGCATTCGCCGATGTTCGGACAGCTGGCTTCCTGGCAGACCGTGTTCAGCCTGAGGTCGCTCAGGAGATCGGCGACGGCGCCGATCCGCTCCCGTTGAGGAGCCTTGACACGCAGCCAGGGGGGCTTGCGGGCGCTGTTTTCCTCGGGCGAGATGCGGGCCGGTGGCGGCGGGTTGCGCTGGGGCAAGGGTTTGACCAGGGGGTGGCGGTGCTGGAATGGGATGACTTTAGAAACGTCCTGAATCGCTTCGGCCTCTAGGGGAGGACCATCCCTTAAAGTCTTGTCATCGGGATGTAGCGCAGCTTGGTAGCGCACTTCGTTCGGGACGAAGGGGCCGCAGGTTCGAATCCTGTCATCCCGATTTCACCTCCTCGATCATCCAGGGATCCTTGGGTCCTACGAACGTTTTGATTGCTCTTCCCCCCTTCGGCCTTGGCCTGATGGGGTGGTTGTTTGAACTTCCTCCCGGGCTTGTGCGGAGTCTCACCCCTTGGTCAGTTCAGGGCTGCTCCTGGATAGCCCCGTGGGGTCACCATCCGACCATCGCGGACGTAAGTACTGCGGTTGCCGATCAGCACGAGGGTCAGCATGTCCACCAGGTTGATCGGAAGGGTTCCCAGGCTGTGCAGCTGAACCTGTTCTCCGGATCGCCCCAGTTGCCGTGCAATCGCCACAGGGGTTTCGGGAGGCTTCCCTTCCAGGAGGAGCAGCTCCCTGGCGCGGCTGAGCTGCCATTCACGGCCAAGGGAGCGAGGATTGTATAGGGCGACAACAAAATCTCCACTGGCGGCGGCGCGCAACCGTTGTTCAATCACCTCCCACGGAGTGAGTCGGTCGCTCAGGCTGATGGTGCAGAAGTCATGCATCAGGGGGGCTCCGACTCGAGCTGCCGCTAGTTGGAGGGCCGAGAGTCCTGGATGTACTTCGAATCGGGGGCGCTCCGCTGCTGGTTGCTGCAGCCAGAGCTCTAGGGCCAGTCCTGCCATCCCGTAGATGCCGCTTTCCCCCGAGGAGACCAAGGCAACGTTTAATCCCTGACTGGCCAGCTCCAATGCCTGTTGACAACGTGCTTTTTCTTCGGTGAGCCGTCCATCGCAGCGCAGCTGGTCGGGGCGCCGGAGAGGTTCGAGCAGATCCAGATAGAGGCCGTATCCCAACCAAACTGATGCCGCCGCAAGGGTCTGTCGGGCGTCGCCGCTGAGCAGATCGATTCGGCCGGGACCGCTTCCAACCAGATGCAATGCTCCGCGGGCTGGAGCCCATTGGCTGGAATCCTGGGCGATGGCCAGCGTGGCCGCTCCCCGTTCGTGGTTGGCGGCCCCTTCGATTGACTTGGGCACCAGCAGTTCCGCAGCACCAGGGTCCTCCGGCCGCCAGCCTGCGGCCAGGCGGGCGGCCGCTTCAGCAACGCTGGCGGTCCCCATCTCTCGTGCCACTGCCTCTGAAGGGTTGGGAACCGGAACATTCCGCAGGGTGTCTGCATCGAATAGCCGCAGGGGCCAGCCGTGGTGTTCGCTGAGGTCCAGCAAGGCCTGTTCATCGCTTTTGCGATCGATGCTGGCCAGCCCGGCGATGGCACTCAGGGCTAAGCCGTGATCGTCAAGAACACGCTTTAGTTGTCGCTCGATCACGCTGAGGTTGGTTCCGCGTTCGCAGCCGATCCCCAACCAGAGGCAGGGGGGATGCCAGCGACATCCAGGCCCCCGACGGGGACTGATCACCAGATTGGTGGCGTCAGGGATGCCGTCAGCCTTGGCCATGAGTCCGCTGGCGGCATTCAAGCCGCGCCAGAGCCGGCTGCCGCCGTCCTGATGAACGACAGGGCCAGGAACAATCCCCTGACCGGCTTTTTGCATGAGCGATTGCCAATCACCTTCGCCGCGTGTCCATCCCCAGTCAGTTCCAAAGCTGTCTAGGGCTAGCCGCTTCTCGGACCCGCTGCACCCTGTAATCACCGCTTGGGCGCCAAGGAGGGCTGCGATCTCATGGCTGAACATTTCGCCCCCACCTGCGTGACCTCCAAGCAGCGGAATGACGAACCGGCCCAGGGGATCGATGACCAGGACGGCTGGATCCCTGTCTTTGTGGGTTAGCAGCGGGGCGATCAGGCGCGTGACCAGGCCGCAAGCCCCCACGGCCAGCACCGCCTTGGCGTTGGGCCAGGCATCCGCTAACCATTCACCCAACGCATGATCCTCTCCCTCCTCTAGCTCCGATTCCGGGGCGGAGCCCCTAGGCCAACGGATCGCCGAGGTCAGTCTGGCTTGGTCGAGTTGGTGCAGGATTGGTAGTGCGGCCGGGCTGAATCCAAGTGCCACCCAGTCGCGTGTTTTAGTGCTCATCGTTGCCATGCTTGCAGCCAATCCATCGGTTCAGGGTTGTTGCTAACGGGGATGTTTTCAAGGGGGTGGAGGTCCGTAAGCGGGTCGGGCTCGAGTCTCGGATCCCCCTCTTCTGGCACTGAAGGTGGCGGAAGAATCCTCGCCTTGGGGGCCATCGAATCACGCTCGATGGCCCCGTGGTCTGGCTTTTTTTCAGGGGAGTCCAAGCCGGAAGGTGGGAGGGAAGACGGTTCGCTGGTGGCGAGCTGCTCTGGAACCATCTCAGTACAACCGGTGGTCGGGGTGCTGGTCTCCTCAGCATGGTCTGACTGCCCTGGTTGCTTGGCTAAAGTTGTTTGTGGCAGGGGACTTTTGTTGGACGGAGAGGGATTGGGATCCGGTTCTAATTGGGTGATCGGCGCCATGGGTTCGGGAACGTCCTGATCGTTCGCTTCGGCAACAATCGAGGAGGCCTGAAGGGGGGGAGGTGCCTCGCCGATCATCTGGGCAAGCTCCGTCGCACTCAGGCGGGGCCCGCGCCAACGAGGCGATGCGGCTGTGGCTTCGAATCGGACTTCGGCCACCAAACTGTTAAAAGGTGGGTTCAGTGGCTCCCCGCGGCCATCCACGAGGTCCAATTGCAGCGCATTGCTGCCCGGTCTCAAGCCTTTGAGCCAAAGGGGTGTCTGATGGTCGATCAAAACGCTGTCGCCATTCACGCTGACGCGCAGTCGCCAACTATTGTCACCTCCGCGCAGATGTTGGAGGGGAGCATCAAGGAGGAGCCAATCCAGCAAGATCGGCTCGTTCTGAGCCTCGGGTTGTGGGCTGACGGGGATCAACTGGGCCTGATCCCTTGAAGGCAGGCTAATGGGGTTGGGGGCAATGCGGTGCAGTCGAATTTGGCGAAAGGCCCCTGGACTTTTGACAGCTTCGCCCCACGGCCGCGCGGCGTAGACCGTAATCCGATGGCTTCCAGGGGAGAGCTCGGGCATCGTTAACTCAGTACGGGTTAGAGGTTGGGGCGGTCCTCCATCGATCTGCACAACAAGATGGGGCCCCAGCCCGAGCGATCCCGCATCCACCAGTGGCCAGTCGTCGATGCTGAGCTGGAGGTTCCAAGGACCTTCCGGCAGAAGGGCTTCGTTGGCTGGGTTCAGAATGGTCAGTTGGGGCCGCCGTTCCTCCAGGGCCTCCAGTAGTTGTTGAACCGGCTCCGGCGCTGGCACCTCCTGGAGGGCGAAGGGTTTGCTCCGAATGTTCGTCTCTCGAGTCCCAGTCTGAAGGCGTGACGGCCAGCCAAGGGCCTGGACTGGGTCCGCCATCGCCAGGCCAAGGGTGGTCACCATGAGCAGGGTGAGCAGGTGCCTCCAGGTGCGCCATCTGCTCACCGAGGTCCCACGGCACATCGGCCTCCAAGTGCTGGAAGCGCTGGGCCGCTGGTTCCATCGTGTGCCGTTCAAGTCCATCCGATCGTCCGTTGACAACCATTTTGCGCAGCCGCGGAAAGGCGGCCAAGCATGAATACAGGCAATGGGCACAACTTTCGCTTGGGTGTGTAAAGAGCCAGGGCTTTCTGGTGAATTTGCTTGATAAGGATTGAGGCTCAGACCCTAGTCCCAGCCTTGGGTGAGCGGGATTGAACCTTTGTAACTGGCGGCTGAATCTGCATGTTTTTGGCCCCTATACTTCCGCCAGCGGTCCCCTTTCGGGGCCCAAAGCTCCAGTCCTGGCAAGGGTTCTGCCCTGCTTGGCTGGTGCCCACGACCGCGGCCTTTCCCGTCGCAACCGTCGTGGGCCCCACCGGCGAGCCCCGGAGGGGTGCGCCTTGGTCGACCATCGGTTCCCCGTTAGTTGCGCCAAGGTCACCTCCTCTCAATCGTCGAAGGGGTGGACTTCCACCTCGATCCCGTCCCTCGAGGAACGTCTCGATGACCATCAGCCCACCAGAGCGTGGGAAAACGGCGAAGGCCCAGGTCGACCGGAACCCCGTTCCGGTCAGTTTCGAGCTTTTCGAAAAGCCCGGCCACTTCGATCGCACCCTCGCCAAGGGTCCCAAAACCACCACCTGGATTTGGAACCTCCACGCCAACGCTCACGATTTCGACAGCCATACGAGTGATCTTGAAGAGGTTTCTCGCAAGATCTTCTCGGCTCATTTCGGCCATTTGGCCGTCATTTTTATCTGGCTGAGCGGCGCCTTCTATCACGGTGCCCGCTTCTCCAACTACTCCGGCTGGCTTACCGACCCCCTGCACGTCAAACCGAGTGCCCAGGTGGTCTGGCCGATCTTCGGCCAGGAGATCCTTAACGGCGATGTGGGGGCCGGCTTCCACGGCATTCAGATCACCTCCGGTGTCTTCCACGTGTGGAGGGCCTGGGGCATCACCAACGAAACTCAGCTGCTGGCCCTGGCCATCGGCGCGCTGGTGATGGCCGGCCTGATGCTCAACGCGGGCGTCTTCCACTATCACAAGGCAGCCCCCAAGCTCGAGTGGTTCCAGAACGTTGAGTCGATGCTCAACCACCATCTGGCTGGCCTCCTTGGCTTGGGCTCCCTGTCGTGGACAGGACACCTCCTTCACGTGTCCCTGCCCACCAACGCGCTGATGGAAGCCATCGACGCCGGCAAGCCGCTGGTGCTCAATGGCAAAACCATCGCCACCTATGCAGACATTCCCCTGCCCCACGAGTTCCTGAATCAGGACCTGATCGCCCAGATCTTCCCCGGTTTCGGGGCGGGCATCTCAGCCTTCTTCACGGGCAACTGGGCCGCTTACAGCGATTTCCTCACCTTTAAAGGTGGTCTAAATCCCGTAACCGGCAGCCTTTGGATGACCGACATCGCCCATCACCACCTGGCGATTGCGGTGCTGTTCATCGTGGCTGGCCATATGTACCGCACCAACTGGGGCATTGGTCACAGCATCAAGGAGATCCTCGAGGGCCAGAAGGGCGATCCCTTGCTCTTCCCTGCAACCAAGGGACACGACGGCCTGTTCGAGTTCATGACCACCTCCTGGCATGCCCAGTTGGCCGTGAACCTCGCACTGCTCGGCTCGCTGACCATCATCGTGGCCCACCACATGTATGCGATGCCTCCCTATCCCTACATCGGGATTGATTACCCAACCCAGCTGTCGATCTTCACCCATCACACCTGGATTGGCGGCTTCCTGATTGTGGGCGCAGGTGCTCACGCAGCCATCGCGATGATTCGCGATTATGACCCCGCCAAGCATGTCGATAACGTGCTCGACCGGGTGCTCAAGGCCCGTGATGCCCTGATCAGCCACCTCAACTGGGTATGCATCTGGCTGGGCTTCCACAGCTTCGGCCTCTACATCCACAACGACACGATGCGTGCCCTGGGTCGTCCCCAGGACATGTTTAGTGACACCGCGATCCAGCTCAAGCCGGTCTTCGCGCAGTGGATCCAGGGCCTCCATGCCGCTGCCGCCGGCACCACCGCTCCTAACGCCCTTGCTGGCGTGAGCGAGGTGTTCAACGGCGCCGTTGTGGCCGTGGGCGGCAAAGTTGCCGCCGGGCCGATTCCCCTGGGAACGGCCGATTTCATGGTGCACCACATCCATGCCTTCACGATCCACGTCACTGTGCTGATCCTGCTGAAGGGTGTGCTGTACAGCCGCAGCTCCCGCCTCGTCCCCGATAAGGCGAACCTCGGTTTCCGCTTCCCCTGCGACGGCCCCGGCCGTGGCGGCACCTGCCAAGTGTCGGCCTGGGACCACGTGTTCCTCGGCCTGTTCTGGATGTACAACTCCCTGTCGATCGTCATTTTCCACTTCTCGTGGAAGATGCAAAGCGACGTGTGGGGCACTGTCAACGCTGATGGCAGCGTCCAGCACATCACGAATGGCAACTTCGCGCAGAGCGCCATCACCATTAATGGCTGGCTGCGCGACTTCCTCTGGGCACAGGCCGCACAGGTGATCAACAGCTACGGCTCGAGCTCGAGTGCTTACGGTCTGATGTTCCTGGGTGCTCACTTCATCTGGGCCTTCAGCCTGATGTTCCTGTTTAGCGGCCGCGGCTACTGGCAGGAGCTGATTGAGTCCATCGTTTGG
>Ga0209088_10000334_pt1 | contig 34206 bp, 36 predicted proteins | sample S_140625_EF_Meta_FD_187324 | JGI IMG/M metagenome (GOLD analysis project Ga0209088, IMG submission 187324) | Freshwater microbial communities from Lake Simoncouche, Canada to study carbon cycling - S_140625_EF_MetaG (SPAdes) (version 2) | ecosystem: Environmental > Aquatic > Freshwater > Lake ... | reverse complement strand
TAAAAGAAATAGCTTCTCTTAAGGACCAATATGGTTTCCGTTTCTTCGTGGACGATGCGCACGGATTTGGTGCATTGGGTGCTACTGGAGCAGGAGCTGGAGAAGAACAAGGCATTCAAGATAAAATTGATGTTTATTTCAGCACTTTTGCTAAGTCAATGGCAAGTATCGGCGCTTTCGTTGCCGGGGAACAATTCTTAATTGATTATCTCAGATACAATATGCGTTCTCAACTTTTTGCCAAAGCATTACCAATGCCATTAGTTATTGGAGCTTTAAAAAGACTTGAGATTATTAAACGCGGGCCTGAATTGAAAAATAAACTATGGGCCGTAGTGAATAGATTACAAGGCGGACTTAGGGAAGCTGGCCTCGATTTAGGGGTTACAAATTCTTGTGTTTCTCCTGTTTTCTTAAAATGTTCGGTGGCTGAAACAGCTTATCTGATACATGACATCAGAGAAAATTTCAATATATTTTGCTCGGTGGTTATGTATCCAATGATACCTAAAGGTATGATACTCTTGCGATTAATCCCCACAGCAGATCATACTTTTGAAGAAGTTGATTTGACTATTGAGGCATTTAAGAAAATAAAGAAAAGCCTGGAAGAAGGTGTTTATAACAAGGAGCTGAGCGAAGTAGGCGTTTAGTTATAACTTAAAGTAATACAAAGGGGGAATTTGGCTTAGGCCAGGTTTCCCTTTTTGTTTTAACAAAAGAGATAAAAAATCATAATGTTGAGCCTTTCAAAATCAGACAGACCCGCTTTAATCTTAATTGACATTCAAAAAGGGTTTGATAATATCGAATATTGGGGTGGACAAAGGAACAATCCTAACGCGGAAAATAGCGCAGGTGAACTTTTGACACTTTGGAGAAAAAATCAACAATCAGTTAATCAAAAGTACAGTCTATCGTTATTTGTATTTTAAGACCGCAGATCCTTTAAAACACTACCATTGAAAAATGAATAAAATTAAATTGACACTACTCAACATTTTTCTGGTAAGTTTCTTTGTAAGTAATAGTATAGACACCGGTGTAACAGTTACTCAACTTGATAAAACAATCTGGACTATTTATCAGGATAAGAAATCAAATTATTGGTTCGGAAGTAAAGAAAATGGGCTATATTATTACAACGGGCAACGATTAAAACATATAACTACCGAAAATGGCTTAGTTAGCAATGAAATACGAGGTATTCAGGAAGATGCTAATGGGAATATTTTCTTTGATACAGAAAAAGGGGTTAGTAAATTTGATGGTCATACTTTTAAAACATTGCAATTGGCTAACCCGGCATTACCTCTAAATAATTGGGTTTTAAAACCTGATGATTTATGGTTCAGAATGGGTTTTAAAAGTGGAGCCTACAGATTTGATGGGAAATATTTACACTACTTAAAATTTCCAACATCACCCCAGGAAAATATGTTTTACATGAAAAATCCAAATACCAGCTTAAAACCTTATGGACTTTATACCATCTACAAAGATCGTAAAGGATATATGTGGTTCGGAACAGCCAGCTTAGGGGTGTGCCGATATGATGGCAGAGCCCTGAGCTGGCATTATGAAGAACAATTACAAACAACACCAAATGGTGGAGATTTTGGAACACGTGCTATTTTAGAAGATAAAAATGGTAAGTTTTGGATAAATAATACTCGTTTTCGCTATGTCATAGAAACGTTTGGTAATAAATCCGTTACCTTTAAAAAAGAGAGTGGCATTGGTTACCTTAACAAAACCAATAAAATGGAATTTCCTTATTTCCTCTCCATAACCGAAGACAATAAGGGCAATCTATGGATGGTGACTTATGAAAACGGGGTGTGGAAATACAATGGAAAAGAACTTATTCATTACCCTGTCAAAGAAGGTGAAACAGATGTTTCGCTTTTTACCATTTATAAAGACAACAAAGGGGTTCTTTGGCTTGGAACGCATAATGCAGGCGTTTATACATTTAATGGTCATACGTTTGAGAAATTTGTAAAATAAATCCATAAATGCAAAAACTTTTTAATTTGATGTACTTAATAGTCCTGTTGATACTCAACTTGTCATGTGTTGAAAAGAAATCAACCGGGAAAGAAAATAGTACCTTTGAATTACAAAGTGTTTCAAAAACCGACACTTTAAAGTTTGGTTCTGGAATACGTGTTATCTTTCAGGACAGTAAAAGCAACTATTGGTTTGGCATTCATAATGGAGGCGTAAGTCATTTTGACGGAAATACATTTAAATATATTACAACAAAAGAAGGTTTATTAGACAACCAAATCCGCTCCATACAAGAGGATAAACATGGAAATATATTGATTGGCACGGCAAAGGGATTAAGTATTTATGACGGGCAAAAGTTTACAAATTATTCAACCCAAATAAACGATCCAATATTTGAATGGAATAAAACAAATGGAGATGAATGGTTTTATGCCGGCGAGGAAGGCGGAATTAACCGTTTTGACGGAAAAAATATGCATTATTTAATTTTTCCAAAACCAAAAAATGAAAATCCGGGTAATTCGTATGGTGCTAACTTTTTAATTTTCACACAACCAAGAAATGAAAATCCTGACAATTCTTATGGTGTCACTGATATATCAAAAGATAAAAACGGAAAAGTATGGATGGCAACTTATTCCGCCCTTTACAGCTATGACGGGAAAATAGTGAATATATTTGGTCATGAAAATTTAAACCTTAAATATAATGAGCATTTGCATATAAGAAGTGTATTAGCAGATTCAAAAGGTCGGATTTGGATAGGTAATAATGGAATTGGGGTTTTGCTCATGGAAGACGATGTTATCATTCATTTTTCTGAAAAGAATAATTTAATCCATCCAAAAAGTACAAGAAGAGGGGATAAGTCAAAACCTGGCACTCTTGAACACGTATTTGCCATCGAGGAGGATAGGGAAGGAAATATTTGGTTTGGAGACAGAGATACTGGAGCCTGGAAATATGATGGCAATTCAATGACAAACCATATTATTGATAACAAACTTTCTACACCTATGATTTGGTCCATATATAAAGACAATAATAATAACTTGCTTTTTGGAATGGCAGGAGGTGGCGTTTATAAGTTTGTCGGAAAGACTTTTGAAAGGCAATTTTGAAAAATACAAAGGCAAATAGCTAAGACTGAAAACGTTAAATTTTAACCTTGCGGAGAAAAGTTAAATTATTCACCGCAATTATGCGGCGTTTATTTTATATATTTACCGCAAAGCATTCAATCTATGGCTAAATATATTTACGAATATAAAAATTGGACTGATTTTACCTGGGAAAACGCTGTCATTCATTCAATTTTCGGAGAAGTACGATGGATGCAAGGGAAAATCATCGGGCAGATGAATGCGCTGGGGTTCTTTGCAAAAGAAGAAGCCACTCTTAATGCTTTAACACTCGATGTTGTAAAATCTTCTGAAATAGAGGGCGAGTTGCTCAACTATGAACAAGTACGTTCTTCCGTTGCCAGACGATTGGGTATTAATTCAGCTGGCCTTGTCAAAGGTAGCCGCCATATTGAAGGAATCGTAGAAATGACGCTGGATGCAACACAACGATTTGATTTACCTCTAACAGAAAAACGTTTGTTTGGCTGGCACGCAGCTCTTCTCCCTACTGGATTTAGCGGACCATATAAAATTGAGGTTGGATGTTATCGAACAGGTGAAATGCAAGTAGTTTCAGGTGCAATGGATAAAGAAAAAGTACATTTTGAAGCGATAAAGCCTGAGTTTGTTCCTGCGGAAATGGAGAAGTTCTTACACTGGTTTAATAACGAAAATATACTTGATCCGGTTCTTAAAGCTGCAATAGCCCATTTTTGGTTTATCATTATTCATCCCTTTGACGACGGAAATGGTCGTATTGGACGTGCCATTTCAGATATGCTACTGGCACGTGCTGAAGGAAGTAGAGAACGCTTTTATAGTATGTCCAGCCAAATACTTGAAGAGCGAAAACAGTATTATGATGTTTTACAAAAAGTGCAACACTGTTCAAACGATATTACAGAATGGCTTAAATGGTTTCTACATTGTTTAAAAAATGCAATGCTTGCAACAGAAAAGACTACTCAACAAATTTTAAGAAAAGCAGAGTTCTGGAAATTACATGAAAAAACGACCATAAACGAAAGACAAAGAAAAGTATTGAATCTGTTATTCGATAACTTTGAAGGAAAATTACAAAGTTCCAAATGGGCAAAAATAAATAAATCATCTTCAGATACTGCCTTACGGGATATTAAAGATTTGGTAGAAAAAGGAATTTTAAAACAGACCAGCGAGGGCGGACGAAGTGTAAATTACGAACTGGTAGATTTTAAACTGAATTGACCATTGGCGATAATTGCTACTTTTTCGTTAAAAAATATTTACGTTTAGCCATAATAATGGTAAAATTTCACGACATTTTATAATTATAACAATTAAACGCAACAGATAAACTGTTACTTAAAAAAATGGACAAATCAATCATTGAAATATTGTGGAATCAATTTGGAGCAAGCATCGATATGCTGATAAATGTAATCTCTAATTGTCCTGATGACTATTTTACAACGCACAAACGATTTTATTACCTAGCTTTCCACAGTACCATTTATTTAGACTATTATCTGACCATTCCACCCAGCGACTTTTCACCCATGCTTTCCTTTACACAAACGGAGAATAAAGACAGACCCGAAGAAGCAATAGACGATTTAATCCCTGACAAAATTTATGACAAACGAGAAATTATAGCATATCTCAAACAAAGCAGAGAAAAGGGTAAACAGATAATCTATGCACTGACTAATGAAAAATTAAATAACAGGTTTAAAGAAGGAGACCATCCAAATGACATGAATTACCCCATTTTGGAAATACTACTTTATAATATGCGACATACCCAACATCATGCTGCACAACTTAATATGCTGTTACGACAAGATATCAATAAACATATAGAATGGTCCTTCAGAGCAGGAGATATAGACATTGAGTGATACGTTTTACCATAATAATGAGGAAGTTTCCTTTTGATAGATTTATATTTCTTGATTATTTTTGTTTTTCAAATTAGATTAAATATACCTGAATACTCATGACACCTCTTTTTAAAAAATTGAACTACAAGGAACAAACAAATATTGTTGCCATTAATAGTCCAAAAGCGTTTGACAACGAACTTGAAGAAATGTCAACTAAGACAACCATTATTAAAAACTTAACGGAAATAATAGAAATAGAGTTTGTAATATGTTTTGTAACAACCCAAGTAGAAATCGAACAATTTATATCCTCCATTGATCAAAAACTAAAAGGTGATGCTGTAATATGGTTATGCTATCCTAAAATGACTTCAAAAAACTATAAATGTGACTTTAACCGAGATTCTGGATGGACCAGTTTAGGGAAATATAATTTAGAACCCGTAAGACAAGTTTCCATTGATGACGATTTTAGTGCATTGCGATTTAGGAAAGTTGAATTTATAAAGACCATCACAAGACGTGAAAGCTTTGCAATAACCAAAGAAGCAAAAAAAAGGACAACACAAAAAGGAAAGTAAGACCCAAAATTTAATATTTATACTTCTAAATCTGCCACTTAGCCTGGTTAACAATTATAGACAAAGAATGAATTTTAACAGGAAAATATTGCCATCGTCCATCATTGGACTTTTAATTCACCTATTAACTTCGTGCAGTGATGATCCAAAAATACCAATGAATCAAACTGATAAAAATACTATGACATCAAATTCAAACCCTGTTGTTTATTTTGAAATACCTGTCACCGAAATTGACAGAGCAATCAAGTTTTATACTGCAGTATTCGGTTTTGAATTCGACAAAGAAAATATTGACAACAATGAAATGGCATTATTTCCTTTTGCTGACGAGAATTCGGGGATTTCAGGCGCACTGGCAAAAGGAGAGATTTATAAACCGACTAAGGACGGCGTAGTTATATACTTCAAGACAGAAAACATTGATGAAACATTGAAATTAGCAACTTCAAATAGTGGACAAATTCTATATCCAAAAACAGACAACGGAATTGGATATGTTGCAGAATTTGAAGACTCTGAAGGCAATAGAATAGCCTTGTTTCAATCAAAAAAATAATGACAAAAAAATAAAGTAATATAAATGGACGATATACTTTTATTGGCTGAAAAAGTAAGAAATACCCTAATTCATTTTTTAGGCGTTATCTGATTTATCAACAAGAATACCCCGTTTTTATTTGCAATAATGATATCCTTTTTTTGGTCTTTATTCATGTCCTTTATTTCTATATTCAGACCAGCACCAGAATCATAATCGATAATATGCTCGCCAAAATAAGGCGTTGTAGAAGAATCAAAATTAAAATACATTAGGATAGGGGTATCCCCATCACCAGCATCATTACCATTATGTGCTAAAAATCGTTTTCCCGTTATCCATTCTTCCTTTCCGTCGCCATCTAAATCGGCCATTATGGTTGCGTGTGTTTGGGCAGTAGCATTACTAATCAAATGTGTTTTAAAATCAATATTGCCATTGATTAAGACTTGTTCATGCCACCAAACGCCCAATGCATGGGCAGAAGAAGAAACAACATCATTTTTCCCATCCCCATTTACATCTAAAACCTGCATGTGTGAACAAGGTTCACCTAAAGAAGCTTCGTGAAAAATCCAGTCACCCGACGACAGACTAGCTTTGCCCTCAAACCATCCATTGGTAATCACCACATCTTTAAGACCATCCATGTTAATATCTCCATAACCAATGCCATGTGAAAATCGGTCTGTACCTTTTACACCAGCTGCACTAATAGGGTGACGGGTCCATGTCAAATCACCCTTTTTAGTGGGAGCCTGTAACCAAACTATCTGCCTTTTTGCATAGTCCCCACAAAGAATATCCAGGCGTCCCTCCCCATTCATATCTATAAATCCAGGGGATTCGTTAGAAATCCCCATGGAATCAGCAATGATATGTTTCTGCCATGTACCCTTTTTATTTTGAGGATTTTCAAACCAAAACCCAGCTTTTCCCGGGTAATCAATGATAATAACATCCTCCCAGCCATCTAAATTCACATCGAGAGCCATATTCAAAAAAGATTCACTATACTCCTTTCTTGGTTCAAACTTTCTGGAAGGAGCCATTTCATGCCTTTTCCATAATGGGGCTTCAAACCAATAGTAACCAGCGATGATATCTTGTTGTCCGTCCTTATTTAGATCAGCAGCTGCCACCCCTTCCGATAGAAAATCTCTAGTTATAACCGTTTTAAGAAATACAGAAGATTGACCGTAAAGGAAAGTCTTTGAACTACAAAGTAAAAGGAGGATACTACAAAATGTTTTCATACGACAAGCGTTACAGGATTTCAAATTAAAAATTTAAGACTTTGGCGAGATTAATTTCTCAATCAACAGGACGTTTTCATGATTTTCATGTTTATGACCTAACCGTGAGGCTAATTCTCTTAATAATTTCTTAGCATCGTCGGTATTCATTGCCCCTATTCTCTGAATGGTGTATTTCAAAAAATGAGGCATTTTAGCTGATTCTGCCAAACCAATCAATTTTTCCATGCTTATTTCAGCTAAAGGTTCTGCAGCATACCAAAGCATAAGGGGCAGATTATGATCCTTCATATCTTCCTCCTTTTTAACTAGAATATCCAGTATTTTCCATCTTTGCTCCAATGGCATTCTCATTAATCCAGCTGTTAAATATAACCTTACTAGGGGCGAAGGCTCCTTTTTAGCCATATTTTCAAGCTCAACTAAAATGGTAGGCGAAACCTCCTTTTTTTCTAATAATAACTGAATGGCCCAACTTCTTATATTTTCATTTTCATGAGAGAGCAGATTTTGCAAAATAGACTCATTTGCCCCCTTGGTTACATGAAGTGTCCACAAAGCACGCAGTTTTCTGGTAATATCCGGATGATTATTTATTATTTGAATTAAAGCAAGATGTACGGCCTCATTTGCCCCTCTTTCTTGTAAAATGGTTCTTGCATTTCGTACAAACCATTCATTGTCATGTAATTGATAATTTACCAATGCCATGTCAGAAGCTTTATACAAATTAACCTTTATGGAAGAATCACTTTTATATGATATTTTAAAAATTCTGCCCATTGTTTTATCGTGAACATCGGGATTTGTGCTGTGACATTGATTTTTATCGTACCAGTCAATGGCGAAAACAGAGCCACTCGGATCATACTTCATATTGAGCCATTGCGACCAGGAATCATTCATTGCCAAAAAGTCATTTTTATGTGATGCAACATATCCAGAGCCCTTTCTGGTAAGCAAGTCATTATTAAGTCGGGCACCATTTATATTATTCATAAAAATAACATTTCGGTATTCAGCAGGCCAGGAGGAACCTCCCAGATAAATCATTGCGCCTGCATGGGCATGTCCACCACCCGCTGAAGCAGAGCGAAAGTTTCCGGCATGCGGCCCTCTTTCCCCCACATAATGTTTGTGGTCAGCAATTGTTTTTATCTCATCATAGGTAAAAGGATTAAAACTTTTTCCAGCTTGCCGCTCATATCTTGCTCCTTGAATTACATGATACATGTGTGGAATAACGCAAACCGTAATAAAAGCATGTCCATAATCATTAAAATCTATTCCCCAAGGATTGCTGGTACCTTCTGCAAATACTTCAAATTGATGGGTCGATGGGTGCAACCGCCATACGCCAGCATTTATTTTGATGCGTTCATTCTCAGGTGTACCTGGTTTTCCAACTTTAGAATGGGTAAATACGCCATGAACCCCATAAAGCCAGCCATCAGGTCCCCAACGAAGATTATTTAACACTTCATGGGTGTCTTGAGTACCCCAACCATCCAGAATCTTTTGGATTCCGCCTGTTGGAAAATCCCTTTCAAAATCTGTTGGAATAAACAACAGATAAGGAGCGGCGCAAAGCCATACACCTCCCATTCCCACTTCAATACCACTGACCAGATTAAGATTTTCCATAAAAACCTTACGCTTATCCAGCGAACCGTTTCCATCAGAATCTTCAAAAATTAAAATACGATCTTTACCCTTCCCTTCAGGAGCTGGAATTGGATAGGTATGCCCTTCAACAACCCAAAGTCTGCCTCTTGCATCAAAGGTAAAACTGATGGGTCTAACGATATCTGGTTCGCTTGCTGCTAATTGTATATTAAATCCTTCAGGTAAGGTCATTGATTTTGCGGCCATTTCCCCAGAAAGACCTTCATTAAGAACTGGATCTAAAGGAGGCAAAATAATAATATCTTTTTGAAAAAGCTCATTTTCAAAATAGGGTCTTTCTGAATGAAATTGAAAATGATCAAAATTAATATGCGCCCATTTATCATTTGGAATATAAGGAATCTGGGAAATTCCATTTTCATTGTCAATGATTCTGATGAATATACTTTTATTCTTATAAGCCTTTAAATCGACTACCACAGGCTGTAAATTTGAACGCCCCTGACCTGTTGACTGAAAAATAACTTCTTGTTTATCAGCCAGAACTATCTCTACTCTGGTATCGAGTAAGGCACCGCCAGAAACCCAAAAGCTGGCATAAGGATAATTAACCTGAAAAGGTTTTGACACTAAAGTCCCTATATTTTTATATTGCGTGGTACCTCCGCTACTTATAAAATACTGCCCAATATTACCAACTTGCAGGCTTTTTTCAAAGTAAGAAGTGATATCAGAAGACTTTAAAGCTTGACTAAAAGCATTGCCGGTAGCTACCCAATCAGTCAAATCACCTGATTCAAGGTCAAAATTTAATTTTGTACCCTTTGAAACGGGCAATTTACCAGTAACTTCTTTTTGCGTGATTAAACCCTTCACTACTTGAATTTTTCCAACCATACCTGCTGCACGATGTCCAGGTACTGTGCAGAAATAAATATCATCAGCGTCGGCTGTAAAATCAATACTGGTTGTTGCCCCCTTTTCAATGATGGAGGTACTTTTAACGCCTGATTTCTCCAACGAAATGTCATGGGTCATCGTTTCTCCATTGGTCATCGTAATTCTTACCCTATTTCCCTTCACCACTTTAATGGAAGGATTTCGAGTACCATTTTTATCAAAATATCCAAGCATGGTTGCTTCCAGATAAAAATGCTGATCAATTTTTAGGGTATCTGGAATATTTGTACTTTTTGCATCATACGACCTATTGGACTTCCCCGAATAAAATCCTATCAGTAAAAAAATAGGAATAAACAATTTTAAAGCATCCATAAAATATTCTATTATTAAAAAAAGAACTATAATTCTTTAATATATAGTTCTTTAAAGTAAACTTCCGCTTTTCCCCCACCATGAATTTGTAATCCAATCAATCCAGATAATGGAATTGAAGCATCTGATTCAACATAATCTACAGCTTTATGCCCATTTATAAATAACCTTATTCTGTTATTTTCCGCTCGGATCACATAATCATTCCAATTATTTTGTTTTATCCAGGTAAGAACTTTAGCTGTATCGGGAGATTCCAGTGTTTTATTTCGTCGGGATTCATCATATAAACTTGCCCAATAGCCATTTCCCCAATCTGCTTGATAACCAATCATTTCATTAGAAGGATTAGTAGCTCTAACGCTTCTAAATTGAAGCCCAGCATTTATAAACCCATCTTGTCCAAGTAATTTTATTTTAAATTTTAATATAAAATTACCGTAGGAGCGAGAAGTACACAAGAAATTATTTTCTGGAACATTTTTTCTCAATGAGCCACCGATAATCATATTATCTTCAATACGCCATGTTTTTAATGTATCTCCCTCCCACCCATTGAAAGTAAAACCGTCAAAAAGGCTAACCTCCTTAGGATATTGATCTATACTCAGGAGTAGCAATGCAAACAGGTAAATGAATGAAACAATAGATTTCATATAAAATGAATTTATTTCATTCTCAATCTAATAAAAAAATCTGTTAAAAAGTAATTACTTCCCCGTTTTATACAAAACCCAGATGATATAGATTAAAGTAAAAATGCTAATGCCAGATGCGTGATAATTTGAAAAATGAAGAGGGGAATCAAAAATTTTCAAATAAGCCTGAGTTACATTGTACAATCCAATCCAGCAAGTAATAGCAACAACCAACATAAAAAAGACATTATTAAGTTTATTATTGATCCATCTTGAACCCATTAAAGAAGGATCATTCAATAAAAAATATAATAAGGTCGTCATTAGCGGCAAAAGAAGGCCATTCAGCGCTTGTGCAAAAATGATTAGAGGAATGGGTTTTATGTCAGGTAAGCCAAAAGCTAAACCAATCAAAAGCACACTAAACCAAATAAATTTAGCAGAAATTTTATTATCCAATAATTTAGAACCCGCTAAACTTGCTGCCATAGGAGCGGTAATGGCACTTGAAAAACCTGCAGCGAATAACCCAATGGCAAAAAAGTAAGCACCCAGTTTACCCATATATTTACTTAGTGCCAGAGCAATAGCTTCAAAGGAAAAAGTACCTGATATTTGAGTTCCCACCAATAAAATAGCCATGGATATAATTCCCCCAAATAATATGGCAATCGAAATTCCCAATCTCATTTCAGACATTTCCTGTTCCTTTGTTACGCCAGACGCCAGAAAAAGATTATACGGCACAATGGTAGTTCCTATTAATCCAATAACAAGTAGCGCACTGGAATCAGGCATGGATGGAATGACAGAATCCTTTAAAACAAGGGTATAATCGAGTGGGATTTTAAAGACTATCCAACAAAAAACAACACCCATTATAGCCACGATTAACCCTAATATTCTTGCCAGAATAACTGGATTATTTATCCATAAGAGTGAAAAAACAGCGCTTCCAATAAAAAGGACAATCACCCATTGTGGAAAAAGGGCAAAAAGTTTTATTCCAGCTGCTGCACCAACAATATTACCTGCCTCATAAGCGGAACAACCCAGCCATAAGGCAAAAAAGACCAAATATGGAATCCAGTTTGATTTTTCTGAACCAAATTTTAATCGAATGACTTCACCAAAACTTTTACCTGATACTAAAGTTAATCTGACTACACCTTCTTGTAAAAGAATCGTCGCAAAGGTGGAAAAAAGTAAAGTCCACAACAACTTAGTGCCAAAAAGAGCCCCTGCATTAGCTGCCGTAGTAACCGTTCCTGGTCCTATAAATGCTGCTGAAATAACTGACCAAAGTAGCACACTTCCAAGTCCTCCTTTCCAGGTAATCCTTTTTGCCATTAAATAAGCTTTAGTAAAGTAAGAATTTAAAAAAACAAAAGTAATTTAGCTCTTATATTTCAAATTATGCGCAACTTCTATCCTGGAAAAATTTTACTATATGGTGAATATTCTATTGTTTTAAAAAATAAAGCATTGGCCATTCCATTAAATTCTCAAGGTGGAAGTTGGGATCGTGCGAATGGTGCAGATAATAAATCGCTCTATGGATGGCTTGAATATCTTAAAAATTTGCCAAATGCAGGCGATTACCATTTGATGCCATTTGAAGAAGACTTAACGAATGGCTTATTTTTTAAATCAACCATTCCTCAAGGTTATGGCGCCGGTAGTTCTGGCGCTTTAGTAGCAGCCTTTTATGCTGATTATTCAAAAAACCCCCAATTGATATCATCAGACTCCCTTTTATTGAATTTAAAGAGGGAATTAGGCCTCTTAGAGTCCTATTTTCATGGAAATAGCTCTGGTACAGATCCACTTGTTTCCTTACTTAATCATTCTATTATTTTGGCACATGATAAAATAGATAAGATTACCCTTCCTTCTCCTCCCAATGACCTATTTTTCTTTTTACTGGACTGCGGCATAGCAAGAAAAACAGAACCCCTCGTTTCAAAATTTCTTCAAGACATAAAAACAAATCAATCTTATGTGTCTGAATTTGAAAAGCAATATGTTCCTAAGGTAGAACAAGTAATTCAATGTCATATAGAAGGATATTTCACTGAATTGAAACACCTTTGGCTTGATTTAAGCCAGTTACAGCAGTATTTTTTTAGTTCAATGATTCCTAACAATGTAAGCCAGGCATGGCAAAAAGGAAATATAGAAGGACATACCCACCTAAAACTTTGTGGTGCGGGAGGTGGCGGATATTTATTAGGTTTATCCCGATTAAATGAAAAGGAGGTTGCTCTTTTTTATCCGGATTTTAAAATTATTCCTCTTCCTTTTGCATAAGGAGAAGAGATGAAAAGCTAATAAACAAGATAAGAGTAGAAATATAAAGCAGTATAACCAATATAATGGAGCTATTGTAAAAAGGCAGCCATTTAACTTCATCCGCTGTCAAAAATAAACTGGAGGGCATCCTTTTAGCTAAAAAATCTAATCCAAAAAGGGAAAAAAAGGATGCAAAAAATTGAAAGTATCCAAATAATTCAGGAAAATGTTTATTTCTTTTAACTTCCACAAACCATATAAAAATTCCCTGGATAAAAGCTATGCCTGCACCAATAATAAAAAGAGGATGCGTTTCACTACTAATTTTTAAGGACCCAATGGAAAAGGAAAAAGATTGAGAATCAAATAAAAAGGTAATGATTAAAAATAAAAATGATAATAAAAATAACTGTCTGTAGAAAGGAAAAATAGTCATATTTAAAAGAATTAGTCAATTAATTTCGGGTATCAATACCCCAGGATAATTTGTCCCTAAGCGTATCTAAGAACCCTATGTCAGGTAAATGTGCCAAATAAGCAGGAAATTTGTTTCTTCTTACCGCTAATTGATGATTTGAAGTAACCATTTCATGCCTCGAATCCAGGGTACACAAAAAATTATCTGTTCTGCCTTCTATTTCAAAGGAAATAATGGAATCATCTGAAATGACTACCGGGCGAACATTTAGATTGTGAGGGGCAACAGGGGTTATGACAAAATTACCAGATTGTGGAAAAATTACAGGACCACCGCAGCTTAATGAATAACCAGACGAACCCGTGGGTGTTGAAACAATAATACCGTCAGCCCAATAGGAATTTAGATAGGCACCATTAATATACGTATGTATAGTAATCATGGAAGAAGTATCCCTTTTTAAAATAGTGAAATCATTCAACGCAAAACGAATGTTATCAAACACAGGTTGATTACTCTCTAAAAACAACATTTGTCGCTCCTCTCGAATCAAACGACCTAAAGCCATTAAGTGAATGGCTTCTAGGATTCTCTTTTTTTCAATTGTTGCCAAAAATCCCATTCTACCTAAATTAATACCAACTAAAGGAACCCCGCTTTCCCTGGTATATAAAATGGCATTTAACATGGTACCATCACCACCTAAAGCAATTAAAAAGTCAAATTTTTTTAAAACAAAATCCAAATGACTTTCAAAAACTCCTACTTCTCTGGGAAAGGAAAACTCATTTTTTATTTCTTCAAAGAAAGGTTTATACCAATAAGAAGTGATATCCTCTGCATGAAGTGCTTGAATAAGCATTTCAATAGCATGATTATCCTTTGGTTTATAAGCTTTTGAAAAAATAGCCACTTGCATATTAAAAAGAAGCGTTAAAATTTAAAAAAATACCATCCCCCTTTTCAATATTCCTACTATACTCTATTCTGGCAACCATGTCAAAATACAACTTAATATTGATTCCAACACCATAGCTCCATAACAGTTTATTATCCAATGGATTAATTTTTTCAACAGAAAAAGGATTATTTACGATTCCCCAGTCACTATGCAAGGTTAAATAAACTTTGTATGGTTGTACGCGAAATGCATCAATAAACACTAATTTACCATAGTTATTAACACCTTGAAAGAGTAATAATCTGGCCGTGGTTTGTAACATAGCTAAATCAAGACCATCTACCAGATAATATTCATACCCCCGCATGGTTGTAAATTCCGAAAAACCTAATGCTCTGTTATCATAATAAGGCTGCTTATTTCTTATGAATGAATATTTTCCCCTGGCTCCCAGGGACAAACTTAGTCTTGGACTAAATGCTTTATATATGTCGGTTAGGCCCATTATGGTTAGTGCATTTCTGCCATCATTAGTGAATATACCCGATTTTTCTGCTTCAAATTGGAAAAAATAACCATCTAATGGGTAAAAACGATTATCTCTGTCATCAAATTGATATACATATCTTAAAAAAGAAAAGTGCTGAACCTCATCGCCTTTTAGTAAATAATCTGGATTAAGATTTTTTGCAATTGCTGCATCTACATTCCTTCTTTGAAATCCATAAAGTAAGGTGTGAACACTTTGAAAGGCAGGCCTGTAGGTTAAAGCTGCTTCCATAAGAAAATAATTTGATAAGAAAGAATTATCTGGTTTTCTATAAAAAAGTTGTTTGTTTTCTTTCGTATCGTAATTAATTTCCCGCCATTGTTGATAGGATATTTTTCCAAAAACACCCCATTTCATTGATTTATCTAGATAAGGGAACCTATAATCTAACCTATAGGTCCTATTGTAACCATCTGATAAAGTAAGTTTTAAGGCATCAGCATATCCGAGAACATTTCTATGATAAATTTTCACCCCCAGATTCACTCTATTCAATGCTCTTTTTTGTTGGACCCACCAAACGTTGAAATTTCTATCTGCCAGTTGAAAATATGGAATGGGGTAGAAATTCCAAGCTTCTTTTAAAACAACATTAACTACAAAAACATTTTTTTGTAATTCAAAGGGGGCTATATCGATATCTCTGAAAAGACCTGTATTGGTTAAAATCTGTTTTGAAAATAGAATTGCTTCCTCCAAAGCTTTCTTGTTTTCAAAAACATCTCCTTCCTGAATACTTAACTGTCTACTAATTATATGAACTTTAGTATGTTTATAACCACTGATATTTACTAATTTTATTAAAATTGAACTATCTGTTTGACTAAAAACAAAAGAAAAAGGAAGGGTGATAAAAAAAAAAGTTATAAATAATTTTATCATATAAACTTTAGACATTAAGATAAGTCATCAAGGATTCATACCTGTTTTTTAAGGTATCCATGAAGTCTTCTTCATTAAAAGTTGCTTTTATATTGTAGCCGAACCTTTCAAAAGTAGTTATTAAATTTTGAATTTGAACACTATTTAATTTTAAGGTAATTTCCAACACGGCACTTTCCACATTTGAGCTTAATAAAGAACTTAGAATTACTTTATTTTCAGATTCTACAATTCTGGCTATTTCTGAAAGGGAATAATTTTTCTTATCTATTTCCAAAACCAAAATAGAACCTGGTTGAATGAAAGCTGCGCAATTGACATAATTTTTAAATAAAGAACTCAAAGTAATGGATCCTATATAATTATTGTTTTCATCAAGAACTGGAAAAAGAGTTGAAGCCTGTTCAGAAATAGCACGCATCACTTCATAAATATGATCATTATTTGAGGCGAAAGAATAATTTAAATTTATATAATCTAAGATGGGTAAATCATAAATATCCTCATCATCAATATCATCCAGTGATAGGATTCCAATACAAAGATTATCATGTACCACAGGAAGTTGTCTAATAGAGAACTCCTTAAAAAAATCAATAGCAAAGTAAATGCTATCCGAAGTTTTTAAGGGAATAATAGTTTCGTCAATAAAGGATGATGCCATCATAAGCGCGAAATTTTCATTTTCTGAATGGTAAACTCTTCCTCTGTCAATAAACCTCTTAATCGCAATTCTTCCAGTTTTTCAATATTTTCAGTGTTTTTTGTGTTTAAATCTTTTGACTCATTTAAAGAAAAGCTAAACCCATTTTTTACAAAGTTAATATAAGCTGGTTGAACTCGAATAAAAGCCAATGCATCATGGTTTTTCAATTTTTCAAAATCATCAAAGCCATAAAGAATTGCTTTATCTAGATGGAAAAGTGCCTTTTCAACATTTTCATTTAGAGAATAGGCACAGGCTATATTAAAATGAGCAGCAATTTCACGCGGATTTAATTCCAGTGCTTTTGAAAAATCAACTATTGCACCGTCATAATCGTAAGACAGGAATTTCAATTTTCCACTTTTTACAAAAGTATTTCTTTCCTCCGTTTTATTTTTCACTGATTTTTCGAATTCCTTTTTGGGTAAAACCCTTAAAAAATCTCTGTTATATTTGATATCAAAACTTTTATTATCCATTGAAAAAAATGAAAAGGCATCGATGAGCCCCAATATAGCTGATATCCCAGTCAGCGCGAGCATTAAGTATAGAATTCCCCTTCCCCTTTGCCCAAGGTAGAAACGGTGAAGTCCAATAAAGCCAAAAAATAAAGCCAGTAGACCCGCAATATCCTTTTCCTTTTTTAACCGGCTCATAAAGAATCCGTTTTAACTATTTATTAATGCTTTTGGTGAATTAAATTTACCGGTTAAAACAGTAAAGTCATCCGGATAAGTTTCAGTTCCTTTAAAAGTATCAATAAAATCGTTTAATTGCTCGTTAAAGTTTGAAACACTCAAATTACTATGTTCTAACAAGAAATCTTTCAGATAGGTTTCATTAAAATATGCTCCTTTTTCATTCATGATATCCGTAATTCCATCTGTATAGGTTAAAATCATAGATGGTAACTCGCGGTCAAGTTTAACATAACCCGTATCAATATGGGGAATTTCAGGAAAAGGACCCAACAGAATACAACCATCCTTCAATTCAATAATCTCATTTCCATTTAATAAAAAAGGAGGATTATGACCAGCATTTATATAAGTTAAAGAGTGAGTATAAATATCATATTCTGCAATAAAAAAAGTAATAAAACGCTCTCCTTCTGTCAGCCTAAATACTGTTTTATTTAAATCCCTTATAAATGGATCTAAAGCCGTTCTTTTTTTAATTAAAGTATGAAAATTTGCTTGAAAATTAGACATTAATAAAGCGGCCGAAACTCCTTTTCCTGTAAAATCACCTACACAGAAAACTAGTTTACCGTCATCAAACTGAATATAATCAAAATAATCCCCACCGACGCCCAATTTTGGTTTGTAAATACTATCGAATTCATAATACAAGGAAATGGGTAGTTTTTTTGGAATCAACATTTTCTGAACCTCTGCAGCAAGTTCCATTTCGTGATTCAACCTCTCTTTATCAAGTTGAGATCTAAACAATCTTTTATTTTCAATGGCTACTGCAATGATTTGAGTAATAGCCGTAATGATTTGAACTTTACTAAAAATATCATCATCTTCACTTAAAAAACCACCTACAAAAACGTAGGCAATTTGTTGGTCTTTATGATTAATGGGAATGACAATGTCAAAATTTTTAATCAAGGGGTGTTCATCTCCTTCAATATTTTGTAATTCCAGGTAGGTTGATAATTTATCGATAATATCGAGACGAAGCAGATTTTCAGGAACGCGAAGAGAAGTGGCTAATTCCCATTTATCATTTTCTCTGATAAACAACAGCATATATTTAACGCCCAAAACCCAGTCGAGGAAAGATTTATATTCTGAAAATAGATCGGCGGCAGAATAGTTCATGCCGATACCTTTTGTTATAGCAAGAAGACCTGATATTTGCATCTGTTTGAGATGCAATGATTTTTCTAAATTGGATACCGTTGTAAGATGTTTACTTATTCCTCCTAATTCATTCATTCATTACCTTTTAAAAAAAACGAATATTTATACTACTTATTTTAGTTTGTTATTATCAAAATGTCTTTTATTGTCTCGCTCAGTTTTTTTCTTTAAATTTTTTTCTAGGGCTATTTCCATATTTATTCCCGTTTGATTTGCAATACAAATAAGCACAAAAAAAACGTCCGCCAGCTCATCAGCCAGAGATTCTTTACTATCTCTTTCCAATTCTGAATTTTTAAAGGATTGTTCCCCATACATTCTGGCCATAAGTCTTGCAACTTCACCTACTTCTTCCATCAAAATAGCTGTATTTGTCAGTTCGTTAAAATATCTAACTCCCATCGTTTTAATCCAGTCATCAACTAGTTCCTGTGCTTTTGTAATTTCCATAATTACTCTTTATTTTTAGAATCCATTAAAATGGTAACCGGACCATCATTTATCAGGGATACTTTCATATCTGCACCAAAAATACCCTTTTCAACTTTTTTTCCTAATACTTCAGAGAGAACAGCTATCGTTTTTTCATATTTAGAAATGGCTAGTTGAGGTTTTGCAGCCTTTATATAAGAGGGTCTATTTCCTTTTTTGATAGAAGCATGTAAGGTAAATTGAGAAATAATTAGTATGTCACCTCCATTTTCCAAAATGGATAAATTCATAATTTGTTGATGGTCATTAAAAATACGCAAACCTATTATTTTTTTTACTATCCAATCGATATCAATATCATTATCCTCTTCTTCATAACCCGCAAATACCAATAAGCCGTGATCTATTTTTCCGACCACCTCGTTATTTACCTTAACAGATGCTTCTAATACTCTTTGAACAACAACTCTCATATACTTTAAAATAAGGTTAAAGGGGAATTTATAGGTGCATGAAGGTCTCCTGTTTTGACCTTTATATTATTGACCATATTTGAAACAGGATAATTTTTTATATATCCATTTGGTGTTGGTTTCATCATGTTAATTAATTCATCTGTTGAAGTCTGTGCCGATAACCAGTTTTCTCTTTTCTTAACTGTATTTAATATAACTGGCATTCTGTTATGTAAACCTGACATATCATCACTTGCCTGGGTGGTTATAATAACAAATGCAGAAAATAATGCCTTATTATGTTCAAAAGTTTGCCAAATACCTGCCATAAATAACACTTGATCTTCTGAAGGCATAATCCTATAGGGTATTTTTGACTTCCCATATTTACCCCATTCATAAAAACTATCTGCTGGAAGGATACATCTTCTGTTTAAAATGGCATTTTTAAAATTCTTCTTTTCAAAAATAGTCTCAGAACGTGCATTTATATATAGCGTCATTTCATTTTTTGAAATGATTTCATTTTTAAAACCCCATTTCATCGGTGAAAATAAAAGATGATTATCATTAAAGATGGCAAAAGCCTCTTCTGTAGGACAAATATTCAAATTCTGAATCCAATTATCAGGTAGTGAAATTCCTGGAAGTTGAATCTTTAAATCTTCCTTTTTTATATTAAATGAGTACCTTCCACACATAATTTACCAACATTACAATTAATAACATTTATAAATAATTGATTAACAATAATAGTTATTCTTTATTTTTCCACATAAAGAAGATAAAGGCTGGGGATAAAGTATAACTTATAAACATAGTTTCTGACTTTAGCTGTAATTAACCAATCTCTCCACAAAATATCAACTTATGATTAATATGAACCAACAAAATACATCATCAAATTAACACAGATTAAAAGTAAAAAGAAATCAACAGCCTAGTTATACAGTTCTGTTAATAAATCTAAAATACTGAATAACTGTATAAAAAAAGAACTGTATAAAATGGTGGAAAAAGATAAACGATAGAATGAATTTCTTTTTAAAATAGAACTGAATTAACATACCAACATGCTTTATGATGAATATGATTTTTTTTTAAAAGAAAAATATTAATAATAATAATAGCAAACTCATCAAACTTTCAAAAGCATAAAAAGAATGTACTTTTGCTAAAAAAAAAGCATGAGCAAAGAAAGCTTCGTCGGAAATTATCCGAAAATTATAACCTTATGGTTAGGTCTAGGATTAACAATGATTTTTTTTCAGGTAGTTATCGGAGGAATAACAAGATTGACAGGATCAGGACTTTCGATTACTAAATGGGAAATTGTTACGGGAACTTTGCCGCCCATGAATGAAGGGGCATGGGAAGTGGCGTTTAGGGAATACAAAGAAACTCCACAATACAAAAAAATAAATGAAGGAATGAAAATGAAAGATTTCAAGTTCATTTTTTTTTGGGAGTATTTCCACAGGCTTTGGGCAAGAACTATGGGCTTTGTTTTTATCATTCCCTTTTTATATTTTTTAAGAAAGGGATGGATCGATTCATTTCTACTAAAGCGTTTAGTTGTAGTAGTTCTTTTAGCAGCTTTGGTCGCTTCTTTCGGATGGATCATGGTTGCCAGTGGACTTATTGAACGTCCCTGGGTTAACGCGTACAAATTAACCTTACATCTTTCCCTGGCTTTAACCCTCTATTCCTATTTATTTTGGACGTTTTTATTGACTTTTAGAAGTTTTCCACATGTTACCAACATAGTTAATATCAAATTGTGGACAAAAACATTACTTGTTATTTTGGCAATACAAATCATATTAGGAGGCATTGTTTCTGGCTCTAAGGCAGCTTTATTTTACCCTACCTGGCCCTATATGAATGGTCAATATATGCCGGATATATTGATGGAAAAAGGCTCTTTATACCTTGATAATTTCATACATTATGATAAAAATCCATACTTCAGTGCATGGATCCAATTTCTCCATAGAAACCTGGCTTATATATTGACTATTAGTATATTAACATTTGTTTATATCTTTTGGAATAAGGTCAAAAATAAGTATTATCAGCGATTTTTAATTGTGTTGATAACTTTGTTAATAACACAGGTTTTACTGGGTATTTTCACCTTAAAAAATAGTATTTATGAGATACCGGTAAACCTTGGAGTAGCTCATCAAGCAGTAGCACTTATGTTACTCACTACCCTATTGATTATGTTATTTTCTGTTGAAAAAAGAAAGTTATTATAATAATATGTTAATAACCGTGTGGAAAACGAAATAGTAAAAAAAGCTTGCTATTGTCTTTATTAAATAATTTTTTTTAAGTCTAATTTTATGAATGGGGATATTTACATTAATAACAGCAAGTTATCGTTTTCCACATGTTTTCCACATTTATTTATAAAAATGTGGACAGTTTTTTATGAATAAAAATTTGGTTTTAACTCCTTTTTGATAGGTATGAAAATGGTTGCAACAGTTTAAATTTTTTCTTTTTTGTTATATTAAATTATTCCTGTAGGTATCCATTCGATTCACCTTTAAAATAAGGACTTTTTGACTTTTGGATCTTACTTTATTAATATTTTAAAAAATATAATTTATTTAAATATATCATAAAATACTGAAAATTAACAATTTATATTTATATAAATTTTGTTTTACAATAAAAAGCATAATATAATCAAGGGTTTTCAAGCTTGTTGAAAAAGGTGTTAATAAATTTGAGTTGGATAAAATAATGTTTATATTGAAATAAATAAATGGGGATAATAAGTAAATTTTTTGGCTGTTTATGCTTTCAATTTTATGTTAAAGGTTGAAGAATAAAGCAATCTGTAAATATTATGGGTTTAAAGAAATGTTAATAACTATGTGGAAAACGAAATTTAATAAAAATGATGTTAAAAACAGATTTATGGTTTCCTGATGTGGAAGAAAGTACAGAAGAGGGCATTGTTGCTGTAGGAGGAGATTTATCAGTGGAACGCCTTATATTGGCGTACAGTAAAGGAATTTTTCCTTGGTATTCTTCTGACAAAAGTCCTATTTTATGGTGGTCACCAGATCCAAGGTTTGTCCTTTTTCCTGAGAATTTAATTGTTTCAAAAAGTATGCGACCCTATTTTAATCAAAATAAATTTCAGGTTACCTGGGACCAAAATTTTGAAGACGTCATTATAAATTGTCAAAAAATTGATAGAGAAGATCAGCCCGGAACCTGGATTACCTCTAAAATGTTGGCTTCTTATATTCAATTGCATAAAAATGGTTATGCACATTCTGTTGAAGTCTGGCTCGGCAATGAATTGGTTGGTGGCCTATATGGTATTTCTTTGGGAAAGGTGTTTTTTGGTGAGTCTATGTTTGCTAAGGTTTCCAATGCTTCAAAATTTGGATTTATTTCCTTAGTAAAACAATTAAAACAAAAGGGGTTCCTTCTTATCGATTGTCAACAGGAAACAAAACATTTAGAGAGTTTGGGTGCTGCAGCTATTAAAAGAAAAGATTTTATTGAATTTCTAAATAATAATGACATTGAGGAAACATACCTTGGTTCTTGGGAAAACTATTTTAAAGATTAATCTGCTTATAATTAGTTTGATTAGTCTGCTTTCTATAACTAAGTTTGGAGAGCCTGTAAAAATAAAAATTTCCCTCTCAGGGACATTTGCTGAATTACGACCAGATCACTTTCATGGTGGCATAGATATCAAAGGGGTTGAGGGAACAACTGTTTATGCCGTTGAAGATGGTTATATATATAAACTGGAATCGAAAGGAACTGGATACGGGAATGTAATTTTTATAAAACACCAAAATGGTTATATGTCCATTTACGGACATTTATCGAAATTTAATCCAAAACTTACTTATCGTTACGAGGAGGAAACAAAAAAATACAAAAAGTCAAATCTCGCCGTTATTTTTAAAAAAAATGAATTCACGGTAAAAAAGGGAGACAAAATTGGTGAAATAGGAAATTCAGGATTTTCTTTTGGGCCACATTTACATTATGAAATTAGAAATTTAATTAATAATAAACTAGTCAACCCTCTCTTCTTTGGTGTTCGTTTAAAAGATTGTTCTGCCCCAATATGGAAAAAAATTAAATTATTTCAAACGGATGAAAATAGAATATCAAGGAATGAAAAAATTATTTATTTAAATGATAATCAATATTTTAACATTGATACTATTGAATGGTATAGTGGAAAGACTGGTCTCGCAGCTCAGGTTTTTGATGTGATGGAAGGAAATAATAATAAAAATGGCGTTTATGAATTAAAGATGTTTGTAAATGGTCAGCTACATTTTCATTTTTCAGCAAATAAAATTCCATTGCTTGATACGAGATATGCCAACGCAATGATTGACTATAAGGAAAATAAAAAGTCAAACGATATTTTTTATAGATGTTTCCGATTACCTGGATATGTTCCAGGATCTTATACTCATTATTTAAAGGATGGTTATTTCGATATTAAGCAAGATCAAATAACAAATATAGAAATAGAAGCCATTGATTATGCAGGTAATTATAGTCGAAAAAAAATGGTGGTCAGGGGTAAAAAAAAGTATTTACCCCCTTTACCTCTTCATGACTTTTATGTAAACAGAACAACGGACTATGTGTTAAAAACTTATTTTATAGAGGTAAAAATTCCCAAAGGAGCGATTTACCAAAATTTACCTTTGAGATATCATGAATTTAATGAAATACAAGAAGAAACATTTTCCAGCATACACAGTGTTCATAATGAATCTGAACCTCTACATAAGGATATTTTCCTGTCAATCAGATCGGGTATTATCCCAGATTATTTGAGAGAAAAAGCCTTTATTTCAAAATGTAATCCACGGGGTAAGTATGTTAATTATGGGGGAAAATGGAGGAAAAATTTCCTCGAAGGAGACGTTGACCAATTGGGTGAATATTCAATAATGATTGATACCATTCCTCCTGCGATTAGGGATTTATCTTCATTTTCCAACAAGGGAGGAGAAAAAATTTATAAAATTCAATTTGAGCTTACAGACAATGTTGATTTGCCTAAATCAACAGATTTTCCATTTTATAAAGTTACTTTAAATGGCGAATGGATTAGAATGGAGTCTGACAGAAAAAGAGGTATTATACAGGGTTATTTGCCTAAAGATTTGAAAAGAGGAAAGTATGAAATTAAAGTTATAGGTTGGGATAAGATGAATAATATTAATCATTACACAAAGTCATTCACCGTATGGAAATGATAGGAATGAACTAAGTTTTAATTAACTTGTTTTGAAAAAAAAAGAGCTATGAGTCAATTAAATATTGGAGATGAAATTCCATTCTTTGAGGAGAAGGACGAGCAAGGAAATACGGTAAGTTCAGCTACTTTAAAAGGCAGTAAGTATATCTTATTTTGCTATCCAAAGGACGATACACCTGGATGTACGGCAGAAAACTGTAGTTTGAGAGATCATTATGCTGCAGTAAAAGAATTGGGTTATGCTATATATGGGGTAAGTCCAGATAATGAAAAGAAGCATTTAAAATTTAAAGACAAATATCAGTTGCCTTTTCCGCTTATCGCTGATACAGAAGCCAGGTTATTAAGTGCTTTAGGTGCTTGGGGAGAGAAATCTATGTATGGTAAAAAGTATTTTGGCGTACTAAGAAGTACATTTATCGTCAATGAGGAGGGGAAATTAACCCACATTATTGATAAAGTAGATACTAAAGCACATGCAGAACAAATATTATCTTTGTTAAAAGGTTAAATTACAGCTGATTGACAAACATGGTCAGGTATGATGCCACTGGAGTTAATAATATAATTGTATTGGTCTGGCTGGGTATTTCCTGATAAAACCAATGCCGTGTGGATGCCAAATTTATTTCCTCCTAAAATATCTGTGTGTAAGGTATCGCCAACCATGAGCACTTTATTTTTTGGTATATCCTTTATTTTAGATAATTTATCATAGGCATAAATAAACAAGGGCACATCGGGTTTGCCGAAACGTATAAATCGTTTACCAACAATATCTTCCAGCATATTGGCTATACCACCAATGGCAATATTAATCTCGTTTTTGCTTACAGGATAAGTTCTGTCTGTGTTGGCAACAACGACAGGAATATTTTTGTGCCTCAGTAGATTAATGGTTTTACTAAGGTCTTTTTCCCAATTAAAACCTTCCTCATCTAAAAGAACCAAGGCAGAAATATCGGAAAATTTTTCTGGTAACACTTCGCTGATAGGCAGAGTAGGAAGCCCTAAATTTTCAACATAATAAGCAGAATTTTTAGTTCCCAAATAGGCTATGGTCCCCTTTTTTATTTTCAACTGAAGGTATTCTCTGGCCAGCATACCTGAAGAAACAACATTTTCCTCTGTAAACAGATTAATTCCTTGTTGTTGATATTTCTTTGCCAATTCAAAGGGGCTTCGAGAAGAATCATTGGTAAGAATAAAAAGCTGTTTATGATTATCATGGAGACTATAAATAGTCTCAGCGACCCCTTCAATCAGGCCATTATAATTTTTTAACACACCAAATGCGTCAAAAAAAATAGCATCATAATGTTTAATAACATTTGCAAAAGAAGATATTTTAATCATAAATTCAAATTTAATTTGATTTAAAATATTAATAATCAGTTTTTTAAACATATAAATATTAATATTTTCTTACAATTGTCTAATTGAAAAACTTGTATTAACCCTTACTTTTCGGTCAATCATTAGGCGAGTGACAAAACTAAATTAATTTATTAACAAATTTGCATGAACAAATCTCACCTTAATTTTCAAATTAAGAAGCTGTTTGGTGCTAAATTCTTCTGTTAGGATTAGAAAATACTTTTTACAAACTAATAAAATCAGGAGGCATATTTTTTAAATGAATAGAGACTCTATCCCTTCTGCGAACCTCATTCAGATTTTTTATCAACTCCGAAACTTTAATGTTTAAATTTTTCTACTGTTGTGTATCATTTGATACATAAAATAATATATAAAGTAATATATTTTCACCTAAAGATTCGAAGCAAATTATCAAACCATTTTTTCATTTGATTATATCGTTTTTGACTGATTTGAAAATTTGCTTTTATGACTTGAATCCACTTTTACTAATTCCATTTACTTTTAGTAAAACCATAATTCATAGTAATAAAATTAAACTCTTATGAATATTTATGCAAGAAATGTTGTTGCCATTGTTCTACTTCTACCCACTGGTTTGATTTCTCAAAATCAAGACAACAAAAACTTAAAACTAGGAAACTTTTTTATTTCGCATTATAAAAGGGATTTCCTGAGGTCTTCTTTTACAAACAAACCTATTACTTCCAGAAGTCTTTGGACGTTACAAATTTATTATAAAAAATAAAAAACATTAAAAACCAAATAAATAGTAAAATAAAAAAATAAAATTTATTAAAAAAACTTATCTTTAAAATGAATCAGTTCTTATTCAACGTTAAAGTCGCATTTGTAACTTGAATGAATTACTAACCGGATTAAATATTTCATGAAAAAAAATCTAGCATTTATTAGACAAATTAACAATAAAAAGTTGGGACAAGGAAGAAAAGTAATTAGCCTTCTTGGTCTAGGAATATTAGCAAAGCAATTTCCATTTGCTTGTAAAAATGAAACAAGGTTTTTATCTTAAATTTTTGACTTGTTTTATATCTGAGAGATAAAAATATTGATACCGTAGAAGATTTACCAATTTCAAAATCTACCTATCTTTTTAAGATAGAAAATAATTGTTTCATGAATAACTACGACAATTTCCCTTTAGAAAAAACGCTATTAAACGAAATAGAGTTTGCCTGTAAAGTCTTATTGGTTCCAAGAGGGCAAACCATCATAAAACCCGGTGATAGAATGGAATATATCCCTTTAATACTTAAAGGAAGTGTTAGAGTATATGAAAAAGATCCAAAGGATGGAAGAGAAATATTATTATTTTACGTGAAAGAAAATGAACCTTGTTTGTTTTCTTATTTCATCATTTATGAGGATAGTACCAGTGATTGTTATGGGACGACACAAGAGGATTGTGAGCTATTAATGATTCCAAAGAATTTAATGATATCTTGGCAGCTAAAATATTTCTCATGGCACAAGTATATTTGTAATACATACTTGAAAAAATTCCATTTATTAATTGATGCAATAAAACATAATAGTTTTTCAAATTTAGAAGATAGAATAAAAAATTATCTGAAGGAAAACGCTTCAAAGCTTCCAGATAAACATCTAAAAATAACACATTTGTTTTTAGCCAATGAAATGGGTACAACAAGAGTAGTAACATCCCGCATTCTTAAAAAGCTAGAAAAACGAAATTTAATTGCATTAAATAGAGCGGGTATCAAAATAATTAATTTACTGGGACTATCGGTGCATTGTTTGATAAGTGATTGAATATAAGTTTGGAACAAATTAAATTTATATGCAAACCCTAAAAATTAGACTACACGATGTAATCGTAGGAGTACTTTATCTTTGAAGTAGGTGTCTATGAAAGTTGATAACAACATTATTTATGCAAGGGTAATGGATATTCACCTTATCATATAGAACAAAATTTAACTATAAACAAGTTTCAATCGACAGGTTTTGATAAAAATATCGTTTGTTTAACATTTGGTTTTATCAGCTATATGATCCTTTTATAACGCAAAAGATTCTATGAACTTGAAACAATGGTTCAAGTTCAAGTTGCATTTTTAATATTTCAGAATAAAAATATCGCATAATATTCTTCGAAACTTTAATAATTAAATTTTTCTTCTTTTATGTATCATTTGATACACAATTATATAGAAATCGTAGGGTAAATTGGATGTAAATAAAAAATCAATATGAAAAAACTAGCGCTCATTTTACTATTATTCTCCTTTAGCAATTTAACTGCTCAAAATAATTTGTCCGTTAAAGAATTTATGAGATATTATGCGAAAATTTTTAATGAGGAAAATCTCTTAGAATATAAAAAATGTTTACATTCACCTAGATCAATAATTTCTAACGGAAAAATAATATATAAAACCGAAGAAAGCAAACCTGAAATGATTTTTGAAAATGTTAAAAAAGCGGGTTGGGCTTATTCCAAAATTAATAAGTTAACAGTTATTTTCGAAGATAAAAAAACTGCCGTTGTTGTAAGCGATTATTAAAGTTTGATAAAAATCATAAAGAGTATTTTAGGACAGAAGGGGTTTACTCCTTGTCTAAAGAAAATGGATATTGGAAAATTATGAATATGACTACAAAGAGTCCCATTTTATATCTTCAGTAATTGTAAATCACACACTCTATTGCAATTATAACGCAACAGTTCTATTTACAATTTATGTAATCAATATCACTCCTAAGGCTTTTATTTAATCATTGAAATGGAATTTATCTGTTTCTAAATTAAACAATTCGGAAAACAAAATATGGAAGCACATAAACCACACCATCCCACCCATAAAAAGAAATGGGCTGAATATCTATTAGAATTTCTTATGTTATTCTTAGCTGTATTTTTAGGATTTTTAGCAGAGTATCAGTTGGAACACAAAATAGAAAGGGATAAAGAATATGAATATATGATAAGTATGGCTGAAGACTTAAAACAGGATATCCCAAAAATTCAATTTACAATAGATGGTTTAAGAACCCAAATAAGAGGAAAAGATACCCTTATACAATTAATAAATAACGGTATCACTACCCCGCAACAACACAAAGAGTTTTACGACCTACATTGGAGATATGTCGGATTTTATAAAGTTGTTGCTTTTTCTAAGAGAACATTATTGCAATTACTGAATTCCGGTGGTTTAAGGCTAATAAGGAATATGAATGTATCTGATGGTATTTCTAATTATGCAAGTGTGTCAACAAAAATAGAAACGGTAGACTTTCCTAGTAGTATAGAATCCTCAAATAAAGCTATGGAAGATTCAAAAAAATTAATCGACACCAAATATTTGAGGGCAGAGCCTGGAGATGAATATGTGCGAGCTCCAGCAACAAATCCTATAGTTAGAAGTGTAACCCCCGATGTTTTAAAAGATTTTTCTTTCAGTCTTGAAATTGATAAAGAAAGCTACATATTAAAAGTTAAATTACTGAAAGAACATCAAAAATTAGCAGGTGAGTTATTGGAATTAATAAAAAAAGAATATAAACTTGAATAATAAAAACCATAAAATGAAAAGTATATTAAATTTTCCTCTTTTGACCTTGCTACTTTTTAGCAATTCATTTGCCTTTGCACAGCCAATGTCAAATGAATTAAGGGCTAAGATAATTGCTCGGGCTGCTCAATTTGAAATAAAAGGTGAGCGACCAATCCCTCCAGGTGAAGAGCTTTCTCTTAATACAGCAGGTTATGCCAAAGTTATGTGTTCGGCAATTTTTATTACAGGGCTAAGTCCAGAATTTGCGAGTGAGAATATTGGATATTTTACAGCACCTTATTCAGAAAGAGCAAAAGTTGGAAAGCCCGTGATTGATTATGAAAAGAAATCGGTTTCTATTATGCTCCCCAATGGAGTAACCAGAACTGCAATTTATACTGGAGATCAAGGCTGTGTTTGTTTAGCAGAAGGAAGTAATTCACTAAATTTCAATCCTGTAAAAGTTACTCGTAATTTACCAAATGCTGCCACTTCACCTTGGCCTATGGGAGATGTGTTACCAACCACAGACATGCCTTCTAACATAAACATGAACAAAGTAAATCAGGCAATAGATTCAGCATTTGCGTCAGCAGAAGCACTAACAGCCGCTTTTGTGGTAACTTACAAAGGCAGAATCATTGCTGAAAAATACGCTGATGGAATCACGAAGAATACCGCTTTAGTAAGCTGGTCAATGGGTAAAAGCCTTTCTGCAACCATAATGGGAATACTGATTAAACAAGGCGTTTATAAATTGGAACAACCAGCCCCCATTCCACAATGGCAGGGTAAAGGTGACGGACGGGGTAAAATTAGAATTATGGACCTTATGCACATGTCAAGTGGTTTGTATTGTAGAGCACCACAAGACCCTGACTACAATACAACATTGGGTTACACAGACCACAAATATTTGTATACTGGCGGTGTAAATTCATTTGAGTATGCTGCTAATCTACCTCAACAATGGCAACCTAATAGTGTCGGTCGTTATAGAAATTGCGACCCCGTACTCATTAATTATCTCAATCGGCTTGGAATAGAAGGCAAGGGTGAGAACTATCACACCTTTCCTCAAAAGGAATTATTTGATAAAATTGGCATTCGAACAATGGTAATGGAAACTGACCCCTATGGCAACTTCTTGACACAAGGCTATGAATTATCTTCTGCCCGTGATTGGGCAAGGTTGGGAAATCTTTACTTACAAAATGGTGTTTGGAATGGCGAACAAATTTTGCCAAAAGGATTTACAAAATTCGTAAGTACTCTTGCAGAGCCTTGGGTAGCCGATGGACGACCTATTTATGGCGGTTTATTTTGGATAAATGGAGATGGTGGCTTCCCAATTCCCAAAGATGCTTTTATGATGCTTGGGGCAGGTGGACAATTTGTAACAATTATCCCATCACATGACTTAGTTATTGTTCGGCTTGGACATGACAAAGGAGCAGAGAAAAATGATGACTTAAAATCTTTGAACAAAGCCTATACTTTATTGTTAGATGCCGTTCCTAAAACCAAGAAATAAGAATGGACAAAATGCCAGCAGGTATCTGCTAAGTTTTCGATTGGCTCGCAAAGCCCAGCACAAAACATTATACTTAAAATAGGGTGTACACTTTTACAGGAATTTGCAGTAAAACTATCGTAGGTTTTGTTCCTTATTGTATTGGGAATTAGTAAACTAGTTAAATATTATAATTTGCTTTGAAAATTTAATAATTAAATTTTTCTGCTATTGTGTATCATTTGATACACAACTATATAGAAATCATAGGCTAAATTGTATGAAATTAAAAAACCAATATGAAAAATGGATTATTACGTTTTCTTTTATCAGCATTAGCTTCTATTCCAACGTAATCTGGTGTAAGGTAGCTAGTTTTTTTACTTAACTCTTGAAAGTAAAGCACCTACTCTATGGCAATGCTAAGGCAATAGTTCTATTTACAGTTCTTGTATGACTATCAGTCCTTAATCACCTTATTTAATCATTGAAATGGACTATAATCTATTTCTAAATCAACAAGTATGAATAAATATTATACAATCCTAGCTTTACTCTTAATTAGTGTTTACTGCCAAGCGCAAAGTCCGGAACAGAATTTGAAAAAACTTGGCATAGAACTTCAAGAACCAAATGTTCCAGTTGCTAACTATGTAAATTATGTTAGAACAGGGAACTTAATATATTTTGCAGGATCAGGGCCAGACAATGCTTATAAAGGAGTAATTACAGGAAAATTGGGCAAGGATATAACAATAGCAGAAGCTAGAGAAGCAGCAAGGCATACTGGAATTAATTTAATTGCTACTTTGAAAAATGCAGTCGGAGATTTGAATAAAGTAAAAAGAATTGTAAAAGTATTTGGTATGGTAAATAGTACCGAAACATTTACAGATCAACCAAAAGTAATCAATGGATTTTCAGATTTAATGATTCAAGTATTTGGGGATAAAGGTAAGCATGCCAGATCTGCTGTTGGAATGATTGCGCTCCCTATGAATATGGCTGTAGAAATTGAAATGATTGTTGAAGTAGAAAATTAACCAACAAAATAATAACAAAAATAATTTCAAATTCATGAAAAATATCACTTCTTTTCTTTTCTTTTGATATTATTAAGCTATCAAACTTTATGGTCGCAAATTATTGATGTTCACACCCACTCGTATATAGGTTCTGAATTATATCCTGCAGGTATTCTAAATGGAGTTAAGCCGGCTAAAAGTGCTGACCTTCACTTAAGAGAAACGATTGCAGAAATGGATAAGAATAATATCAAATTTTCAGTTGTGAGTGGCTCGATTGAAAGTGTTGAAAAGTATGTTAAAGCAGATGCTCGATTTATTCCAGGCTATTCAGATATAGGTAATATGGGGCAATTAATGCCGATTGCGGAATTTGAACAATTTATTATAGCAGGAAGGATAAAGGTCTTTGGAGAAATTGGTTCCGTATACCATGGTCGTACGCTAAATGATCCCGTGTATGCCCCCTATTTAAAAATTTGCGAAAAGTATGACATACCCGTTGGGTATCATACGGGGGGTAGCTTCCCAGAGGCTTATCTAAAATATCCAAAATTCAGAATGGCCCTTGGCGACCCATTATTGATTGAAGATGTGTTGGTTGACTATCCTAAATTGCGCGTTTATCTGATGCATGGAGGGGAAAATTATTTTGAAAATACGGTTCGCATGATGACCTTATATCCTTATCTCTACATTGATGTGGCTGTTTTACTCTGGACAGACAAAACGACACAAAACTATGCGATTCGATTACTTAAGTTAGCTAAGGAGTCAGAGGTGTTGGACCGTGTTATGTTTGGGTCAGATCCCATGGTATGGCCAGGCGCATTATCTAAATCTGTCGAATTTCTCAATGCGCAGTCCTACCTGAGCGATAAAGAAAAGCGAATGATTTTTTATGATAATGCAAAAACGTTTTTGAAATTATAACTGAATAAAAAATAAAATTTACTTATGAGAAAAGTACTTGTCATATCCTTACTTTTTTTGATTTTAAGCTGCAATAATAATTCCAATCAGCATACACAGATCAGTCATCGAACCAACATAGACATTGGAAATGAATTCATCGATGCTTTCTATGCATTCAATAGAGATTCATTACAATACATTTTAAGCGATGCAACGGAATCACAACCTAAAATCTTGTATTATCAAAAATGGGCTGAATGTGCGAATTACAAAATTGTCAACCGTAGTCAATATGTTGAGAAAAATGATTCAACCATAATATTCCCCATTACCGTAAAAGACGATTTGATGGCGGCTTTAAAAATTGACTTCAACGTTACTGACAGTTTTCACATTTTAATAAAAAACGGGAAAATCCGGACTGTAAAAACTTCCTCAAATGATGTTGCAGACTTTTATAAAGCAGAAGAATGGGTAAAACGGTACCGACCCGAATTCGTTGAAAAAGCTTGTGAAGGTATTTGGGAAGGAGGACCAACACCCTGCGAATGTGTTCAGGGAGTAGTGAAAGGATTTACTGAATTTAGAATTGAGAAAAATAACAATAATCAGAAACTGAAATAATCTATAAATGAAAACGAATTACTGACTTTGCCAAGCAGTATTTTACACAACCAACTTTTAACAACATAGAAAACATGAATATTGAAAACTAACGAAGAGAATTCCTTTGACTTAGAGCATGACGAGCAAGATATGAATGTTAAGATAACATGTCCTGTATTAGCCCTATGGGGAGCAAATGGAGTTATGGGTACACAGTTCAACGTAATAGAAACATGGAGAGAAAGAGCACTAAATATATCTGGAAAATCATTACCCTGTGGACATTGGCTGCCTGAACAATTGCCCGAACAAGTATATGAGGAGTTAAATAAATTCCTTAAGGATTAAGTTAGTTGAACCCGTGAGTTTTTCTTCCAATTTCGATAGTATTACAGCATTTGAAATTGAATCGGGTATAAATAAGTCCTTTAAAATAGAACGTATTAGTGATGTTCAGATTTTGGATAATCCATTTGAACATGTGGAAAAACATGAATCTTTAGTATCTTATATTTTTGGTTTAAATA